>FZPS01000151.1_pt226 | contig 30418 bp, 33 predicted proteins | sample 1817821 | NCBI WGS metagenome assembly FZPS01 (sample SAMEA104158645, study PRJEB21678) | metagenome | place: Germany | collected 2015-04-21
TGGATTGGAAAAAGTCAAGGGAGAATGTCTGTTACATGCGATAGGCCATAATCTGGGGGTCATCTGTAGAAATGTGCCGATCGAGAGGATCAAGAACCTCCCCATAGTGCAAAGAGGATCGCCCTCCGGGGTGAATTCGGTTGCGGAGATGTTGGATCCAGCAATGGTGGGCTATGATGGAGGGGTGGAGGCTCCTTCATGCTATAGAAGTGGCAGTGTGGGAGGTTGTGAGATACAGATCGTGATACCAGACTACAGAACGGGAATTATCTGCTCATGACCGAAATTGTGAATTCTGGCACAGCCTGAACAGAGGATGATGGAGGCACAGATCCAGCACCGAATAGACCTTGAGCGGGTGGTGAGCTCTATCTCAGCACGGTTCGTAGCCCTCGATCCCGATAACCTGGATAGCGCCCTGAACGAGATGATTCAGACACTCGGGTCGTTTCTGGGCGTTGATCGGAGTTACATCTTCCGCTTCAGCAGCGACCGCACCACCGCTGATAACACCCACGAGTGGTGCGCGGAGGAGATCGAGTCGCAGACTGCACTCCTGCAAGGGATCCAGATCAACTCGCTCCCCTGGGGGATGGCGCAGATTACGGCCGGCAGGGCGATCTGCATCCCCACCCTGGCCGACCTACCGCCAGAGGCCGTAGCGGAACGTGAGTTCCTCGAGGAATACGGGGTCGTATCGATCATCCTGGTGCCGGTTGCGATCGCCGGTGAGGTCATGGGGCTCATGGGATTTGAGACCACCGTGAGGGAGAAGAACTGGTCGAAGGATGACGTCACCCTGCTCATGGTCGTCGGTAACCTGGCCGGCACACTTCTTGCCCGGATCCATGCGCATAACCAGCTTCGGAAGAGCGAGGAGCGGTTCAGGACGCTTGTGGAGCGGGCGCACGACTGCTACATCCGAGTAAACGCGGTCTCATCAGCGATAGAGTACATCAGTCCTTCCTGGAGGCGCCTGACCGGGTATACGCGCAGGGAGTGCGTGGGCAACCCCGGCCTCATCGAGCAGTCGATCCACCCGGAGGACCAGGCGATCTTCCAGGTCATGCTACAGGAACCGGATGTCGACCGGCTGTACACCTTCAGGGCGCTCAGGAAGGATCAGCGCTACACCTGGCTTGAGGTCTGCACGATACCAGTCTATGGGGATGACGGGGATCTGGTTGCGGTCGAGTATGCCATCCATAACATCGATGCCTGGAAGCAGACCGAAGCAGCGCTCATCGAGGCTAACAGGAAACTCGGCCTGATGAACAGCATCGTGCGGCACGATATATTAAACCAGGTGACCGTGCTGCTCGGGCATATCGCCCTCCTCCAGGACCGGTCGCTCGATCAGGATATCGTCACAACCCTTGAGAGGCTGCAGGCCGCCGCCGAGATCATACAGTCACAGATCGAGTTCACCCGCGATTACCAGGATCTCGGTGCCCGCTCTCCCCGGTGGTTCGCCATCGAGCCCCTGGTCACCCTGGCCGCCCGGGCGCTCAGGCCAACCGGGATCCGGATCGTCACCGATCTCGGCGGAACCACTATCTACGCCGATCCACTCCTCTCATCCGTCTTCTACAACCTCCTTGAGAATGCCATACGGCACGGGAGGACCGTGACCGAGATCCGGGTCACAGCCGTTCCAGAAGACGGCGGGGGGACCCAGATCGTCTGGGAAGACGATGGCGTAGGCATCCCATACGCGATCAAGAACCGGATCTTCGACCGAGGGGTTGGGAGCCATACGGGGCTTGGGCTCTTCCTGGTACGAGAGATCCTCTCGATCACCGGTATCTCCATCCGCGAGACTGGGGTACCGGGCGAGGGGGCCCGGTTCGAGATCCTGGTGCCAGGGGGCTGCGCCCGGATCGGGTGAGTGGGTCAGGCACCCGGGCTCCAAAAAAAAGATGTTCAGGATGCTCCCGGCTCTACCTGCGGCCGTATCTCCTGAACATGTACCAGAGCCCCGCTGCAACGCCGGCCATAACCAGGAGGCCGAGGATAGCGACGTAAGACCGCTCCTTCACGACGACCCGGTACTCGTCCTCCCCCTCGGCCTGATCGCTCTTTGCCAGGGCGACGATCTTGTACTCACCGGCGACGATATCAGCCGGCGGGACGATCGTCACCTTGACCGTTGCCCGCTCACCAGGCTCAAGGCTCGCAATCGAGACGGGATCGACGCTCGCCCGCCACCCCTGTGGTGCGCTCATGTTGATCCCTACATTCGTCAGGGCACCCCCGGTGCCGGCGTTTGTTATGGTCACATCGAACGTGAGGGTATCGCCGCAGTTGATATCGTGACGGTAGCTCTTCGCGTAGGTCCGCATACTATATGATCCACGGAGCCGGAGGGTGAGGGACTCCTCGTACTGCCGGGCAGCAGAGTCGATGAGCACCGTGAAGTTGTACTCGCCGACACTGACCGAGTACGGCGGAATGAAGTCGAGGTAGAGGGTCTTTTCCTCGCCGGCCGGTATGTAGATCTCAGAGACCTCCTCGGCAGTCTCTCTGCTCTCCCTGAACCGGGCATACCACTGCTCGGGGAGCCCCTGGATCGAGAGGCCATATGTATCGTCGTTTCTGCCAGCGTTCTTCAGGGTCATCTCGTACTGCGGGTTTGTCCCGATCGATGCCACGCGAGAAGGAGACGTAACCCGGATCTCGGCAAAGAAGTTCTCTTTATCGAGCGGCACGATCCCAAGATCGACCGTCCGACCGATCCTGATCTCGACACCCTTCTTCTCCCATGATCGGTAGCCGGGTTTGGTGACCCTGGCGGTGTAGGTGCCCATCGGGACGCCGATGCTCACTTTTCCTTCAGCGGTCGTGAGCATTCCTTCAACACGCACGTCACCGTCGTAAACGGCGACGTCAGCCCCCCTCACGACGTTTCCCTCTTTATCGACCACCGTCGCCTCGAGTGTGCCGACCTCACCGCTGTGGGTCTTTGTGATCCTGACATAAACCCAGATTATGCCCTCGCCGATCCCCACCCGGATGGGGTACTCCCCCACCATGGCATGGCCCGAGGTCTCGACCAACAGGCGGACGGGTTTTGTCTCCCCGGCCGGAATCAGCATCCGATAGACATCACGGTCGCCATCCACGAACCGGATCCGCCAGTCGTCGGTACCCCGGTAGGTCCAGTGGTTGAGGTAGCATGTCCCGGTATCCCCTCGGTTCGTGACAGAGAGATCGAAGACGGCGGTATCACCCGCCTCGATCATCTCCCCGGGAAAGTCGCACCGGATCTCGGTCTGCAACGTCTGAGCCGTCGCCCCCGGGATAGCCAGCGCTACGATGAGGAGGAAGAGGAACCACCGGGCGGTCATCGTATATCCATCCTCATGAACTTGACATAGGTCGCGGCGAAGAAAGCCGAAGGAAAGACTATGAGGGCTGCGATGTTCATCCAGACCTGGCTGAGAGCCTCGGCGAGCCCGGGAGTCTCTGCGGGCATCGAGTCAAGGGGCGAGTGGATGACAGTAGCGATCCGTGGGTTCGTCACCGCCATGGCAGCCGTGAAGTAGTTCATCTGCGGCGAGAACAGATTTGTGACGCTACTTATCAGCATCCTTCTCTCAGAATACGCCCTCATGTCATCCTCATACTGCTGCCACGCCGGATCCACCTCCACCGCCTTCCCTTCGTACACCACGGACTGCGAGACGCTGGTGCTGGAATATCCACCATTGTCGACCCATATGACTTCTTTTGGCAGGGGAGCTGTCTGGGGGGGTTCAGGCCGATCGCCTGCAAGGGCCTCGCCTGCCACTGCTCCTAACACCGGGAGGAGTGTAGAGACAGCAAAGAAGATGACCATAGTGTAGATCAGAGCGTTACCACTCTCCTTTGCGATCGTTGACATCATGAGTGCGATAGCGAAGTAGGCGAGCAGGAACCCAAGCGTCACCGCCCCAAATATCAGTATGGCGGCAAATTCAGTAAGGGTCGGCACGATCGAGAAGAGGAGGAGTATTGCAAGCGATATGGCAAGTGCAAGCACCATAGCAAACCCAAGCGCGGCTATACCTCCAAGCGCCTTACCGTTGATGATCTCGTCGCGATAGACCGGGTGTGAGAGGAGTGACTTCAAGGATCGCGTCTCCTTCTCCTTTGAGACCAGATCAAACCCGATGGCGATGGCAAGGACGGCGCCGAGCGTCGTCATGTATGACATCATAGGGCTTAATATGAGCAGTATTGAGGGTTTCTCAGGCATCCAGCCTGTGTAGGGGCCAGACACATCGATATCCTGCACATGCTGGAGCTGCTGATTATACGACTCAAGCAGGTTGTTGTAAGACTCGATACCGGCGTGTGCGCCGACCGCAGATATGACAAGGAGCAGGCCAAGTATTATGACAAAGCGCCTGCTGGTGATGTGATCGGAGAACTCTTTCTTTGCTACGTTGAGCAGTCGATCGAAGGCCACCTCATCACCTCCGGTAGACCGCCATGAAGACATCCTCGATATCAGGTTCTTCGACCCGCATCTCACGAATATGCAACCCCTGCTCAAAGAGGGTTGCAGCAAGTCGGTCCCGAATATCAGACGTTGCCCGGACGACCGCCCGGTTACCGTTCCTCTCGATCGCAACTATCTCGGGGTCATCGAGGTCAGGCAGCCGTTCCCTGGTCTCGACGACGATCCGGACTACGTCCTCATCCGATGGTGTGAGTGTCCGGGCGACTTCGCCGAGCGTTCCTTTCGCAACGAGCTTTCCCTTCGCAAGGAGTCCGACCGTCCGGCAGACCGCCCGGACCTCGGAGAGGATATGAGATGAGACAAAGATCGTCTTTCCCTCAGCGGCGAGGGCAAGGATGAGATCGCGGTACTCCCTGACCCCCTCGGGGTCGAGGTTCGCCGTCGGTTCGTCGAGGAAGAGGACTTTTGGATCGTTGATCAACGCCTGGGCAAGCCCGAGCCGCTGCTTCATGCCGCGGGAGTACTCGCCGGCCTTCTGGGTGACGCCGTCGAGGTGGACCAGTTCGAGGAGCTCTTCGATCCGCGCCTTTCGCTCCTTTGCACCCATATCATAGAACCGGGCGAAGTAGTCCAGGTTCTGTTCAGCGGTCAGATTCCCATAGAACCCGACATCCTCAGGCAGGTAGCCGATGATCTTCTTCACGGCGAGGGGGTCTTTGGCGACCTCGATCTCGTCGACAAGGCAGCGACCGGCGGTGGGCTCGATCATGCCGGTGAGCATCAAGATCGTCGTGCTCTTCCCCGCCCCGTTCGGGCCGAGAAATCCGAAGATCTCGCCCTCCCCGACCACGAGGTCCAGGCCATCGACGGCCGGGTTTCCGTTGTAGATCTTGGTGAGGTTTTCAGTCTGTATCATAGTACACTTCCAAATACAGCCAGGCACTGTGGCGCTTACTGCAGACTTTGACATCCTTTTATTAATGTTTTCTGTGTCACGCATCTACACATAGGAGGTGGTATCAGGATTATACGCGCGAAGATCGCATCGCTTCTCTGGATGGGACCTGGTGACTGCCGGGGCCTGGTGATTGTCCAGGATTATGGCACCCGCGCGGCTGCAAGTCAAATATCCTGATCTTCGATGCCGGTGGTCGTGGCACCCCCTGCCCGATACTCCCTTCGGCGCCTTACGCCAGTATAGGCGGCCGTAGGAGATAAAGCGATGGTAAACTACGAAAAAAGCTGAACCTTTGAGCCAGCTTGCGGCCAGGCGTGGGGGAGTGCGTAGCAGGGAAATCTTGTCGCCTGCAGCCCCAAGAGTAGCCCTGATCCGCCATGGGAGAGTCACCTGGTGCAGTAGCGGCCCTCGCACCCTAAATCCCCGATACCTGTTTGGCCGGGTGCACGTAACCTCAGTTCCAGGCGGGCTACGCGACCATCCGGGGTGTGGATATCAGCACCCAGGGCGGCCAGCTGGCTTTGAACCCTCGATCCCGACACCAGGGAGTTCGACTGCAGAGGATACCGGCACCCCTCCGCACCGCCGACGATGCCCGAGGAGGCCACACGAAATACCCCCCTTGCCGCGTGAAGACTCACCGTGACCTGGTCAAGCGCGAAAGAGAGGGTAGCACTCAATGGGACTCATCCTTCCGGCCTGCGGCGGAAGAGGGGAGATATCCCGCCGTCGCCCTGGCCGGCATCGATGAGGATACAGAGATCTCCGGCCTCGATCACCGTCCCACCGTCCGGTGCGGCGAGCATCTCCGCCCCCCTCCTGATCGCAAGCACCGTCACATCATACCCCCGCCGCAGGTCGGCCTCGGCCAGGGTCTTTCCGGCGATCGGGGCACCGTCTTCCACCCTGATGATCGATATCTCGGCACTCTCCAGGTGCAACTCGATATCCCGGAGAGAGGGAACCTGCTCCGACGCCTCCCTGAGCATCTCATATCGTTCGGCCCGCATCGACGCGACCAGCCGATCGATCTCGATCTTCGGCACGGGATACTTGATCAGGACCCGCGCAAGCACCTCGGCTGCGGTCTCAAACTCCTCGCAGATCACATCATCCGCCCCGAGCGCGTAGAGGGAGAGGGAATCTTCCATGTACCTGGTCCGGGTGATGATCGCGCACTCGGAGTTCATCTTCCTTGCGATCGCCGTCACCTGTCGCGCTGTAGCGGCGTTCGGTATGGTGATGACGACCACGCGTGCAACTCCGATACCGGCACGGGAGAGGACCTCCTCATGTATTGCGTCGCCGAAGAAGATAGGCTCGCCCTTCTCCCGCTCTCTCCGGACCGTCTTTGGGTTGAGTTCGATCGCTATGTACGGGATCTTCGTGCTCCGCGCCGCATCAGCGACATGCTGCCCCATCGGCCCGAACCCGACGATGATGACATGTCCCCTCTCAGGTCCACTGGCAGGGGCCTCCTTCAGGGATTGATCCCGCGCCCTGAGCCAGGCCGGAAGGGGAAGGCGGCGGGCGATGGCAGTCACCCCCGGAGCCGATCCGATGACGAACGGGGCGACCGTCATCGTCCCTACCGACGCGGCAAGGAAGATCTGCTCGAGGTTCGGGCTGAGCAGCCCGTACTCGATACCCGGCCTCGAGAGGATGAAGGCGAACTCACCGACCTGGCCGATGGCAAGCCCGGTGAGGATGATGTTTCGGAGGGAGACCCCAGCCGGGAGGACGGCGACGGCCCCGATGATCGCTTTGACCACGATGACGCCAAGGATGATCGCTACGATCAGGGGCGCATGAGCCACGAAGAAACCGGTATTGAGGAGCATCCCCATCGAGACGAAGAAGAAACTGGTGAAGACGTCACGGAAAGGGATGACGGTGGAGAGAGCCGCGCTACTGTACTCGGACTCCGATATGATCAGGCCGGCGAGGAAGGCACCGAGGGCAAGGGAGAGGCCGGCCCGGGAGGTGAGCCAGGCGGTCCCGAGGCAGAGGGTGATGACGGTGATCATGAAGAGCTCCCGGCTCCGGAGGTTTGCGACCCGGTAGAGGAGGCGGGGGACGACCCAGAGGGCGCTCACCGTGACGATCCCGAGGAGGACCAGACCGATCCCGAAGTTGACGAGCGACGGTATGAGCCCGGCCGATCCCATCCCGGCGAGCATCGGGACGAAGAGGATCATCGGCACCGTGCTCAAGTCCTGGAGGACCGATATGCCGAGCGCGAGCCGCACCGGCGGTGTATCCACCTCCCCCCGATGCTGAAAGACGGTCAGCATCACGGTGGTGCTCGTGTGGGCAAGAAGCATGCCAAAAAAGATCGCCTCCGGAGGGGCGAGCCCGAGGACCGATGCTATGACGGCCACCACTCCGATCGTCAAGCCGATCTGGAGCACACCGCCGGTGAGCATCCCTCTCTTCATATCGAGGAGGTTCTTGAGCGAGAGCTCCATGCCGATGGTGAAGAGGAGGAACACGATGCCGAGCTCCGCGAGGATCTCCACATCCGCGCGGTTTGTTATGAGGCCCAGACCATACGGCCCGGCGATGATCCCGGTGAGGAAGAACGCCACGATCCCGGGCATCTTCAGCCGGTGGCAGAGGGCGAGTGCTCCGATGGAGAGGGCGAATATGATCAGGATCTGTTCAAGAAAGGCTGTATCCATGATGGTTTCCTGTTGTTATGCCACTCCGCGCAGCCCCGGTTGGGCTGTATCGACACCATGTAGAGGTACGCCCGGATACGGGTAACACGGCTGGCAGAATACAGGGAAACATTACCTCTCACGTGAGATAAAAATTCTGTATTCTGCCCGTGGATCATCGACTAAAAGGCGCAACCCGTCCTCTGCCCTGCCGCACACCCCAACCGGATCCAGCACAAAGTATATGTCATCGCAGGCTGGAGTGAGGTCTTCTCCGAGGTGATGAGAAGCATGGTTGAGAAGATGACCAGGCCCGGCGGCGAAGAGCGCCTGCAGGCCATGGACGACCGAACGAATGCCCCGTACCCCCGTGGTGACGGGGTGGTAAAGCTGGTGACCACCGAGTGGCTGGCCGACCATCTGGATGACGATGATCTGGTGATCCTCGATGTCCAGCCGAATGTGCACGACTACATTCAGGAGCATATCCCGGGCGCCGTCTACCTCAACGAGGGAGTCCTGCGGATGTCAAACCGTGGCTTCCCGACGGCGTATGCACCGCACGCCTGCCTTCAGGAGGCGTTTCAGCGCGTAGGACTCAGTGCCGGGGATCCGGTCGTCATCTACACCGGCAAAGGGGCATTCTCCGGCAGGGGTGACGGACTTGGGCAGACGATGATGGCCTATACGCTCGCGAAGTACGGGCATGATACCGTACACATCCTCGACGGTGGGCTCGATAAATGGAAGAGCGAGAACCGGGATCTCTCGTGGGAGTACCCGCCGGTTGAACCGTCCAGCTTCACCGTCAGGGAGCGCGAGGGCTACGCCATCGGGTATGACGAGTTTGTGCGGATCAAAGACAACGATGACGTCATCGTGATCGATTCGCGCCCGGCGAAGTTCTACACCGGGAAGGGACCCTGGCGCCTGCCCGGGCATATCCCGGGCTCCATCAACCTGCCATGGAGGAACATGATGGACGATGGAAACCCCGCACTGCTCAAGCCGAACGAGGAGCTTGATATGATGCTCGAAGAGCGCGGCGTCGACCGGAACAAGACCATCATCTGCTCATGCGGGACCGGGCGGGAGGCCACAAACGAGTTCGTTCTCCTGAAGTGGTTCTACCTCTATCCTAACGTCCGGCTCTATGAGGGAGCGTTCACCGAGTGGAGCACGCGCCGCCCGGATAACCCGACCGTTGAAGGCCCGGAGCCGGGTGGGCGCAGGGCGGTGCCGTCCCCTGCACGGTGATCTCGAAAAGCTTTTTTCGTGCCGACCGGGGAGTCGGGAACCCCGGCGGCATGCCAGCCCCGGGGTTCTGGGGGATTGCACCGCTTCATCGTACTATCCTTGGAGGCATCTCCGCTTTGGCGATCAGGAGGCTCCCCTGCTCTTGTTCCATCGTGCCCCGGGCCCGGTTTGTGCGGAGACCATCCACCTCGGGATGTGTAAGCATGGTCAACCTTTTCAGATATCCGGATAAATTATGAGGAGAGGAAGAAGTAGCATGTGTATCGCAATGCCCGCTGAAGTGCTGGAGATCCGGGATGGCAACATCGGCATCGTCGACTTCGGGGATCTCAAGCAGGAGGTCAGGCTCGATCTCGTGGACGTGAGCGTCGGAGAGTTCGTGCTCGTCCATGTCGGGTTTGCCATCCAGCGCCTCAGCAGAGAGGAGGGGCTTGAGACCCGCGAGATCTTCAAGCAGGTCTACGCCGCTATGGCGGAGGAGTAATGCACGAGTACAGCATCGCCTACGACATCTACGCGACCGCCAAACGAGCAGCGCTCGAACACGATGCAAGGGAGGTCAAGCGAATATCGGTGGATGTCGGCAAGATGGCGATGGTAAACCCGGAACAGGTGGAGTTCCTCTTTAATATCATCATCGAGGACGACCCGCTCTTCTCCGATGCGCACCTCGCGTGCCGGGACATCGAGGTCTTCACCCGCTGTTCCTGCGGCTACGAGGGAAATGAGCGTTTTGTCTGCCCCCGATGCGGGAAACTCCCGGAGATCGTTACGGGGATGGAGATCGTGGTCACAAACATAGAGATAGAGGTGGACGAAGAGTGAAGGTCAACCTCATGCACGGCGCCGGCGGGGAGGTGATGGGCGAGCTCCTGCGCGTCATCACCAACCTCAAGCATAACAACGCCGGCGGGATAGGGCTTGAGGCGCTCGATGACGGCGCGGTCATCCCGATCGGCGGCCAGAACATCGTCTTTACGACCGACAGCCATGTGGTCTCGCCGATCTTCTTCCCGGGCGGAGATATCGGGCGCATCGCGGTCAGCGGGACCATCAATGACCTCGCCATGATGGGCGGGAGGCCGATCGCGCTCTCCTGCGGCATGATCATCCCCGAGGGCTTCGATGTCGCCGACCTTGAACGGATCGTCGCGTCGATGGATGCCGCGCTCGACGAGAGCGGGGCAAGCCTCGTCACGGGAGATACCAAAGTGCTTGAACGCGGAGCGCTTGACTCCATCATCATCAACACCGCTGGCATAGGCGTTGCAGACCGGGTGGTGCGGGACAACGGGCTTGTGCCAGGAGACAAGATCATCGTCAGCGGCACTATCGGAGACCACGGTATCGCTATTATGGCCCATCGGGAGGGATTCGACTTCGGCGGCCAGATCCACTCCGACGTCGCCCCCCTCTGGACCCTCGTCGAGCAGGCACTCGCAGCCGGGGATATCCACGCCATGAAAGATCCGACCCGGGGCGGATTTGCAAACGCCATCAATGAGATGGCGTCAAAGAGCCGGGTGGGCGTCATCATCGAGGAGGAGGCTCTCCCCTTCCAAAAGAGCGTCCTCTCCGCCGCCGGTATGCTCGGCATCGACCCTCTCGAGGTGGCAAACGAGGGGAAGGTCATCATGGGCGTTGCACCCGGCGATGCGGATGCCGTCCTTGCAGCGCTCCGTTCCCACCCCTACGGGCGAGGTGCGGCCATCGTCGGTGAAGTCGTCGAGGGTTCACACGTCATTTTACAGACAGCCATCGGCGGTGAGCGGTTCATCGAGGCGCCTATCGGTGACCCGGTCCCGCGAGTCTGCTGAACCGATCCATACCTTTTTGCACTTCCAGAGATACCCACCCGCCCGTGGAGCTCAGGAGATCTGATCAAGGAGATGCAGCAGAGATCGAGGTCCGATTGGCGGATGACAGGGATAGGGAGATGATCGCCAGTCTCTATATGGCGGGCGGTTGGTGGGATGGGGCTCTGGACCCGGTGGGGCTCTCCGCCCTCATCAGAGGGAGTTTCGCCTTCGCCGTCGCCGTTGAACGAGATACCGGAAGGGCCGTTGGGATGGGGAGAGCGCTCTCCGATGGTGTTTCAGACGCCTATATCCAGGATCTGGTCGTCCTCCCCGCCTACCGGGGCCGGGGCATCGGGACGAAGATCCTCTCGACACTCCTGGATCACTGCAGATCCGCAGGCGTCACCTGGATCGCTCTCGTCGCTGAACCGGGGACCGAGACGTTCTATACCCCGCTCGGATTCCAGAGGCTGGAGGCGCATACCCCCATGCGGTGGCGCCCGATGGAATGGGGAGTCCGTAGGGGAGATTAGATATCGTCGCCCCGTCCAATGCATATGAAGTATGGTTGCCGATCTACTGCTCAAGGACGTAACACTCCCTACGGGCCGCCGCGCCGATCTCACCATAGCGGGGGGGATCGTCCGGCACGTCGGCGCACCGATGCGTGCCGACGAGACGATCGATTGCGGCCGGTTCACCTGTCTCCCTGGCGCGGTCGATATGCATGTCCACATGCGGGGCGGGGTGCAGGCGGAGAAGGAGGATTGGCAGACGGGCACGATGAGCGCGGTCGCCGGCGGGGTGACGGTCGTCGTCGACCAGCCGAACACCGTCCCGCCCATCACAACGCCCGAACACTTCTGGGCCCGCATCTGCGAGGCTGAGGAAGGCGCGGTCTGCGGGTTTGCCATAAACGCCGCTGTCCTTCCCGGTGCCGATCTCGAAGGGATGTGGAACTCCGGCGCGATGGCGTTTGGTGAGATCTTCGCTGCGCCATCGAGTTACGGCGAAGGACTCGACCCAGAGACCCTCAGAAGACTCCTTACCCGTATCCATGCTCTTGGGGGGCTTGCCACGATCCATGCCGAGGAGGTGCTGGACCAGACCCCGGAGACCCTCGCCGACCACGATAGGGTGCGCCCCGGCGCCGGGGAAGCGCGCGCCTTCCAGGCCGTATCAACCCTCGCTCCGGAGAAGGCACGGCTCCACTTCTGCCACGCAAGCACCCCCGCCTCGGTCAGGGCCGCACACGGCACGGTGGAAGTGACACCACACCATCTCTTCCTCTCGTATGAGGACTTCGAGGAGGAGGACGCCCGGGGCCGCGTCAACCCTCCACTCAGGGATGAGCAGACCCGGCGTGCTCTCTGGTTGTGCTGGGACCGGATCGACGTCATCGCCTCAGACCACGCACCGCACACGTCCGATGAGAAAGCACTCCCATTCCAGACCGCCCCCTCCGGTATCCCGGGGGTCGAGACGATGCTACCGCTCCTGATGGCGGCGGTCCGGAGGCGCCGGGTGACCCTCACATCGGTCATGGAGAAGACCTCCTGGAGGCCGGCATCCATCCTCGGCATACCGCAGGCGGGGTTTGAACCGGGCTCCCGGGCGGATTTCGCTCTCTACCCGGACGAGGTCACCCGGATCGATGCCTCCCGTCTCCACGCGAAGTGCGGCTGGTCTCCGTTTGAGGGACTCGATGCGATCTTTCCGGAGGTGGTGATCATCCAGGGCAGGCGCGCCTACTCCTGCGGCGATTTTTATGCGGGAGACCCGGCGTGGTATCCCGGGCAAGGATTTTTATCCTCAGATGACAAATAATAAAGAGCCGATATAGCGCACCTTATAGGTCCCCGGGTGATCACCTGATGAATCGTCTGGACATGATCCACGGGACAACCCGGGTGCGCGACAGGCACGCCCGGCATAGGGTACGATCGGGTGAGGATCGGCGACATGCCGCCTGTGATCACCGCTCGTTAGTGCCGGGCGACACTTCTCCAGGAGATACGCTGTATGGAACCCTACGCCGATGCTATAACGGAGGCCGGAAGCGGTGTCGCCATAACGCTCGATGTCACAGCGGGCGCTAAACGAGCTTCGTTTCCAGCAGGCTACAATGAGTGGCGGAAGAGCATCCGCTGCCATGTGACTGCCCCGGCGACCGGTGGAAGGGCGAATAAGGCCATCATCGACCTCATTGCAGAGACGCTCGGCGTGCCCCGGGCCGACGTGGGCATCACCTCTGGGCATACATCCACCCAGAAGACTGTGGCTGTTGTCGGTCTATCGAAGGGTGAAGTTCTTGCGATCCTCTCACCATCTCAGAGACGCTTGAGCTGACGCAAGGCGGGAGCTCCTGATGCAGATCGCCAATCTCTCGCAGAAACCCGCACGGGCAGGCGTGGTACTGCACGCGTGAAAACAACCCATTCCCCGGGCTCGCGTCGAGGGTGGGGACAGATGAACCACCCGGTCGCCAAAATGGAGATGCCTTCGTGAAAACGAAGACGAAACGCTGTAATATTCAAGCATCTCGTATCCGGATGAGGTATATACCCTAGTGAATAAAAATCGAAAAACTGGTGAGCTATTTCTTGAATCTCCGCTTTGAAAAACCTTATGCTAATAGTGCCATCTGTTTTAAGTGATCGTACCGTAGATATATAACCGATACCTATGTCAGCGCACACCAAGACCTGCAGGCATATGGCGATCAGACTGATACCGAAGGGGGCAACATTCCATGTACTCACCAGAAACTACGAAGTACCTTATTCATCTTACTCTGCAGACAGAGGGGGTGGTCGATAAACCTGACGTCGTGGGTGCTATATTTGGCCAGACTGAGGGTTTACTCGGCGAAGACCTCGACTTACGTGACTTACAGAGGACCGGCCGCGTCGGCAGGATCGACGTCCAGCTGACGACGAAACGGGGGGAGACGAGGGGCGAGATACTCATATCATCATCGCTCGACCGCGCGGAGACCGCGCTCCTGGCTTCATCGCTGGAGACGATCGACCGGGTAGGGCCGTGCACGGCCCACGTGCGGGTCGACCGCATCGAGGATATCAGGGTGACGAAGCGGCGCAAGATCGTCGAGCGCGCTAAAGAGCTGCTCCTCGAGGATTTTGACGAAGGTTCAATAAATAGCGATGATCTGCTGGATGAGGTTCGAGAGATCATCAGGATCGAGAAACTCGAACTCCTCGGTGAAGAGCAGGTGCACGCCGGTCCGAACGTTTTAGCCTCCGATGCCATCATCCTCGTCGAGGGTCGAGCCGATGTGATCAACCTGCTACGCTACGGGATCAAGAACGCAGTCGCGGTCGAGGGGACCAACGTCCCGCAGATCATCATCGACCTCTCCGCGCAGAAGACGACGACGACCCTGCTCGACGGGGATCGAGGAGGGGAGTTGATCCTCCGCGAACTCCTGCAGATAGCCGAGATCGACTTTGTGGCGTACTGCCCACGGGGAAAGAGCGTCGAAGAGATGAGCCGCAAGGAGATCGTCAAAGCGCTCAGGAACAAGGTGCCCGTGGAGGTCGTCACCGACCATGCCCCCACTGAAGGGGCGACCGGACCGCCGCCGGTGCGCACCGTCACCGGTGCGCGTGAGGCGGTTGGGGAGGGCGAACGGCTGCCGCAGCAGCAGAAAGCTGGAAGGCAGAAGGGCCAGAAGGTCAATCCAATACTTGGGGAACATATGGCCAGCGTCCGGGATCGCAAGATCGCACGCTTCCTCGCCTCGGACTATGGCGTCCTCCTAGAGTCGAGCGCAAATGACCTCGAAGGGGCGCTCCGGACCCTGGATGGCGACGTCGAGGGGGTTGTCGTCGACCGCATCGTCGACCAGAAACTCCTTGACCAGATCGGAGGGAAGAACCTCGAGTTCGTGGCTGCCCGGGATTTCAAAGGGATCATAAAGCGGCCTCTCTCGATCAGGCTTATAAAGATAGGGTAGATTCTTTCCAGCGTGCAAATTTATATATATTTACATTCACCATTTTTCTTCCCGGGAGAGAATATGCACAAGGAAGAACTAATAGCGTTACACGGGATTCTTACAGAGATCAAAAACTATTTTGAACTGGCAAACCCGGAACTGAAATTCTCACAGTATTATGCGTTGAAGATAGATCCTTCTCAAGTGCATAGAAGCAAAATGGAACACAAATACGCTATATTTGTGCTCGGAACGGAGCTTGCAAACGCTATGAAAGATGTGGAGTTCTCATCATCGGGGAGGGTCTCTGCCCGGATGAGGGAGCTAGCCGAAAAGACCCTTAAAGATATCGAGTACCTCCAGTGAGGGGGCCTGGCACCCCCGGCCGCGGCGGGCAGCAGAATATCGCCGGGGGCCCCCGGCCGCCCCTCTCCTCAACGACCGGCTCCCGCACCCGATGCGCTCTCATGCACGCATGTTGCGCTCTATCTGTATGAGGTAGCTGGCAAGCAGCCTCGGTATGGGCGCCGCCATGCAGTGCCAATTCGGCGTCCCGTTCACCTCAAGGACCGTGTAGCCCTCCCGATCCTGGAGGAGATCGACGCCGCAGTAGTCGATCCCGATCGCCTCCGCTGCAGCCTCGGCGATGCTACGCATATCCTCATCGATCGTGACCGGTGCGCCGATCCCACCCTGGTGGATGTTGTGCGTCAGGCTATCGGAGACCCGGGATATCGCGCCGACGGCCTCCCCACCAAGGACGAATATACGGTAGTCCCGATCGTTTGGTACATACTCCTGCAGGTACCAGGGCCCCGGCCCGAGTTCTTCAGGCTCCGTCACCAGCCTGATGCCGTTTCCGTCGTAGCCGTAGAGCGGCTTGTAGACAGCCTCCCCATGCTCGAGGAGAAATTCCCGTGCCTGCGCCTCTACCCCGATGTAGGCGGTCCGGGGTGTCCGCACCCCACACTTCAGAAGGAGCGCAGTTGTCATCGCTTTTGATGCGCAGGTGACGATACTCTCGGGAGTATTCACGATCCGGTTATGGAGCGAGAGCACGTTTAAGGTCTCGAACTGATGCCCATCCTGCCGGATCCCACAGACCCATATGAGTTCGTTCTCAAGCCCGGAGTCGAGGGGATCGACCGCACCGAGGTCGAGGACCCTGCACCGGGCACCAGCTCTCTTCAGCTCAGCGATTACAGCGCCGGTCGAGTCATCATCCAGCGTATCAGTTGGTTTTGGTACAATATGGATCATGCGCCTCACATTCCCCTCCCTGGACAGGGAGATCTCGCCAGGGTCTCATAACCGTTTTGTATCTCGCCGGATATAATCGATGAGGAAAGGATACCATGGGGAAGGGTCATATCGTCATCATCGGGTGTGGGAACCCCCTTATGGGGAACGACGGGGCCGGGCTTGCAGCGATGCGGCTCTTTGAGGGGAGATATCCCGATGTCGACTGCGTCGATGGGGGCACCGGAGGCCTCGGCCTGATACCGCTTATGGAGGGGTATGAAAGGGCGATTATCGTCGATGCCATGGTGGGATCCGGTGGCCGCATCGGTGACGTCTTCATCTTCAAGACGCCACCGTCGTGGGACCGTCCGGTATGCGCGCTCCAGGATATCGGCGTCGGGGAGGCGGTGGTGATGGCAAAAGAACTTGGGTACATCGAAGATGCCATCGTCATCGGGATTGATGTGGGAGAGGTCCGGGCCTTCAGCCGGGAGATCGATCCGGCGGTCGAAGAGGGGATTCGGGCTGCCTGGGAGTATATCCTCGAGATCCTGCAGGACTGGAGGAACCCGCCTTCCGAAAGACCGCCTCGATCTCGGCCCGGGGGAGACCCCTGCCCCTGACCCGCATCTCCCGGCGGCATGTTCCGGCCGAGACGGCCTCAAACGGTGTAAAGAGTTCCATAACCTCAGTCTCGGTGAAGTAGTGGGTGATGATACCATTTCCCCTGCAGAAGGTCTGCGGTTCCACCTCCGCCCCCTTCCCGGCACGCATATCCTCGACCGAGAAGGCTCTGAAGAAGACCCTCCCGCCGGGCCTGAGCACCCGCAGGACCTCGGATGCCACAGCCCGCCGACCCGGCTCCAGGAGGTGACCGACGATGTGGATCAGGAAGACTGCATCAAAGACCCCCCCATGGAATGGAAGGCATGCTGCATCAGCAACAACGAAGCGGGCAGCCGCCGGCCCCAGGCTAGCCCTGGCACGGTCGATGGCATGGGGGGATATATCGGCTGCGATCACGCTCCAGGGCTGCCGGACCAGGGCGGCGAGGGTCTTGCCGTTCCCGCACCCGAGTTCCAGGACGGCGGCGCCAGCGGGGAGGCCCGGGAGTGGCGCCGGTGCTCCACCCCAGAGGTCCCCCCGCCTCCGGTAATCGCTATCCCAGGCATATCCACGGCCGTCCATAGACTCAAAGGTCGGTGCCTCCGGTGATAACAGTTTGCAGGTGCCCTCAATCCCTGGAAGTCCTTCCTACCGCACCACCGGGCGGTCAGCGCGCGACCCTGGCCGGCGGGGGAGGGGGGGCGCCTGCTATGCCGGAAGACCCATAACCAGGGGCGCTCCCGGGGAGTATATCTATCTAGAGGGGCTACATACCAACTGTGAACCTTCCGGATGCTGCTTCGATGATACTGGCGCTGGTCATCTTCGCCGCGATCCTGTTTGCCCCTTCCCCGGCACCGCCAGATGCCACCGGTTCAGTGGACCCCTCGTCCCCGCAACCGATCATCACCCCGGATCTCCCCGCCCCCCTCGCCGGGACCAGGGAACGGTTCCCTGACGTCCATCTCCCCCACGCCACCCCTGCACCGGCCCCGGATGAGGACGAACCGGCCGACCCTGGCGTGGATGTGGTCGAGAATATAACGCCGGCCGCACCCGACTACGATGACGATGAACTGGCAGAGCTGGTCGAGGAGAGCAGTATCTCGCTCATGTTCCTCTCCCTGCAGAGCACCCACGCCCTCTACTCCTGGGATGAGCGGGCGGCTCGGGAGAGCACCGCATCGCTCCATGCGCTTGCGAAAAGCACCCAAAGGGAGGTGGAGAAGCTTCTGGTCTCAGATCCCCGGAAAGCCGCAAAAGCCGCATTCACCCGCTCCCTTGAGTCGTACATGTCGGTCGGAGATATGTTGCAGGGAAGCGCCCCCCTCAACAGCACCAGGGTGGATGCGGCCCTTGACGGGCTCCAGCAGGGATCGATCTTTCTGCGTAGGGCGATCGAGGGACTTGACCGCCCGGCACGGTATCTGCCGCAGGATATCGCCGTGATCAACTTCTCCGGAACCCACCGGGACGGCACCGAGGAGGAGGAGCTGGCGCTCCTGCAACGGTACCTGTATGAGGATCGGAATCGTGCAAATGACATATCCCTGATGCTTGCGACGGTGACGAAGACCAGGACATACTGTCAGTACGGCGAGGGCGCGGAGGTGATCACGGCGGACTCGGGGAGGATGTTTCTGCTGGTCGAGGTGAGGGTTACCAACCTGGGCCATAAGGGGGAGAGTCGGGTATACACGATCCGGGCTCCGGACATCAATGCATTCACCCTCCACTACCGTGGCAACACCTACTCCCCGGTGAAACTTGCCCCAAAAACGTCATTCGGCGAGCCCTACGAAGCGGCGACGCTGGATCGCTACGAGAGGAAGGTGGGGTCCATACTCTTCGATGTCCCGGAGACACTCGCTCTCGCTGAGTGCTGCCTACAGGTGGACCTCGGCGGGGGGGAGGCCCCGGTCTGGGCGCTTGGGTAGTGCTCCAATGCGCGGCTGATACTCGATATCATCGAATTCAACCGAAGATTTCCATCGACGGGCTCTTATAGCCTCATTCCAGCTTTCACTCTTCCCTGGCGAAGATTGGTGCCAGACCCGGCTCGCCCCGAGCTCAACCTTATCGCCATGGGGGTAGAAAAGATCCCTCACCGGCCTCCAGCGCACCCCCAATCAAGCCCCACCCCACCTGCGCTTCGCACACCTCGATGGGATCTCAGATGACCAGGTGTTTCGTAGAGCGCTACCGGCACGGGAAGGGGACCCCACGCACCCGTAACAGATATCTATCTGGCGCTCGTTACCCTAACCAGTGGCATCGAGAGGCTTTCGGGCGGCAACACTGCTCCTGACCGGTTGTATCGCGACGATCCTGTTTCTGCACCTCCTGCTTCCGGGAACGCTTGCTGCGGTATTCCCGTATTCCCCGGAGAATGAGTCAGAATTCACAGATGCCCTCGGACCAGAGGATACCACAGCACTCTACCCAGAACCTCTCAACGATGATGAGAGGCTGGAAGCGTTGATCGCAAAGACAGGCGTCCCGCTCCTGGACCTTGCCGCAGGGGAGATCTACTCCGCACATACCCGGGACGATACAGCGCTCCGCAGCCAGGCAACCAGAATCTGCTCCCTTGCAGGCGATGCCCGCCGCGATGCCCTGGCACTCGATGTATCGCCCGAATTTGCGCCCGCTCACGCAGACTTCATCACGGCCCTCGATGAGTTCATCGCGGTCGGCACCCTGCTTGGTGGAAACACCCCCATAAATCAGAGTATGGTGGACGGAGCCATGGATCGCCTGACCCTCGGGGCTGAACACCTCTCCGGTGCTATGCGAGGTTGCAGACCCCCGGAGACCAGGCCGACTCCAACGGAGCATGCCGTGGAGCCTGCCCCTGCATTCCCCAACGCCCTGCAGATCGGTGAGCGGTTCTGCTATGACGATGGCAACAGGGCGAACATGGGTTCACTGATCGTCGTCCGAACAAGGACGTTCTCCTCGTTCTACACAACCGGTATACACCCGCAGACCTACGCCGCAAAGCCAGATGAGTCCTTCCTGCTGATCGCCGTGAAAGTGACCCACCTCGGCCACAGGGGGGATGGAACAAACACACGCCTCCAGGCCCCACGGGAGAGTGCCTTCACCCTCCACCATGCCGGCGCGACCTACCGACCCATGGCACCTCCGGGACCAACCAACCAGGGGGAGTCATACTCAGGGAGGTCCCTTGAGCGGCACGACTCCATGGATGGGTACCTCTTCTTTGAGGTCCCGGAGAACTTCGATCCCGCTCTTGCCTACCTTGAGGTGAGCATCGGTAGCAGCCGCCCGGTCTGGCACCTCGGCGAAGGTGCGGCAGCGCGATAGGAGGACGTTCTGCGGGTCACGCCTTCCTGCGCGGTATAAACCGGAGCGACGCTGAGTTCACGCAGTAGCGCTTATAGCCCGGCGGCGGGCCATCGTCAAAGACGTGGCCCAGATGGGCATCGCACCGTCGGCAGAGCACCTCGGTCCTGATCATGGAGAATCGGGTATCGACATCGGTCCAGATATTCCGCTCCGATACCGGCCCGGTGAAGCTCGGCCACCCGGTGCCCGACCCGAACTTCGTCTCCGACGAAAAGAGGTGGTTGCCGCAACATACACAGACGTACAGGCCGTCTTCCGTGGAGTCCCGGTACTCCCCGGTGAAGGGCGGCTCCGTCCCCTTCAGCCGGGTGACGAGGAACTGCTCCGGTGTCAGCAGCCGCTGCCACTCCGCATCAGATTTGACGACCTTCGAAACCCCTTCCACCTTCCCGGTTATAGCGTTGTAGACCTCCACCACCTCAGGCGATCCTACAGTATCTCCAGCCATCTGCCAACCCCTCCGGCCCCGGCTGACCCCATAGCCCGGGGGGCATATAGTCATTACCCCGCTCGGCAGGTGACCTCCCCGAGGCAGGAAGCCCCTGCCCATGATGCGGCAGGGGCTTATGCAACCCGCCCACCAGGCGCCGTATCAGTTATATGACCTCCGGTCAATGCATTACCATGCAGGAGGTGTCGCTTCCCTGAAGAAGAGTCATACGAGTCGTCTGCTCCTGGCCTGCCTCATCGGCTTCATCGTCGTGGCAGGCTGTGCCGAGACACCGGAGACACCGACCCCGACACCGGAGGTAACACCACCCGCTCAGACTACCTACACGCACGCCGGACCGCAACCATCGTTCTCAGCCACCGTCACTGCGGCAACGAAGCATTTCCGCAGCGACATGTCCTGCTACTGGACGGTGACGGGGGCGGTGACCAATACCGGAGATGCGCCCGGGAGGAACGCCGTCATCCGTCTCATGCTCATCGATGACGAGACCGACATGATCCGGTCGACTGAGACCATCCTGATCCCCCGGTTTGGGGCAGGCGAGAAGACGATATTCACCGCGGACGCGCTCCCGGGCGACTGCGATCGGGAGTACCGTGCTGAGATCGTGGTCACCTATGATATACCGTAGATCGGGGTGACGGGCATCTCAGGGGAGTCAAAACACCGTCAGAGGTGATGCTGAATGAAGATACTTGGAATCAATGGAAGTCCCCGTGGCTCGAGGAGTCAGACGCTCCGTCTCGTCAATGCTGTCCTCGATGGAGCCCGGAGTGCCGGCGCCGATGTGGAGTTCGTGGATATCTGCAGGCTTGATATCGAGTACTGCAAGGGCTGCACGGTCTGCTACGAGCGGGGGGAATGCGTCAAATTTGACGATTTCCCCGGGCTGTATGAGAAGATGCTTGCAAGCGACGGGATCGTACTCGGTTCACCCAACTACATCGATTCCGTCTCCGCTCAGATAAAGACCATGCTCGACCGGATGGCGGATGCCATCCACTGCCAGGCCTTCGTCGGGAAGTACGGGTGCGCCGTCTCCACGGCGGGGGGATCGGGGGCCGACGAGGTCGTGGCCTACCTCAACGGTGTCCTCCAGACCCTGGGCGCGAATACCGTGGGCGGCATCGGCGTTGTCTTCGGAGGGGATCCTGAGGCCATCGTGCCGGCGGAAGGAGAGGCTTACGAGCTCGGGAAGGACCTTGTGCGGGCCATCAAGAATAAAGAGACCTATCCTGACCAGGAGAAGCGCCACGCCGAGATGTTCGAGCGGATGCGGGCTCTGGTCCTGGCGAACAAGGATCGCTGGCAGCACGAGTACGATCACTGGGTGGCATCGGGCTGGATATCGGAGTAGGGGGCCGCCCTCCATCACCGGCAGACACTTATATTTCCTGGCTCTGAGCCCTGCGGGGCAGTCCCGATGGTATGGACGCGGGGCTGCACGGGAGTGAGAGAGATGGTACGGAGTCAGGAGAAGCGAAAAGACGACAAGCGGCCCCCGGAAGAGATCCCGCTCGAGGAGAGGGCGGATGATATCGTCTACAGCCCGGTTCCGCCTAGCCACGACGGTGAATGGACCCCAAAGCGCGAGTTCCCACCGGAAGCCCCTGAGTTCGCAAGGCCGCGCGAGGAGCGCGAGATATCAAAGAAAGGCGAAGAGCGGATTGCAAAGGAACAGGCGGGGGACGAAGAGGAGGACTGATAGAGCTACTTGCGGTCTTCCGCCCACCTGGACTGGCGGTAGAACTCAACGGGTATTTTCATACCTCCTCTCCAGGGCTCCCCTGAGCCCCATCCCTTTTTGAAAAATGGTCGAGCCCCGTCACTCACTCATAGAGGACGGGCTCGTCGATCTTTGAGTAGTCGATCAGCTCGATTGGTTCAAAGTGGATGGCGATCTCACGTGCGGCGCTCGCGGGGGAGTCTGACGCATGGATTACATTCCTCCCGATATCAAGGCCAAAGTCACCACGGACCGAGCCCGGGGCGGCCTCTGCGGGGTTCGTAGCCCCGATCATCCTGCGGACGATCGCGACCACATCCTTCCCCTCCCAGACCATCAGGAAACAGGGGCCGCTCATGATGTATGCTTTCAGCCCCGGAAAGAAGGGTTTTTCCAGGTGTTCCCGGTACTGCTCGATAACCCGCTCCTCAGGGAGAAGCTCGAGCCTGGCTGCCGCAAGCTTCAGCCCTTTATCCTCAAACCGGGAGACGACCTCCCCGACAAGCCCGCGCTGGACGCCGTCGGGCTTGACCATCACAAACGTGCGGTCCATGCCCGATCATTCCTTGCCGCGGGCTCTCCGCCCGGCCGTGGTCCACTGGACACGACGCGGCACCCGGCCGAGCCGGTAGTTCTTCTGACACTTGCTGCTGCAGAAGTAGTAGATGGTCCCATCCCGCCTGACGAACATCTTACCGGTGCCAGGCTCGAGAGGGCCTCCACAGAAACTGCAGATATACTGCTCGACCATGGTCACCGCCTCGAGAGTTTCTTGGCTTCACGCTCAGTCTCGAGCAGCGAGAGGATATCCCCCTCCCTGATGGGCCCCACGGTGTTGCGGGTGATGATCCGCCCCTTGTTCGGGCCATCGAGGACCCGGCACTTCACCTGCTGGGCTTCGCCATGCATCCCGGTGAGACCGATGACCTCGATGACCTCTGCGGGCGTTCCGTCGTTTGCCATACTCTACCTCCTCATTTCTGCAATGCAGCCATCTGTTTTCCGATCTCCTCGACGAGATCCTTTGCCTTTCCGGGCTTGACGATAGCAGCGGCTGCAGAACCGACCTCAAGGCCGCTCGCAGACCCGATATCATTCTGCTTCGTTATGTAGACGAACGGGATCTGTTTCTCGGCGCAGAGCAGCGGCAGATGCATTACAATCTCTTCAGGCTCAACGTCCGAGCCGATAAGGACCAGCTGGGCGATGTTGCGTTCTACTGCCTTCGTTGCCTCGTTGGACCCCTTCTTCACCTTGCCGGTATCTCTTGCTACCTCAAGGGCTTCAAGGGCCTTATTCTGGATCTCCACTGGAGTCTCAAATTTCACGTATGCCTTTGCCATAACTCACCTCTTTCAGGGGCAGGTATACCACCCCGTCATCATTCATCAGTAGCGTAGCTGATCGAATGTGCTGTATTATGTCATTAAGACAAAAGATAAAGGTTTGTTATCCGGTCGCGCCATGAGGGGTGAGGCCCGGTCATCTCCGCACCTCCTCGCGTGAGCGTGGAGGGCAGCAGGCCTGCCCCGGGATCCTGTATACCTGGACGCCCTCCGCGTCGTAGATGAGTTCGAGTGCCTCGGTCGGGAGCAAGACCGTGTAGCGGGTCCGCTCCTCAGCGCCTACGTAGAGGAGGGTCGCATTGTACTTCTGCATGAGTTCGACCGACCGCGACGGTTGCTCATATATCATCCGCAGATCGGCCGTCCGCTCACCTACACGCCCCTCGTCCCCCCGCCACATGTACTCGTGGAACGGCATACCGAGGACCGCCGGTATCCCGGTGAACGACGACACCCGGGAGTAGTAGGTGTAATCCCCACCCTCGGCCTCGATGATGATATGCTCACCAGGCAGATCGCGGAGGAACGCGATCGCTGCCGCATCTCCGGGGTGTGATCTCTGGAGGTAGGCTGCGCCGTCGAGTGCCCGGCCATCGTAGCCGAGATCGATATCGATCGCAAAGGGCGCGATGAGGAGGGCTGCAGCGGCGAGCACCGGGAGAGCCCTCTCTGCCCCGGCCGGAACCCGCCAGTCGATCCCCCGGAGCCACTCCCCGACGATGACGGAGACCGCCGTCCCCATCAGGATCCAGGCCGGAAGGTAGAACTTGAAGACCGTGTTCATTCGGAAGTAGGCCTCACCCATGTTGTCCCTGAGGTAGACGAACTCGGTGGCGATGATGATCAGGAGACCGAGGATGGCGAACGTGTCTGTGGCCGAGAAGCGGCGGCGGACGACGAGGTAGATCAGCGGGACGGCGGCGATGGCCGCGGCAGGGTAGCCGATGAACACAAACGGTGTCACCGCGAGCAGGAGGTAGGGGCGCCGCCGGATGTCGGGGGCGCAGGCGGCGATGAGCACGGCGAGGAAGAACCCGTGGACCAGGAAAAACTCCATCAGCGCAGAGGGTGCCGTGACAACCCCGATCCCCTCGATACCGGGGCTATTGAGATGGATATAGAACGGGAGGTAGGCCGCGACCGCAAGCGGCGGCACGGTCGCAAGCAACATCCAGGATCCCTTACCATCCAGAGTGAAGTTCCCGTAACGCTGCCAGATAAGGAGCCCGAAGACCAGTGTCACCGGAGCATAGACCAACACATCCCAGGAGTTTGTGCCGGGCATCGAACCGAGAGAGAGAGCGGTAAGCCCGCAGAGGAACGCCCGCCCCCGCATGGAGAGATCCCCCCAACGCATGTAGGCAAAAGTCAGCAGGAAGAGCAGGAACGCTTGGTTGAAGAAAGACATCACGTGCGGGTGAACATCGCCCCAGAGCATCGAGAAGAGGGGATACTCGTTGATAGTGCCCTCGATCGTCCGGGTGCTCCCCCAGAGGATATCAAGCCAGGGAGCCCGGGTCAGGATCAGGTGGACTGCGGAGGGATTTGGGAGGAAGAGGATGAGCACCGGGAGCCATCGGTTGCGGTCCAGGAGGAGATGGCCGAGGGCGTAGAGCGAGACCGCTGCAAGACCGAGCACGGTCGGGAGGATGAGGTTGAACGCAACCGTCGAGGGCACGCCAGACGTAAGCCCGAGCGCCCCGCCCGTCCAGTAACCGATATAGTAGTAGACGTCCAGAGTCCCCCCCGCATACCAGGGATCGAGCGGCGGTACGACCGGACAGCGCATGATCGACGCGAGAAACGCGTGATCCATGAACTTCTCAGCGTAGGAGATGGTCGGGTTGATCCAGCGTGTCTCGAGCATGAAGAGGAAGGGGACCAGGAATGCAGCATTCCAGGGGAGGGCTGAGCGCAGGCGCTCCTTCGTGTAGAACCCGCGTGATCCGGCATAGGCGATCCCCCCCACAAATGGCAGGACGGCGAACCAGACAGGGAGGCTGAAGAGTGCGCCGTACCAGGAGAGAAGCGCAAACGCGAGGACCGATGCCGGGTATGCGGCGGCGGCCGCGAGGCGTCCGAGGGTGCGGTCAAGCGCCGGCCAGGCGCCGAGCTGGAGGACCTGAATGACCGCGAGCCATGAGAGGACGGAGAAGAGGATCTCACCCGCCAAACGTCTCCTCCTTCTCAATCTCTTCTCGAAAGACCATCTTTAAGATACCCTTTGACCAGTCGCCGAAGTAGTAGATCGACCCGACACCTCCGATGAGCGTGATCAGGTTCTTGATCAGGTGATCGATGACCGCGATCAGGGTCGCCGTGACTGCGGGAACGCCCGCAAGCCCGAAGGTCAGCGCAAGCGCGAGCTCGTAGGTTCCAACACCGCCCGGTGTGATCGGGACCGCTTTTACGAGGTTGCCGATGACGATCGCAAGGACGACGATGCCAAACGGCACCGGCTCCCGGAACATGAGGACGACAGCGAAGCAGACCAGGATATCGACGACCCATATGAGGAGCGATGAGCCGCTGAGCACAGCAAGGGCCCGTGGGTGGAGGGAGGCCTGCTTCACCTCATCAAGCATTCTCCTCACTGCGGCGATGATCCGGTTCTTCGACTCGATCCTGCCGGACCAGAGGAGGAACACAAAGAAGGCACCCCCCGCAACGAGCGGGATGACGATGATGGTGGTGAACCAGTCCGGGATGACAAGGACGGCGAGGATGAACGGGAGCGTGATGGCACCGAGCACCGCGATCATGAGGACATCAAAGACCCGCTCGACAACGATCGACGAGAACCCCTGCGAGTAGGTGGCATCGCCGCTCCGCTTGAGGATGAGCATCCGCACGAGGTCCCCGAGCCGGGCGGGGACGATGAGGTTTGCCGTCTGGGATATGAATATACAGGCGGTCGCGAATGTGAGGGACTTTGGGATATCAAGTTCCCCCAGGATGAACCGATACCGAAAGCCCCGGAGGATCCAGGCGACCACGCATATCCCGACAGCGGCAAAGAGAAACGGGACCTCAGCGTGCTCGAGCGTCAGCAGGAGATCGCCCCATACCCGGTAGAGCATGTAGGCGATGATCCCGACCGCTACAAGGGTGGAGATGACGATGGCGCTAACCTTCTTCCACATGGAGGTGCCACCAGAGACGCATTACCGCAGATCCCATCTCGGCGATATCCTTCCTGCGCACTGTCGTCCCCGGCCCCTGCCGCCACCGCACCGGAAATTCCCGTATCCGGTAGCCGTTCTTCTGCGCCCGCACGAGGACCTCGGTATCCCAGAACCAGTGATCGGCCCTGACCGATGGGAGGAGGGCGAGGAGGCGGTCACGCCGGAACCCCTTAAACCCGCACTGGTGATCATGGAGCGGGCTTCCGAGGACGGTTCTGACGAGCATGTTGTAACCGCGGCTTGCGATCTCCCGGTCGCCGCTCCGGGTGATGTCGCTCTCTGGGAGGAGGCGGGATCCTGTTGCTATGTCGTAGCCTTCCCGGATGGCGTCGATCAGCTCGGTGAGGTGCTGTATATCGGTTGCAAGATCGACGTCGTAGTAGCAGACGATGGATCCTTTTGCTCCGGCAAATACCCGGTTCAGTGCCCGCCCCCTCCCGAGCCGCTCATCGCTGTGCATCAGGCGGACACGGGAATCCCGGGCCGCATACTCCCTGGCAAACTCGGTGCTCCCATCACTGCTCCCATCCTCAGCGATGATCACCTCAAACGCCCCTGGCGCTATCTCCTCAAGCGCCTCGAGTGAGCGGGGGATGGCAACCTCGAGTGCCGCACGATCGTTGTAGACCGGGAGGGCCGCACTCACCTCGATCTCATTCATCCGGATAACCTCGCAAGGACCCGCCGCGCAACCTCCTCGCCGGCGACGACCGATCCGTTCATGCTCCGTTCAGGGTAGTTCGGCGGGCTGAACATACCGGCGAGGAAGAGACCATGCTCCTCGTAGGCGGGCAGGCGGTCCCGGAGCCCTGTCGTGTAGACCGGGCCCGCGTAGGGGTCGACAGCCAGCCGGTGCCAGCGCACCTCCTCGGCACTGAGGGAGAAGCGTCTGCAGAAGTCTGCGAGCATCGTCGCTTCAAAATCCTCAGGGAGCCGACTCGAGAAGTACGAGGCGAGGTAGACGATGTGTTCACCATACCACTCGAGCGGTGCGAAGTTGGTGTGCGAGACCACCGCACCATAAGGGGCTGCATCCTTCATGTTCAGCCAGTAGATGCCGTCGGTGACATCCCGGTCGAGCGCGAGGGTCATACAGGCTGCACCCTGGTAGGGTACCGGGGCGATATCCATGCCAGCGATCTCGGCGGTCACCTGGGGGGGAAGTGTCGATATGACGGCGTCATAATCCTTTCCATCGACGAGCCACCCGTCGGCACCTCGCCGGATCTCCCCCACCGGGGAGTCGAGCATAACCGTGGCACCCAGTCTCTCGATCTCTTCCTGGAGCCGGGCGATGAGGTGGTGAAACCCTCCCCGGATGTAGCCCAGACGCTCACCCCCGGTGCCACGGTCAGATCGGATCGCAATCCGGGATATGAGCCAGGCGGCAGAGATCTCGCTCCTGCGATCCCCGAACTTACTCTTCAAGAGCGGTTCGAAGAATGATGCGTAGATCCCGGCGCCGAGGGTATCCAGGATGTAGTCCTCAGCGGTGATGCCATCGAGGGCTGAGACGTCCAGCCCCCGGGATCGCAGGGTCAGGAGGCCGAGCCGGGCCTTCTCGATGAGGGTGAGATGGGGATAGAGCAGGATCTCGGTCGGGCTTGTGAGCGGGTGGATGGTCCCGTCGACGCAGTAGCCGGTGGATCCCCGGAGCCATTCGAGCCGGTCGGCCACCCCCAGAGCCTCGATGAGGGCGAGGAGGCGGGCATCCCCGGCGAAACAATGGTGATAGTACTCCTCGATCCAGTAGTCGTCAATCCGGTATGAGCCGAGGCAACCGCCCGCGATAGGCCTCCGCTCGAAGAGGTCTATCTGGTGCGATCCGGCGAGGTTGAGAGCTGATACCAGGCCACAGAGACCTCCTCCCACAACACAGATCTTCATCTTCCACTCCGATGCATGAAAATTATAAGAACGTTCTTGGCTTATATGGTATACAACGTCTTTATACATAAACGTCGATATTATTGATTAATTATGATGAGGGTGTGAAGCTGAATGAGGGTCTTCTTCATAGGGTTCGGTCAGGCCGGGGGCAAAGTCGTCGATATGTTCATAGAACAGGACAGGCGATTACAGACCCAGAACTTCAGGGGGATTGCGGTAAATACGGCCCGCACCGACCTGATGGGACTTGAACACATCGAGATGAAAGATCGGCTCCTGATAGGCCAGACGGTGGTCAAAGGCCATGGCGTCGGGACCGACAACGTGACTGGGGCGCGGGTGACCGCCGATGAGATTGATAGTATCATCAACGCCATCGATACAAGGGGTACGCACGATGTCGATGCCTTCGTCATCGTCGCCGGCCTCGGCGGCGGGACGGGTTCGGGGGGCTCGCCGGTCCTGGCCCGGCACCTGAAGCGCATCTACCGGGAACCGGTCTACGCGATCGGTATCCTGCCCGCCCCAGAGGAGGGGCGACTCTACTCGTATAATGCGGCCCGTTCACTGAGCACCCTCGTGAATGAGGCGGACAATACCATCATTTTTGACAACAGTGCCTGGAAGAACGAGGGCGAGAGTATCAAGGATGCCTATACCCGCCTGAACGACGAGATCGTCCGCCGGTTCGGTGTGCTCTTCCGTGCGGGGGAGGTCAGCAAGGCGGGCGTCGGCGAGATGGTTGTGGACTCAAGCGAGATCATCAATACCCTGCGTGGCGGCGGGATAAGCACCATCGGGTATGCCATCAGTGAGAAGGTCAGTCCACGGGTGAAGCAGTCGCAGGGGTTCTTCTCAGGCCTCCTGCGGAAGCGAGAGAAGACCGAGGAGGTGCTGCTGACCGGTGAGGATAAGTCGGCAAAGATCATCGCCCTCGTCAGGCGGGCCATGCTCGGGCGCCTGACATTGCCGTGCGACTACTCGACGGCTGAGCGGGCGCTGGTCCTCATAGCAGGGCCGCCGGACGAGATGGACCGCAAGGGCGTGGACAAATCCAAGAGCTGGGTGGAGGAGAATATCGCCGGCATCGAGGTGCGGGGTGGAGACTACCCGGTGGAGAGCGACTACATCGCCGCCGTGGTGGTTCTCGCGACGATCGGAAACGCCCCGAGGATAACAGATCTCATGGAGATCGCAAAGTCCACGAAAGAGGATGTCCTGAAGTCCAGGGAGAAGCGCACTACCATGTTCGATGACGGTATTGAGCCATTGTTTGAGTGAGAGAGGTGCATATGAAGGCAAACATGAGCAGATGGATCATTCTCCTGCTGGCGCTGGTCTGTGCCGTGCAGGCAGCATCGGCATTCGACGTCAAGACAGCGACCGTCAACCCAGCGAGCGGGGATCTCGAGCCAGACCAGGCTGTTACCGCCCACTATGTAGTTGCCTACAGCATGGATACCGGCGGTCCGGAAGATGAGGCGTTTGAGTTTAGCACCGGGCTGCGGAACCCTTCGTGGT
>FZPS01000174.1_pt115 | contig 30300 bp, 30 predicted proteins | sample 1817821 | NCBI WGS metagenome assembly FZPS01 (sample SAMEA104158645, study PRJEB21678) | metagenome | place: Germany | collected 2015-04-21
CCGCTCCGTTGTCGTCAACAAATTTAACCTCGAAATAAATAGGCTCATAGACGGCGTTAACGAGCAAATCCTCGGTCACGTCGTCAAAATCCTTATCCCAGCCGGTAAACGCGTAGCCTTCTTTTTCCGGCGGCGTCGGCGCGGTCGCCGAACCGCCAAAAGGCACATCCTGAGTCTTGAGAACCTCGTCGCCATCCTTGAAGGTCACGGTGTAAACATTTTGCTCAAAAAGAGCGTTAACGACCATGTTCTCGGTTACGGAATCAAATTCCTTGTCCCAACCGGTAAAAGTATGGCCGGGGCGCGTCGGGTCCTCCGCCGGCGGCGTCGCAGCGGCGCCGTATTCGACGGTCACGCTTTTAAGTTCCGTGTTGCCGTTTTTGAAGACGACGGTAAATTTTTTGATTTCCCATTTTGCGTACAAAACGATGTTCTTTTTGACGGGCTGATCGACATAGGCTTCCTCATATTTATCGTCCAGGAACCAGCCTTTAAAATCATAACCTTCTTTTTCCGGTTCCGGCAAGTCTGTAAGGACCTCGCCCTTTTCCACGGTTAAGGGCTCGATGGTCTCGGCGGTTCCGGTATCAAATACTACTTTAGCTTTTGAGGAACAGCCGGCCAGAATGAAAAACAGCAGGGCTAAACTGAATAACCATTTAAAATTTTTCATCGCTCACCTCTTTATCTCCATTTTCATTATAATTTTATCACAACGTCAAGGCAAATTCCATAGGGTTTCAAATATTTACTTGTTTTTCCGCGCCAGGGAGTTATTAAGCCTTTCAAAAAATTCGTTTACTTTCTTCCAGTTCCGCCATAGATAATTACCGCCGAGAATGAAAAGAAGAATAATCACGGCCCAGATCACGAGGCCGACGCCATGGAAAGGGATGATCTCGCCGGTCCCGAAAACGCACATCAAGATAATCGGGATCGGCCGTAAAAATGTAACGGCGACCGCAAAAAAGCCCAAGGATATCAAAGTTATCCCGGCGATAAAACAAATAATATCATCCGGCAAAAGCGGCAGGAGCAGAATTAAAACCAAAACGAGCTTTTCCTTGCCTTCGAAGGTTTCGAGAAGTTTTCGCGTATTTTCCTCGCCGACGACCCATTCGACTGCTTTCCGACCGAACAGTTTCCCGATGCCGAACGCCGCGAGCGAGCCGAGAATCACGCCGATAGAAGTAAGTATGGCATTTTCCCAAGGACTAAATATGAGGTTGCCGGCGACTATCGTCGGGAAGTTTGATATCGGCAAAAGCGTCGATTGAACGAAATGAAATATAACGTACATTATCCTTGATAATCCGCCGTATGCTTGGATTGTCTCTTTTATGCTTTCGACGTCCTGAAATTTCTTATTTAAACCCAATCCCCAATAGAGCCCGAAAACGCAGGCGCCGATAACGAGAATGATAACTAAAATGACTATCAGCCGGCTTAGATTAAATTGTTTTTTCTTATCGTTCATAATATCACTCGTGAAATTCCATTATTTCATTAATATGTTTTCGTTTTTTCCGTCCGGCTTCAGCTTCGCCGTAACCCAATGCGATTACCAGCCGGATCTTTCTTTTTGTTTTTAAGACTTTTTGAATGGATCTCGCGTTGAACCAGCCGATTATGCATGATGAAAGACCGGCCGAGGTTGCGGCTAGCGCTAAATGCGCGGTAAAAATCCCGATATCAAGCGCGGTATAATCGACCTTTTTAATCAAATCGGCCGCCGCCGGCAAAAGGCTTCCTTTTTCCTCGGTTATCACGAGAAAGACCGGGGCGTCGCTTGCGAATTTATTCATCCCGAATTGTTGGAGAGCGGTCGCGACCCGTTCTCTTTTTTCTCCCGGCAAGACGACGTGGACTTTCCACGGCTGACCGTTGCACGCCGATGGGGAAAAGCGCGCGGCGTCGATGACGCTCGCGATCTTTTCTTTTTCGATGGGGCGCCGGGAGAACCGTCGGCAGCTGAATCGCTTTAACACCAATTCCATAAATTTGTTATTGTTCATGTTTAATCGCCTTTATTCGTATTTGTGTATATTATACCATAAACCGCGTCGAGGGAAAAATAGTTAAAACTATTTTCGGCTTTTACCCTTACAAATAAACATTAAAGTTAATTCATTTTGCATTAAGAACGCAAGATGTAACGCGCCCTTTGGGCGTTAAACGCGCTTTTTTTTTGCTAATATGTTAATATATAATCGCCGCTCTACTGTCATCGGTTTAATTGATTTATCCGAAAATTAGTGATATAATATTATTAGAAGGAATGGTAAATGATCATGAAATTTAAAGATTATATCTATCAAAGGCCGGATCTTGAAGCCATCGGCAAAGAGTTCGAAAAAGCAATCAACGTTTTGAAAACCTCCGCGTCCGCGGAAGAACAAATCGCCGCGATCGATGCGGTAAACAAGACGCGAAGGAATTATGAGACGATGGGCGATCTTTGTTATGTCCGCTCGGCAATCGACACCACCGATAAATTTTACGAGCAGGAACAGAATTTCTTTGACGAGAACGACCCGCTCTATAAGAATTTCTTGTTTCAACTGGAAACCGAACTCGTGAAAAGCAAGTTTCGCCCCGAGTTGGAAGAAAGGTTCGGGCGTCAATGGTTCGCCTTGATGGAAGCGAAAACGAAGACGTTCCGCCCGGAAATTATCGATGACCTAAAAGAAGAAAACAAGCTCACGACCGAGTACCGAAAACTCACGGCCAGCGCGAAAATCGAGTTTAAGGGTAAGATCCATAACCTATCACAAATGGGGCCTTATCTTATCAACCCCGATCGCGCGACGAGGCGGGATGCCGAGGCTGCGGTCGCCGGCTTTTTCGAACAAAACGAAAGTCATTTTGACGAAATCTATGACCGGCTTGTTAAGGTTAGAAACAGAATCGCGAGGAAACTCGGGTTTGAAAATTTTGTCGGCCTCGGTTACGCCCGGCTCGGCCGGACAGATTATACCGAGAGAGAAGTCGCGGCTTTCCGCGAACAGGTGGTTAAGGAACTGGTGCCTTTAAGCGCGGAGATCCAGCGCGCGAAAATGGAAAGGCTGGGCATATCCGATCCCAAAAGTTACGATTTAGGCCTGCATTTTAAATCGGGCAACCCCAAACCCCAAGGCTCGCCCCGGGACCTTGTCCTGGCCGCCCGAAAGATGTATCACGAGTTGAGCCCGGAGACCGCCGAGTTTTTTGATTTTATGCTTGACCGCGAGCTTCTCGACTTGGAGGCGAAAGCGGGAAAAAGCGGCGGCGGGTTTTGCACTTATTTCTATGATTACCGCTCGCCCTTCATATTTTCCAATTTTAACGGCACGAGCGGTGACGTCGACGTTTTGACGCACGAAGCCGGGCATGCTTTTCAGGTTTATAACAGCCGCGATTTCGATGTTTTGGATTATATCTGGCCCACCTACGAGGCTTGCGAGATACACTCGATGAGCATGGAATTTTTCGCCTGGCCGTGGATGGAACTGTTTTTCCATGAAGACGCCGACCGCTATCGTTACCTGCATTTGACGGGCACGGTGACGTTCATCCCTTATGGCGCCCTAATCGACGAGTTCCAGCACGCCGTGTATCAAAACCCCGAGCTAACGCCCGCGGAAAGAAAGCAAGTGTTCCGCGAGCTGGAAAAGAAGTATTTGCCGTACAAGATTTACGAGAACGAATTCCTGGATAAAGGCGCTTACTGGTTCCGTCAGTCGCATATTTTTTCGACGCCCTTCTATTATATCGACTACACCTTGGCGCAGATATGCGCTCACCAGTTCTGGCTTTGGGATCGGAAGAATCATGAGAACGCCTGGCGTCGTTATTACCATATTTGCGTCTTGGGCGGAAGCAAGTCTTTTCTTGAATTGTGCGAAGCCGCGGGTCTTGCGAATCCCTTTGACGAGGGAACGCTTAAGCCGGTCGTCGCGGGAATAAGGGAATATCTCGCGGGCTTTGACCAGACGAAGTTAGTTTAAAGTATTAGTTTTGATAATTCGAATATAATAAAGAGTGGTATTAAATGAGATTTCCCAGGGAAAAAGCCTTAATCATCAACAAAATCAACGAATATAAAAACAACGAGGATTATTACGCCATCGCCAAGATGAAAAACTTGATTTTGGAGAACTACCGGCAATGCGACGCGGAAATCTACGAGGACCTGATCCGGGCGACTTTCGCTATCGGCAATTATGACGAAACAATCCTTATCGGCAATGATTTGATAGCCAAAAACGTCGAGACCTTTACCGTTATTTATTATTCGCTCCTCGCTTCCCTCGGAAACAACGATATCTACCAGGCCAAATCAATCATCAAGAACAGTCGGTTGTTAAACGGCGGCGAGATAAAGAATTTGTATTCGAAAGAAGGCGCCAATTACTCCAGGTTGCTCGCTTACTCGCAATCGCTTCCGAGTCTCGCCATGGCTCTTATTATCGTTAATTTTATCGAGGGTTTGGCGCGGGAGCTTGTTAACGGCATTGAGATCGACGGGGAATATTTGCTGTTCCGTTTTTTCGATTTGCTTAATATGCTATACGAGATAGGATATCCTCCCGAGATTATACGCGAGCTCGCGAAAATAATGAAAATAATTTTCAATATCGATATTTAATATAATCGCCGCTCTTTTAATATAATATATTTGTAATTGCCAATTTAATTTGGTATAATAATAAAGTTAAAAAATCATAAAATAAAGGAGTAAAAGATGAAGGTTGATATTGAAAAACTCGCGGGGGATCAAGTAGGCTTAACAGTCGAGTTCACGCCGGAGGAATTTGAGAAGTATTACGAGGAGGAACTTGCGAATATTCTTGCCGAGGTCGAAATCAAGGGGTTTCGAAAGGGAAAGGTCCCGCGAAGCATTTATTTGCGTAGGTTCGGGGAGGGGAAGGTCCTTCAGCAGGCCTTCGACCGGGCGATAAGCGATTCTTATTTTGACGCTCTGGAAAATAACAAGATATACGCGATTGGCGAACCGAAGATCGATATTGATTTCGAGCGGTTTGCGGCCGACCGGGTTTTCTCTTATAAGGCGTCCGTTCCCGTCTATCCCGAGGTTAAGCTCGGCGATTATTTCGGTGTCGAGGTCGAGAAGATGTCGGCGGAAGTGAGCGACGACGAGGTAAACGAATATATCCTTAACATCAGGAAAAAGAAGTCTGATTTGGAACTCTCGGAAGATGGGACTCTGGAGAAAGGCGACGTCGCGGTTTTCGATTTTGAAGGATTTATCGACGGGGAGACATTCCCCGGCGGCAAAAGCGAAAATCACCAGTTAGAAATCGGCTCCGGCGGCTTTATTCCCGGCTTTGAGGAACAAATGGTGGGAATGAAGCCGGGCGAGGAAAAGACGATTACCGTGACTTTTCCCGAGGATTATCCGACCGAGAACCTGAAAGGCAAGCCGGCCGATTTTAAACTCAAGCTTCACGAGGTGAAGAAGCGGGTTTTACCGGAATTAAACGACGAGTTCGTTAAGGAATTGAATATTGAGAACATCACCACCGTCGAGGCATATTTGAATCACGTCAGGGATAACCTGCGGAAAGTAAAAAAAGATGAAAGCGAAAGAAAGTTCGAGTATGATCTCTTAAAGAAAATTTGCGACAACGCCGAGGTAACCGTTCCCGATATTCTCGTTAAAAGGAGAATCGAGAGTTATATCGAGATGGAAGAGGAACGCGCAAAGCATTACAATATGAAATTCGAGCAACTTTTGGCTTACCAGGGGATGACCTTGGATCAATACCGCGAGTATGTCTCCGAGACCGCCAAATTCGAGGTCACGAAGGAATTGGTTTTAAGCGAGATTATCAAAACCGAAAAAATCGAGCTTACCGACGAGGATTACGAAAACGGATATCAAAAACTGGCTGACGCTTACGAGCGCCCCATGGATGAGATTAAAGAAAAATTCCCCCGGGATACCGTCTATCAGTATTTCACTCTCAATAAGACGGTCGATTTATTGAAAGAAAAAGCGGTAATTAAAGAGGAAAAATAAGCGATAAAGATAATATAATAGATTAGAGGTGCTAAAATGGCCAATAAACCGAAAAAGGCGAAAGTTTGTTCATTTTGCGGGTTGCCGGAATCCAAGGATCGTCATATCATCGAGGGAGACAACGCCTATATATGCGATACTTGCGTCGGCATTTGTTATCAAATGTTTGAACTAAATTCGATAACGGAAGCCAATTTGGTTCAGGCGGAAAAAAATGAATTTACTTTAGACCTGACACCGCAGGAAATTCATAAACGGCTCGACGAATATATTATTGGCCAGGAGTACGCCAAAAAGATATTGTCGGTCGCCGTTTACAATCATTATAAACGGGTCCAAAACAATTTGTTCGAAGAAAGCGATGTGGAAATCGAGAAGAGCAACATCGTTCTTTTGGGCGCTACCGGCAGCGGGAAGACCCTGTTCGCCCGCACCCTGGCAAACATCTTGCAAGTCCCCTTCGCCATCGCGGACGCGACGACCTTGACCCAGGCCGGTTATGTCGGCGAGGATGTCGAGAATGTCCTATTGCGTTTGCTTCAGGCGGCCGATTATGATATCGAGCTAGCCCAAAGGGGAATCGTCTATATCGACGAGCTCGACAAACTCGGGCGGAAATCGGATAATCCGTCGATTACTCGCGATGTTTCCGGCGAGGGCGTCCAGCAGGCGCTTTTGAAGATCTTGGAAGGAACGATCGCGAACGTTCCCCCGGGCGGCGGGAGAAAGCACCCGCACCAGGAATTCATACCCTTCGACACCACGAACGTCCTCTTCATCTGCGGCGGGTCGTTCGAGGGAATCGACGAGACGGTCAAAGCCCGGATCGGCAAAAAAACGATTGGCTTTCACGCCGAGAATAATGACGTCAAAGATCTTTCGGAAGTTTACGCGCTCGTTACCCATCAAGATTTACAAAAATACGGGCTTATCCCCGAACTCGTCGGTCGCCTTCCGATTATCGCGTCGCTTGATATTCTTAAAGTCGACGATCTCGTGCGCATCCTGAAAGAGCCGAGGAACGCGATCATTAAGCAATATCAAAAAATGCTCAGGATGGACGGCGTCCATTTGGAATTCGAGGAAGAGGCCTTGAACGAGATCGCGGCCAAGGCTTATAATCAAAAAACCGGGGCCCGGGGCCTGCGGGCGATAATTGAAAAAATTATGCTCGACGTCATGTATCGGGTTCCCCAGGAGAAAGATCTTTTCAAATGCATCATCACCAAAGATGTGGTAAGCGCGAACGCTGATGCGAAATTTATCCGTAAGCATACAAAAACGGCCTAGAATAAGGTGAGGTAGTATGAAGATTACCCAGGATTACGTTAGCAGTCAGTACCATCAAGTATATTTTGTTTTCTCCAAAAACGAAATAAACAAAATCTTTGATGAGGTTGCCGAGAATAATGATTTAGTCGGAAAGAAAACGCAAAAAGCAAAAGCGCAATTGCTCGAGGCGGTGAAAGAAAAAATCGAGAACGAGATCGTCGAGGAAGAGTTAATCAAATTGGACGTTATTCCGATTAGCTTTCGGAAGCACCGTTACTTAACGCCCCTGGCTCGAAATCGCTCTCTTCTCTTAATCGCGCAATTCTGCGTTTTGCCTACTGATTTGCAATTGAAATTCCCTTCCAAAATTCCGAGCGGGATTTTCCACGTCCCGTACGAAAACGAGATGATTAAAGACTTCACGAAGCAGATTCTGCTTATGAATCATCAATACGATCTCCGGGACGCGAATGTCGCCACCAAGAAAAGCTTGGTGAAATACGATCTTTATTACACCAAAGACGATTTCGTAATCAATGAAATCAAGGATCAGATCAATTCGTCCGACGATTACGATAATCCCGACGAGTACTCGTTTATCAATTGCAAAGTCGGCGATACGGTGATTCTTGACGAGGACGACGGTATCGTCGTCAAGGCCAAGGTCAAAGAAATTAAGAACCGCGTTGTCCGCCGTTTAAGCAACGAGATCGTCGAGAACTTGAATTTTCTCGGCTGTAAAACCGTGACCGAATTCCGGCAAAAAATCAAAGACATCTTTTCCTTCTCCACGACCGTCGTCATGCTGCTTAACTACCTGGCTGATTTTGTTCTCCACAACGGCGGGTTTGAGATTGACCGGGTCGTTATCGATCACTTCGTTAATAAGAATTTGACGGAAAACGAGATTAAGAGGGAATTAGTCAAGGAATATATAATTTGGATAATTAATTACAATTATTCCGATGATAATAACGTATTATATATGGATAAGATTATCGAGGAATACGAGTTCGAAAAAATCTTATTTAACAGCCCGCACCGCGTCGACCGCTACCAGGAATTCGTCAGGCGGCGGATTTTCGAGGTCAGGGTGTTGGAATATTGTTTGGAGCAGAAAATACTGGATATAAAAATATAAACCAAGGAGGTGAACTCATGTTTTCCAATCATACCGTTGTATCAGCCGTTCTTCCGGCAATGGCCATCCGCGGAAGCGTGCCTTTGCCGAATAACGAAATACGGCTTGAGGTCGGACGGAAAGAAAGCATAGCCGCGCTAAAAGCGGCCGCCGCCAGCAAAAAGTATATCGTTTTGTTCGTGCAAAACGATCAAAACGTCGACAAGCCCGGCATCAACGACATCAATCATACCGGCGTCGTCGCGAAAATCATTTACAATATGGTTGGACAGACTTTCCATAAAGTAAAATTGCTGGGCATCGTCCGATGCAAACTGCTGGAATTCGTCGATACCGAGCCGTTTTGGAACGCGAGCATCGTCACGGTTCCGATTGTCAATGATGATATGGATAAAGAGTTGGCCTACGTCAGATTGTTGATTGAGGAATTACAGAGCGATTCGTATAAAATATTCGAGGGTTTCCCGGAACTGGCAAACGTCATTTCCAAGGGGGTTACCGCCGACAAACTTACCGATGTCCTGGCGTATAATCTTCCGCTTGACGTGCATTCGAAGTTGAAGTATCTCACCACCCCGAACGTCGGGCAACGATTGCGTTATATGCTTGAAGACTTGAAACGGGAAAAATACATCCGCGCCCTGGAGATGAACATTGAAAACGAGGTGCGCAAGTCGATAAGCGAAAGCCAAAAAGAATATTATTTGCGCGAGAAAATGAAAGTCATCCAGGACGAACTCGGCGAGAAAGCGAAAAAGGAAACCGATATTGAGGAGTTGAGAAAGAAGATTCTCGCCGCGAAAATGCCGAAATCAATGGAGGAAAAAGCCCTCGCGGAACTAAACCGTTACGCTTCGCTCAGTGTCGCGAGCGGCGAGTCCGCGATCATCCGAACTTATCTTGATTTCGTCATCGCCTTGCCGTGGAGCAAGGAGTCAAAAGACACTAACGACATTAAAAAGGCTAAGGCGCAACTGGACCGCGATCATTACGGACTTGAGAACGTCAAGGAGAGAATTCTTGAGTATCTGGCCGTGCGCATCATGACGAAGAAAAACCCGCAGGCGATCCTTTGCTTTGTCGGGCCGCCGGGCGTCGGGAAAACATCCCTGGCGCGGTCGATCGCGGCCGCTCTTAACAAGCAGTTTGTCAAGCATTCGTTGGGCGGCGTTAAGGACGAGGCGGAAATCCGCGGCCATCGCCGGACTTACCTCGGGGCTCTCCCGGGACGCATTCTTCAAGGAATGAAGCGGGCCGGCGTCGCGAACCCGGTCTTCCTGCTCGACGAGATCGACAAACTCTCGAGCGATTACAAAGGCGACCCGGCGAGCGCTTTGCTTGAGGTTCTTGACAGCGAGCAGAATAAATATTTCAGCGACCATTATCTCGAGGAGCCTTACGACCTGTCCCGCGTCTTCTTTATCACGACCGCCAATTATTTGGAAAACATCCCGCCCGCGCTTCGCGATCGCTTGGAAATCGTCGAACTTAGCAGCTATACCGAGTTTGAAAAATTTGAGATTGCGAAAAGGCATTTGATTAGCAAGCAACTCGTCAATCACGGGCTTGAAAATAAGCGTTTCGAGCTTGAGGACGAGGCGCTTTGGGAGGTCATCAGGAGATATACCAAAGAGGCCGGCGTCCGGGAATTGGAGCGCAATATCGGCACTTTGATTCGGCGGGCGATAAAGAAGATCTTAATGGATAAGGTTGATTGCGTAACAATCACGAAGGACAATCTTTTCGAGTGGCTCGGGAAGCCCAAATACGACTACATGAAAATCGACACAGTGGACCAGGTCGGGGTCGTCACAGGTTTGGCGTACACCCAATTCGGCGGCGACACGCTCCCGGTCGAGGTCACTTATTATAAAGGCGAAGGCAAACTGGTGCTCACCGGTAAGTTGGGAGAGGTAATGCGCGAATCGGCCCAGGCCGCCTTAAGCTATGTAAAATCCAACGCTGAGAAATTCGGCATCAATCCCGATTTGTTTAAGACTAACGATATCCATATTCACGTCCCGGAAGGAGCGGTCCCGAAAGACGGTCCCTCCGCCGGCGTAACGATAGCGACGGCGATCATTTCCGCGTTTTCAAACCGTTTGGTGCGCCACTCGGTCGGGATGACCGGCGAGATTACCTTGCGCGGTCGCGTTCTTCCGATCGGCGGAGTTCGCGAAAAAGCGATCGCGGCTCATCGCAGCGGATTAAACAAAATCCTGATCCCGAAGGAAAATCTTAAGGATTTGGATGACATTCCCGAAAGCGTCAGAGCGTCCTTGGAAATCGTTTCGGTAGAGACAATCGACGACGTTATCGGCAATGCTTTGCTTTAGGAAATAACCATGGCAGCCGGCATTCGCGCCGGCTGCCATAATAATGACGGAGTGAAGATAAAAAAGGTAGTTTTATTTTGACGGCGCGCGGCGGGGCGAAGACTTTCGAAGGATCTGAGAAAATATTAAAAGAGCAAGGTTTTGAGGTTGCAGTGCTATCCGCCGGGGAATATTATGGCGTTGAAAACGTCAAGAAAATCACCGCGACCGAAGGATTGCGTTTCGCGTCCGTTTATTATTGCTCGTCGAGAAAAGACGCCGCCCTTTGCGAGGTTTTGTATAATATCTATTTAGCTTATCTTTATAACAGCCACATGTGCGGATTTAAAAACCTCGTCAGTTTGTATTATGGTTTGGAAACTGAGCTCGCCACTTATCCGGAGTATGAAAGCGAGATCGATTGGGATTTGCTTGAGGAAATCGGCTTTGAGTCCCCGGACGAAGTCTTCGGCGGTTCGGGTCGCTATTATGAGTTTCCCAATATTTATCTCCCTGCGTCTTATGGCGATTACCGCGCCGACGAGATGCGATATACCCCGCAATTATCAAAAAAGGCAAAAACATATATTTTGGCTTTAAGGAAATATTGATTTCGTGAAACCGGGAAAAAAATTAAATTAGTGTTTGCTTTTAATGTGAATTCATGGTATAATAATTAACGGCAATTAAGATGAATGGCCAGAGCCTGTTATTTTGGAGGATATTATGCACGCTATAGATGTGTTACTGCTTATTGTATCATGCTTATTAATTACCATTATCGTATTACAAGAATCAAAAGAGGATGCCATGAACGCATTTTCAGGCGAAAAATCCGATTTATTCGCTAACCGGAAACAAAGAGGGTTCGAAGTCTGGGTTAACTATATCACGGCCGGGCTTTCGATTGCGTTTATTGTTTTCGCTGTTCTTGCTGCGTTCTTTGTTGATCGGTTTCCCTTATAAAAAGGGAGTAACTAATAAGCCTGAAATCAGGCTTTTTTTAATCAGCGAAACTTAAGGAAGAAATATGAAAGAAAAACTATTAGAATTTTTTCATGCCAAGAATTATTGGCCGCGCTCGTTTGAAGAGATAATCTTTGAATTACGGCTTGAGGATCAAAGGCATGAAGTTAAAAAAGCGTTAAAAGAGCTGACGGCGTCCTACGAGATTGCCGTCAACAAAAAGGGAAAATATATATTGCCGGAAGATGCCGGCATTCATGTGGGCGCGATAAGCATAAAAAACTCCGAATACGGTTTTATCGGAAGCGCGTATTTTGATCGCGATTTTTACGTCTCGAAAGCTGATTTCGGCGGCGCCTTGGATAAAGACGTGGTCGTGTTTCAAATCAAGCACAAGCTTTCGCCGATTCGGGGTATGAATCGGGAAGCCAAAGTTTTGGCGGTCAAGTCCCGGAATATGAAGTTTGTTGTCGGCGAGCTCGAGAAAAAGAAGAACGTTTTTTATATTCGTCTCGACCGTCAAGATGTGGATAATGTAAAAATTATCAATCCCGATGATTATCAGGTCGGCGACATCGTCAAAGCGGAGATCGTTAGTTATAAACCTTTGGAAGCGAGCATCGTCGAGCGTATCGGGATTAAAAACGATATCGGCGTCGATATTTTGACGATTGCGGCGGAGTTTGATTTTTCCGATCGCTTTCCCGAGGAAGTCGTTAAGGAACTTGACGGTTTGCCGAAAGACGCGAGCGCCGAAGCGGCGCGGCGGAGAAGACCGTCTCTTGAGACGATAATAACCATTGACGGCGCCGACGCGAAGGATTTGGACGACGCCGTCGGGATCAAAAAACTCGCCAACGGCAATTATCTTTTGGGCGTGTATATCGCCGACGTTTCCTATTACGTGCGGGAAGGAAGCGCGATTGACCTCGAGGCCCGCCGCCGGGGGACGAGCGTATATCTCGTCAACCGCGTTATGCCGATGCTTCCGCCTCTTTTAAGCAATAATCTCTGTTCACTAAACCCGCAAACCGATAAACTTGTTATCGCCTGCGAGATGGAGATAACCGGCGAGGGCGAAGTCGTGAACAGCGACATTTTCCCCTCGGCTTTAAAAACCAAATACCGGATGACATATGACGCCGTGAACGAGATTATCGCCGGGAACCCCGAGCAACGGGAAAAATACCGCGATTTATGCGACGATATTTTCCTAATGCTCGAGTTAAAAAACGTTCTGAACGCGATGCGCGAGCGTCGCGGCGCTTTGGATTTCGATGTCGACGAAGGCAAGGTCATCGTCGATAATTCCGGCCGTCCCCGCGACGTTGTTTTGGTTGAGCGGGGCGAGGGCGAAAGAATCATCGAGGAATTCATGCTCGCGGCCAACGAAACCGTCGCAAGCACCGTTTATTATCTCGAGCTTCCCTTTATCTATCGCATTCATGACGAGCCCGATTATGGAAAAATGGAGGCGTTCCGGAGTCTTGTTAACAATCTCGGCTACCGGTCATTTAAACGCCGGGTTAACGCCAAGCAGCTCCAACAGTTCTTATCGACTCTTCGCGATGAAGATTCTTATTTGAAAGTGCTGCTTTTGCGCGCGATGGCGAAAGCCGTCTACTCCGAAAAGAATAACGGTCACTTTGGTTTGGGCAGCCGTTGTTACACTCATTTTACCGCCCCGATTCGCCGTTACCCCGATTTGCTCGTTCACCGGTTGTTAAGAAAATACTTGTTTGATCAGGATATTAACAGGGATGAGTGGGCGAGATTAACGGAAGAAATCAGCGGAATCGCCGAGTATGCCTCGAAACGCGAACGGGAAGCCATGGAGTGCGAATACCGCGTCAACGACATGAAAAAAGCGGAATACATGGCCAATTTTCTGGGCGAGCGTTTCGAGGGAATCGTCTCCTCGGTCACGCGATTCGGCTTGTTCGTGATGCTTCCCAATACCGTTGAAGGTTTCGTTCATATCAGCAATATCAAAGGTTATTACCAGTACGACGGCAACACGATGCGCTTGATTGGTCCCGGCGGGAATTATCACCTCGGACGAAAAGTTACGGTGGAGGTTGTCAAAGCCGATAAAAAAAGCCGTGAAATTGATTTTAAAATAGTGTATAATAGTAATAGGGTGAAGGGCAATGGCAAACGTCGTCGTTCGAAACAAAAAGGCCGCTCATGATTATTTTATCCTTGAAAAACTCGAATGCGGGATCGAACTGAGAGGCACCGAGATTAAATCGATTCGCTCCGGCAAAGTATCTTTGCAGGACGCTTATTGCCGGATAAAAAACGGCGAGCTTTTTGTCATCAACATGCATATCGCCAAATACGAACATGGGAATATTTTTAATCATGAGGAAAAACGCGACCGGAGGCTCCTCGCTCATAAAAGTGAAATCAGAAGGCTGGCGGGACGCCTCCAACAGGAAGGCCTCACCCTGATTCCCTTGACCTTGTACTTCGCGGGCGGTTTGGCGAAACTAGAGATCGCTTTGTGTCGCGGTAAAAAACTTTATGACAAACGGGAAGATTTGAGAAAAGAAGCGGTAAGAAAGGAAATCGAAAAAGCGCATAGACATAGGGATAGATATTGATGAAATGCTTACGCTGCGGGAATGATATGCCCGATAACACCGCCACATGTGAAAACTGCGGTTTTAATATTGAAGAACATAAACTTTATGAGAAATACTTAAAACAACCGGCAGATCCCGAGGTGCCCGAGGATCAAAAATCGTCATTGGTTGATAACCCGGTATTGACTTTGTTATCCGGCGGTTTGTCGGTTTTCTTTTCTCTGCTCTTCATTTCCGCTTCCACCATCGTTATTCTCTATCTTGCGTTATTCATCTTGTTTGTTTTCTTCACCTTCTATCTTTCCTCCAAGCCCAGCAAGGTAAAACTCCGGCCTTTACGCAACGTGGGCGTCGTATTTGCTTACTTCGCCTTGGGGCTTGTGATCTTTAAGTTTGTCTATCAATTATGGGGTTTATTGTTTTAAAATAAATCATATAATAAATATGGGATAGTAAAGGATTCGACAGGCTATAGGAGATTATGATTGCATGCTATGGTAGCGCATATAAAAACGCCGAGGTTTTAATTAACCGCAAACGAAAATTACGCATACGCTGCTTAATTAGATAAATAAGCGGCGCCCGTTATAAAATGCCTCTCAAGTTTTATAAACGGGCTCAGTATTGAGGGTTGAATTAAAAATGAATCCCGGTTTTTAATTCGAGATTCAGGGATTAGTCAGGCAGACCGTTTGTTTGTTGTCGGGATGTCGGGCGAAATCTAAACAACAAACTAAGCATGTAGACGTTGTAATCGAATGTAGTTTGGACGCGGGTTCGATTCCCGCCTATTCCACCATATAGAAAGCATTGGTTTGATACAATAGTTTCAAACCTTTTTTCTTTGCAGAAAGGGAGATTTTTCCCTATTTTCCAAAACAGCATTGCCCTACGGAGGTTCAAATTAGAACTTTTGTAGGGCTTTTTTATTTTCTCTATTCAACCTTTTAACGATTACCTAACTATTTACACGATTACTCTACGATTTATACGATTACCTAACCTTTTAACGATTTGATAAATAATGAAGTGCATTTTGGTTTTAATTTTATAATTTATAGACTAATTGATAGAAAAGTGCTATACTAATTACAAGTCGTTTACAAATAAAAAGGTGATAAGTATGAACTATAAGAAATTAGTTAAAGAGTTAAGAGATAAGCTAATTATCACTCAGGAAGAGTTAGCAGTTCTTCATTTGCATATAAATCTTTTCTTGGGTACAAAAAACAGGATGAGAAGATTGTAATTGATGAGGAGCAAGCTACAATTGTTCGTTTAATCTATCGAATGTTTTTAGTTGAAGGTAAGACATGTACAGGTATTGCAAGCTATCTGAAATCACAACATATAAAAACCCCAACTGGGAAATCCACAAATTGGACAAAAAACACAGTCAACTCCATTCTCACAAACGAAAAATACATGGTTAGAACTTGGAATGCTAAAGGAAGAGGAAAGGTGGATAATAAGACGGCAATTCAATCAGTGAAAGGTATTGGACCTGCAGGATTAAATTATTTGTTTATGTTAGCTGGAGATCCAGATCGCTGTAAACCAGATGTGCATATTCATAGATTTATTTACGATGATATCGGTGTCAATGTATCGGATGAACAGTGCCAGATATTGTTAACAGATGTTGTTAAACTCTTAAAATACGAGTATCCAAACCTCACTGTAAGATCATTAGATTCCATAATTTGGAATAAGTATCAAATTGGCAACAAGAAGAAATTAGAGGGGTGTTTGCATGAACTTTAAACAAGAAATAACTGATCTCATAATAAATGCTTCAGCCTACACTGGTAAGCCCTAAACAAATCAAGATTTTATAAATGCACATCTACCAGTTGGTCATATCAATTACCATTACCAGCAGGAAAATGGCTGTTTAATGTTAATCAATAGATAAAAGACAACTTCGAGAGATTTTATGTCATTATAAATGTCAATCACAAAATGAGTGCATTAAATTTTGTAGAGCGACTTTTACATTGCAAACATAATCCTAAATATGAAGGATACATTGAACATTATGTAATAAAATTTTAATACCTTGGTACAAAGGGTAATACAGGTCAAACCTGTAAATAATTGGCAAAAGCCAAAAGGAGATACTTATGAAAAGTATGCAAATTAAAGTACCAAGGAATTTGATAAAGAAGTTTTATCTACATCCAGAACCATATGGTGATGGCTACTATGTTGTTGATCTAATCAATGGCATGTACACAGATGTGTTTTATCGTGAAGAAGGTGATTTTATCACTATCACAAATGATAAAGAATTGATTTCTTATCTAAAGAAGAACCAGATGGGTCCAAGAGATTATTTCTTTAGAAACGGAGTCTATTCATTTCGTCACGTAGCAGATTATGATAGTATAACTATTGATGAATGGAAGGATATTTCTCCAATCAGTGTTAGATGTTAATCGTCAAATTATTTAACCCATCAATCGTAACATTAATTCATACAACTTATTAGTAAATATGCAAATTGTTTACTTCATATATTACCTTTATGGGAAACAGAAATCAGGTATTAGAAGATTGTGAATTAACGAGACAAGCATTAATTGATTTTACTGGACTTGAAGCTGAAATTGAAAAGCAATATGAAGAAGTTGAGGTAATTGCAGAACTAGTAAAGAGCCTAGTAAAAGAAAATGCATCAACTGCTCAGTCACAAGATGAATACATTAAAAAGTACAACAATTTAAGCAAACGTTACGAGGAAGAATATAGGAAACTTGAGAATCTACAAAAGGATAAGGAGTTAAGGATATCACAGGATAAAGCAATGGAAGTGTTTATTGAAAACTTAAAAAAGCAACCACTTGTGGTTGAAGTATGGGATGAATCCTTATGGGCATTAATGATTGAAAAAGCAGTTGTGGGTAGGGATGGAAGCATTAATTAAATTTGTGTTCTATAATGGTACGGAGATGGAAATGTAATTTAGTCATAGGAAATCCTTGGAAAATAATAAATTAAGCACTTGCATTTACTATATTTGTTTGATAGAATATATGCGCGAAAGAAAATCTTGTTTCTAATATAGTTTTAATTAATTAATCAATTTAGAAATACTAGAAGCTTATAATTTTAACTTTTTTAGACGAAAGGTGGTTTTTTGTGTTGTTCAAGCATATATTTAAGTAGAATAAGATTTGTTTAATGTAAAAATTTCTACAAATATAATCAATTGCTTGTTCGAATTATAAATGTAGGGTTAGTATATTTATAGCACTGGTAATCTACTTTTTTTATATAAAAATTAATTGAAAAGTTAATAATAAAGTAGTTAAAAATAATAGTAGTGTATTATTTAAAAATGATATAACTTATTTTCATTTTGACACTACCCAAAAATTGAGGAGGTTTTATTATGGCAACTAGGACAAAAAGTCATTCAAAAAGGAGAATACTGGGTTTGAATAAGGCGACAAAATTCTTAGCGATGGGGGTGGCATTGATTATGTGCATAGGACTATTTGCAGGGTGCGAAAGTTCACAGGAAAAGCAGATAAAAGAGGACTATTTGGCTTACATGCAGTCGCAAGGCGAAACCGAAATGACCCTTGATGATGTAAAAATTCTAAACAATTACGGAGCTTATAATGGTGCCGTGGTCGTAAGAATTGAACGAGGTGCATTCGAGGTTGTCACCACCATTCAAGTGGGAGGAGTCGACTTCACCTTCAGCAATTCAAACACAGCTTTAGTTTGGAAAAACGGTCAGTTTTTTGAATTGGCAGACGCATACGACAGAGGATTATTGACAAAAAGCAACTTAGATGTACTAGCGAAAAACATAAATAAATAGCAAATAAAATATAAAGGAAATCTGATTATGATAAACAAGAGTTTTTCCGCAAGCCGCAAGAAAGGAAACATAGGGTTTTGCCTCATTTTAAGGGTAATTTGGCTTCAATGAGTGATTTGCTTCACTTCATTGAGGCCTTTTTATTTTGGCTATTTGCACTATTTAATTATTCCCTAGAGAGATTACACTATTTAATTATTCATAGGTTTTCTTGTACTTTTTAATTATGCCTTAGCACTATTTAATTATCCACAAGTTACCACCATTTTAAGGTACTCAAAAACCATAGAGCTGTCCTTTGTATAATGAAGAATGGTATCGATATGAATAAATTAAAAGTGATAGAATTCTTTGCTAGGAGTAGGAGTTCAAAGGCAAGCATTAAAAGAAGCAGGTATTAATCATGAGGTAGTAGCAATTAGTGAAGTTGACAAGTATGCACTAAAAGCATATGAGTTGTTACATGGAGAAACTCTAAACTTAGGAGATATTAGAAATATTGAGAGGATTATGGGCTGAAAAGATGTAGATATTGATAAAGTAATGGATTGTAAAGAACTATCCAAAACACAGTTGTTCAAAATGGCTTGAAATAGCATAGTTGTGAATTGTTTGTGATTATTAATAGTTTGGTGACAATCCGTAAACTAAAGGAAGCAGGAGTAGAGTGCTACTTTGAAAAAGAAAACATTTATACTTTTGATGGTAAAGGTGAACTTCTAATAACTATAATGTCAAGTTTAGCTCAAGAAGAATCAAGATCAATATCAGAAAACATTACCTGGGGACAAAGAAAAAGATTCTCTGATGGAAAAGTCCATGTCGCTTATAAGAATTTCTTAGGATATAAAAAGGGCGCTAATGGAAAACTAGAAATTATAGAAGAAGAAGCAAAAATAGTAAGATTTATTTATAGTTTATTTATTAAGGGTAAAACTGCAAGTTGGATAGCAAAGCACTTAACGGAAAATGGCATTAAGACTCCAGCCAAAAAAGACATATGGCAAAAATCAACAGTTGATAGTATTCTTACAAATGAAAAGTATAAAGGCGATGCATTACTTCAAAAGAAGTTTACTATAGACTTTCTAGAAAAGAAGATGAAGAAAAATGAAGGAGAGATTCCACAATACTATGTTGAGAATAGCCATCCTGCAATTATTGATCCAGTTGAATGGGAACAAGTTCAAGTGGAGTTCGCAAGGAGGGAACAATTAGGTAGAACCTATAGTTCGAAAAGCATATTTTCATCAAAACTAGTGTGTGTTGATTGTGGCGGTTTCTACGGACAAAAGGTTTGGCATTCCACAAGCAAGTATAGAAAAGTTATCTGGTAATGTAATAAAAAGTTTAAAAATAAGGAAGAAATGTGTAAAACTCCAACTTTAACAGCTGAAGCAATACAGATGATGTTCTTGAATGCTTATAACGCATTTATGGGAAATAGGGAACAGGTTTTAGAGGATTGTGAATTAATGAGAACAGTATTAGTTGATTTTACTGTGCTTGATGCTGAAATTGAAAAACAATATGAAGAAATAGAAGTGATTGCAGAAAGAGTGAAACACCTAGTAAAAGATAATGCATCAACACCTCAGTCGCAAGATGAGTATGTAAAGAAGTACAACAAACTAAGCGAACGGTATGAAGAGGAATATTTAAAACTAGAAAAGATAAAGATGGAAAAGGAGTTTAGAATATCTCAGGATAAAACAATGAATATGTTCATTGAGAATTTAAAAAAGCAACCCTTAATAGTTGATAAGTGGGACGAATCCTTATGGGCAGTAATGATTGAAAAAGCTGTAGTGCACATAGATGGAAGTATAACATTTGTGTTTTATAACGGATCAGAGATTAAGGAAGAAGCTTAAGGGGTTTCTTTTTTAAATTTATAAAAAGCTTGCATCAGTTGGATAAAAATGGTATATTATATCTATAGATAAAAGCTATTCTCTAAAATAGTTTGTATAAATTATCTAATTTTGAAAAAATAAATGGTCTGGTGAGTTTTTTGATCTTTTCAGGCTTTAATTAAATAGAAAGAAGTTTTGTTTAATAATTGATTATTGTAAACTTTACCAATAAAATTAATTGTCTATTCGTAGTATGAGTATTGGAGTAGTATATTGTATTAGAGAACAATGTGATTATCCTAAAAATTTAAAATAATGTGATAAAATTGCAATGTAACAATATTAAGAGAAAAGCACTATTCCTAAATGATACTTAATTTATTGAGCATAGCTTAATTTATAGTATATCACAAGATGGGCCAAAAACATTCTAAAAAGATAGAAGATAATCATTTAATAAATTAACATTTAAAGTAGATTATCTAACTATATTATACGAGGAGGTAAAAATATGAAGAATGTAGTTATAGTGATAGGAGGGATATTGGTTATGTGCTTTTTAGGCGCATGTAGCGGTGGTCATAGCACTGGAATCAAGTTTAACATAGGTCTCGACCAAAAGGGCGGCTTTGGATTTAAAGAAGTCGATGGTGGCAAGACAGCAAATATCCTTGAACTTGTGAGTTCCTTGCAGGAACTTAAAGACTTCTGCGACGAGTGGGGTAACCCTGCATTTCAAGAAAATAGCGAATATTATTCAAGTGAATCAGGCAAGAAAATACGTAGTTATGACGAGGCATATTTTGAAGAAAATATTCTGATTATTTACTCTTTTTGGAGAGGTCAAAAGATAGAAACGCGTATAGACAGTATAGAAGTGGATGGAGAACAACTAGTAATAAATGCTCGTTACATTACAAGAAGAGGCAATTTTGACGACGTAGCTTTTAATTGGTTAATTTTAATTGAGGTCAATAAGGCAGATGTCCTAGACGTTACTAGTGTACAAATAAAAACATAAATAATAAATATTTTAAAGGAGAAATAGGTGATTATGCAAAAACAATAACTATTAACCAAACTGGAAAATTCACTATTGATTTTAGTACTGTTGACAATATAAATGGCGATATTACACTAATTCTGTTGAAAAGGGAATATAATAGTTCAACAGGAAGTTATTATAAAATAGATAAATATGCTCAATATATGAATAATAGTAATAAAACAAGAAGTGTTACCCTCGTACTAGACCCAGGTACATATTATATTGGATATTTCAATAATTTAATTGGCGCTAATATTACAGCAACATTGACAAGAGTATTACAGAATCCCCCTAATATGACTACCGCAATGGTAGCAGATCCTGGTATAGGTTATAGCAGTGGTAGTGAAGTTAGATTTAATAATGGACAGTTTGGAAATCATTCTATTACAGAAGGATTTACAAGAAATTTATATTTCATTCCAGAAAGCGGAACACTTCCATCATTATCAAGACTGGATTATGATTGGTACTCAAGTAATCCAAGTGTTGCAACAGTGAGTCAGTATGGAACGGTATTTGCTAATGCAGTTACTTCAGATACAACTGTTACAATATATGCAGTTTATAAGTTAAATCCATCACTAGTATATACTCGAACATTTAATATCTTGAATGATACATCACAAGAGATAATAGTAATTGAGCGGAATATGACATATTCATATTCAGCAGAAAATGGAACTTACAAAATTGAATTAAATGAAACAAATTGTCCTTATCCTTGGATACAATATTATACATGGAGTGTATTTGTGCCATGTCAAGAAAATGATATTTTGGTAATCATTGGACAATGGGGTCATATTACTTCAACTGGGGTGATGACGCCATTGGTTTGTATAAAAACGGCGAACTCATTGATGTTTTTGGTATAATTGGAGAAGACCCTGGTTCATCATGGAAAGTTGAAGAAAGAGGTACCACAGTTGACCATACTTTAGTTAGATATCCTCATGTATTCAAGCCAACAACGACTTGGGATGCCTCTGAATGGGATGTATATCCTAAAGACACGTTTACTTATTTAGGTAAACACACCATGGAAAGTGGGCAAAGCGATTTTGGTAAATTCCAAATCGACCTTTATCCAAAAGTAAACGGTGCCCAGGATAAAACAATCCTGGAAGGTCAGTCATTCGATCCTTTGGAAGGCATTACGGCAGTTGATGATACTGATGGAGAATGTGCGATACTTGTTGAAGTATATGATGAATATGGAGATCCTGTTTTAAACTATGGCGATTTTAGCGACCTTGAAGTAGGTGCATACACGATAACTTATGCCGCAACAAACTCGCTTTCAAATACTACGGTTGCTACGATTACATTAACAATCACTGAACAACCTGTTGAGACCGAATTTACTGAAACCTTTGATAATAGAGGTTTATCAAAATCCTATGCCGATGGTCAATTTGAAGACAAATATCGCAATACATGGGTTTACGGTCATTCTCGCGATGAGGATGATTACCCGATTGACGGAACCGGATTAATGCTTAGACGCGCCAGCGATTCATATTTGGAAATAACATTCGTAAACGGGGTCGATGAGTTTTCATTCCAATATCGCAAAGCATTCACTGGAGCAAACGCTAGACAATTAGAAGTGTATGTAAACGGTGATGTTGTTGCCAAAACCGATGAATTTGGAGCTAGTTCAGGAAGGGACGATGATATTTATACCTTCAATTATCGTATTAATATATCAGGTAAAGTTATAGTAAAAATAAAGAATGAGGGTACATCCTCTGATAACAGACAGACAGTAATCGATAATGTTACTTGGACATCTTATGGAAGCGGAAACCCCCAGTAACCCCTCCAGATGACGATGATAACCCAGAAGAGGATGCACTGCCATTTAGAGCCGTGCATTCTCTATCTGTAGGGGATGATTTTACACTCTCTGGGTGTGAAGAGTATTCCGTTTTGGATAATATTGTTGAGTGTGAAATAACCGGAGATGATATTGACACCGACATTCCGGGAACGTATTTTGTCGAATACAAAGCAAAAGACGCCAACGGCAATGAAGATCATTTTTTTGTTATTGTCATGGTTTTGTCCGAGTATTATGATGAAGCGGCGGGTTTATCAGGGAACGACTTACTTCAAAGACTAAGATTGATTATAAATAGCGACGTGAATAGGTTATCTTATGATGACGCCAAGACGATTCTTGCGGAATCGGATCGCGACCCTAATAATGAAAACAATGTAATTCAGGTTTACACGGGTAATTCCGTTCCCGGCTCATGGGATTATGGCAACTGGAACAGGGAGCACGTCTGGCCACAATCCCGCATGGAAGGCATCTCATATGCTACATCCGACATACACAACCTAAAACCCGTTGACAAGAGCGAAAACTCACGGCGGGGGAATAAATATTTCTCCAACATAACTGACGCCGATGCTTACGCTCCCCGTGATGAAGTCAAAGGAGACATCGCGCGCATCCTTTTTTATATGACCGTTATGTACGATGAATTAGAGCTTGCGAATAACGTCACAAGCGGTCATTATATGGGCTATCTTGATATTTTAGTCGAGTGGCATCGCGAGGACGCGGTTGACGAATTTGAGCGTAATCGCAACGAAGTTCTTTATTCTTATCAAAATAACCGCAATCCCTTTATTGACTACCCGTTGTTTTACGACTTGATCCAGTATCCTGAATTGCTCAAGCCAATCACGAATTAAGGAATGATATTATGAAGAGAATCATATTCCTGTTGACATTTATGATAATCGCCTTGTGCGGCTGCGGAAACAAGTTGAGCGCGCCCGAAAATATTACATTCGCGGACGAGGTTCTTTCTTGGGACGCGGTCAAAGGCGCGGAATCATATCGGCTTATCATCGGTAGCGAGACGTATTACACGGAAGAAGCGAGTTATGATTTGACTTTTTTAGGGGACGGAAGATACGACGTTTATATTTGCGCGTTAAAAGGTGAAAAGGCGTCTCCCTATACGGATAAGTTCAGAATCGTTATTAAACGCTCCTTACAAGCGAACATACATGTTGACGGCGAATACTTGGCATGGGATAAAATCAACTCGGCGAAATCCTACGCTCTTTATATCGACGGCGTCGAGACGGCGACGGTCGATGATGAAAAAGTTTTATTATCCGATCTAGATCTTGATCCTAATAAAATATACGTCGTCCAAATCAGGGCGATTTATGAACATAATACATCGACGCTTTCCGATCATTACTACCATCATACCTACGCGACGATTGAAGAATTGTCGCAGGCGGAAGTAAATCTTTCGGATAAAAAAGCGTTAGAGATCGATGTTTCGGAGACGGATATCAAGGCGATATTATTTGATAACGAAAGCATAGAGGACTATTCTTTAGCGGAAGGAACGCTCGAAATCCCATATAGCTTTTTCCGTAACAAAAAAATCGGAAAATATCAGTGCCGGATATTCGCGGATGATATCCTTTATCAACTGCAGGTGACGGTTACTTCCGGCGAAAGGCCCTATATAATCTCCGACACGGCCGTTTCGTATCAAACCGGCGAGGATATCGTTTTACTAGTCGAGCTTGCCGGCGGGAGCTTCGCGGGACTCACGGGCAATAATATTGGCGATGGCGATTACGAGTTTGTTGAAGACAGGATTATTATCTATAGTAGTTATGTCGAGAGGATTATCGAGGATAACCCCGATCGCAAGAAAATCGTTTTGCTTTATACGCTCAATCAAGGTAAGGTCAACATTATCGGCGACATTATTATTAACTTAACAAAAGACGAGGTTAACGAAAGTTAATCTCTTTTTTATTGATTTATAGGTAAAATATGTGTTATAATGAAAACGATATCATATGATAGGGGTGATGATTCATGAAAAGACGATTTATCTTTTTATTGTTGCTCGCGTTGTTTCTTTTCGGTTTTTCGCATCCGCGGCCGACGACATTGAATAATGTCGTCGCCGGCGAAGATGATTTGCAGTCTTTAAGGACTTCCCTGGCCTTGTTTTCCGAAGAATTATTACCCTATGACGACGCCAATCCCATCATTTCCCCGCTTGGTTTATACATTAATCTATCAATGATGGCGGAGACTGTCTCGGATGATATAAAGCAAGATATTTTCGCTTTCTTGGGGTTAGAATCAATTAACGACCTTAGGGAGCTTAACCGCGCCGTTATCACGGCTTATACCGATAACTCGCTGGCTAAGGAATTCAAACTGAAAAATTTCCTCTTTCGCGATACCGGCGTTAAAAACGATAACTTGTACAACGAGGAATTGATCGGCGAGATGAAAAGCAATTACTCGCTTGAAGACGTCATTATCAACCTATTGCAAGAAGGTCCCGCGAAAATCAGCAAGACCATTAAGGACACGACAAATGATTTTTTAATCGTTCCCGAAGAAGAAATCGCGAATTTTCTGCACCAATATTCGGTAAACGTATTGATGAACATTATTTACTTTAACGACGAATGGAGCGATAAATTTACAAAGTCGGAAGTCAAGGATATTGATTTTGCGGGCCAATCCGGTCAAAACAAAAAAGTAAAAGGCTTGGTCGGTCAAAGAGTGGGCTTGTACTACAAGGATGAAAACAGCGTTATCGGCACCTTGTCTTTCAATAAAGGCTGCAAGATATATTTTATTCTTCCCGACGAAGATAAGACGGTCGGGGATGTAATCGCTTCGGGCGTCATTAAAGATATAGCCGAATATAAATTGGAATTTCAGACCGGCGATATTGATTATAAAATCCCCAAATTCGATATCACTTATCAATACGACATGACCGATATTTTAAAGGAGAAAGGTCTTGAGCCCGTCTTCTCGCCTCAACTTGATTCGCCCTTTTATCTAGGCGAGATATTCCAATACGAAGCGCTTTATCAAAGTTCAAGAATCACGCTGGACGAGGCGGGGGTAAAAGCGGCGACCGCGACGATGTCTTTCGGTTGCGGGGCCAAGTCGGCGCCGCCGCGTATTCCAGTTACCGTCCACCTTGAGCGCCCCTTTATTTATCTGATTGCCACGCCACAAAACATCATCTTATTCTCGGGTATAATCAACAACTTGTAAAACAAGTAAAAATCTTTCCAGGGCGGAGGATAAAGCATTGAATAGCGGTAAACTCAACAAACTTCAAACATTTCTCATTGCAACTGACAAGCACAGAACCTGGTTTGTTTTATTCACGATCTTTATCTTACCGTCCATGTACATCCTTGTATACCTGACTGACGGCACCAAAAACGTTTATGCCCACTTGACTTATATTATCATTGTTTTCGCCGGCGCCACGTTGGGTTTTTTCGGCGGGTTGATTACCGGTTTGGCGGCGGGCATCATGCTTGGCCCGTTCATGCCGCTTGACGTCGCCAATCAAATACCGCAGACCTTTCTGAACTGGAGTTTCCGGATGTTGATGTTCACGTTTCTTGGCGGACTGATCGGCTATATTACCGACACGCTGAGAAAAAGCGCGAGAATTGTTCTTGATTTAATGTGTCATAACTCGGAAACCGGCTTGCCGAACGTCAACCTATTAAATAATCCCGACGCCTTGTCTTACGACGAGCGCAACCAGATGCTAATAACCCTGCTTATCAATAATTTCGATAAGATTATCGATTTAATGGGTCTAGAAGTTTATTATTCCTTATTGCGAAGGATATATGAAATCTTAAGGGATGGTCTTCCGGAGACGGCTTTGATAGTCCAGTGCAATAACAACAAGTTTTGGATGGCGACGCCGCTTGAAAGGCCCGAGGAGGACATAAAGAAAATCACGGCGATCCTGAAAGAAGGCATCACCATCGAGAATGTCGAGTATTATATCGAGTTTTCCCTCGGTTATACTTTTGCTTTAAATCAAAAGCAGAGTTATCGTCCCGGCGCCTTTGAAAAATCCGATCACGCGGCCCGGTACGCGCAAAAAAACAACTTGCAATATATGCTCTACAGAGACGACATAAAACGCGGGATATTTGAAGCGAAACTTTTGGCGGATTTTACCCGCGCTCTCGCGGGGGATGAGCTTTTCTTGGCTTATCAGCCGAAGGTTCACCTGAAAACGGATAAATACGATTATTTGGAAGCTTTGATCCGGTGGGATCACCCGGAAAGAGGCTTATTGATGCCGAATGATTTTATCCCGTTAATCGAGGAAACGCAACTTATTCACGAATTGACGGAGTGGGTATTGCGTCGGGTGATTGAGAAAATCCGCGAGCTCCGGAAAGAAAACTATGACGTGACTATTTCATTAAACATCTCGGTCAAAAACATTCTCGACAAAAACGTCGTCCGGCGTCTCGCGGAAATTATCGATAATAACCGCGACGTCGTCAATAATATCGAGTTTGAGATTATGGAAACGATATTGATGGAAACGATCGACGACACGCTTGAGACGATCGAAATGTATCGGAATCTTGGCGTCGCTTTCGCGATCGATGATTTCGGGAAAGGGTATTCTTCTCTTTTATACCTGCATCGCTTGCCGGTCGAATGCGTGAAAATCGATCGCGGCTTCACTCGCAATCTGACTCATGACGAAGCCAGTCAAAAAATATTACAAATGGTAATCAGGCTGTGTCACGCCCTGAATTATCGGGTCGTCATTGAGGGGGTCGAGGACGAAACGACGGCCGCCATCGCCAAGAATCTTGAAAGCGATTATGCCCAGGGGTTTTACTTTGCCAGGCCGATCGAGTGCGGTAAAATACTAGACTGGTTGAAAAATAAGAACCGGGAAACTTCCGCCTGATGGCGGAAGTTTTTTGCATTTTATTTGACATAACCATCTCTGTAAAATAAAATAATATAATAGGGAGGTTTATTGAAGATGCTAGAATTATTAATGGCTAATACTTACGATGCAAAAAACATAATGATCGCGTTGGGGTTTACCATTATCGCCGGTTTGTCCACCGGGATCGGCAGTTTGCTTGCCCTTTTCGCGAAGAAAACAAATACCCGGTTTTTAGCGGTGGCTCTCGGTTTTTCGGCCGGGGTGATGATATACGTGTCATTTGTCGAGATATTTTTAAAAGCCAGGGACGCCTTGGTCGCTAACTTGGGAAACAAACCCGGTTCTTGGTTAACGGTCGCTTCGTTCTTTGGCGGGATGCTCTTTATCGCTTTGATCGACAGGCTGATACCGTCCCGGGAAAACCCGCACGAGGTGTTGAGTTTGCCTGACGGGGCCGGGGATGAAAAAGAAGAAAAAGCGATTAAAAACGGCCGACTGATGCGGATGGGCGTGTTTACGGCTCTGGCGATCGCGATTCATAATTTTCCCGAGGGAATCGCTACCTTTCTTTCGGCTCTGGCGAATCCGACATTGGCTGTCGGCGTCACCGTTGCTATCGCCCTTCACAATATACCCGAGGGAATATCGGTATATATCCCGATTTACTACGCCACCGGGAATCGGAAAAAAGCCTTCGCGTATTCCTTTTTGTCGGGCTTGTCCGAGCCGATCGGGGCGGCCTTTGGTTTTTTAATACTGCGCCCGTTTCTATCGGAGACGCTTTTCGGGATTTCGTTCGCGGCGGTGGCCGGGATCATGGTGTTTATCTCGCTTGACGAATTGCTTCCGTCGGCGCGCGAGTACGGCGAGACGCATCTTTCGATATACGGTTTAGTCTCGGGAATGGTGATTATGGCCGTCAGTCTGCTGCTCTTTTTGTAAATATGATTTCCTATATTGGATATTTAATATATAATTGAATTACAAGTGAAAGGAGAAGCCTATGAAAATCGGAAAAATACTGGGCTTCGTCGGAACGGCAGTCTCGGTTATCGTGTCGGTCGTTATTATCGCGGTAATGATGGGCGACGCCTTCAAGGACGATTTGGCGGCCAACCCGACCGCCGGCATCGAAAAAACGGCTTTAGCCTTAAAAATCATTTGTGTCGTCATGCTTGTTTTCGCGACGTTTTCCTTTTTGATTTTAATCTTTTGGAAAGAAGATCGGCTAAAACCGCTCGGCGAGTTTTTATCTTTTTTCGCCTTTATGCACGTTATTCTTTTAAACGTTATCGCGTTGGGGTTTTTACTTTCGGCGGGAATTATCCTGAGCAGGATAAAGCCGGCGCCGGGAGGCGAGAGCTAAATGCTTGGCGCAATCGTCGGCGACATCGTCGGCTCAAGGTTTGAATGGCGAGTTATCAAATCAAAGGATTTCTCGCTTTTCACTGAAGAATGCCGTTTTACCGACGACACGGTGATGACCTTGGCAGTAGCCGCGGCTTTGATCTCCTGGCGCAATGAAGGCGGTTCGCTCGCCGGGAAAGCCGTTTTAAAAATGCGCGAGTTCGGCCGTTTGTATCCTAACGCCGGTTACGGAGGGATGTTTTCCGCCTGGTTGGCTTCGGCCAACCCCGCCCCGTATAATAGCTTCGGGAACGGCGCCGCCATGCGCGTAAGTCCCGCCGCTTACGCCGGGGAGACTCTTGAAGAGGTCAGGATCCTCGCGAGAGAGATAACGGCCGTAACCCATAATCACCCGGAAGGAATAAGAGGAGCCGAAGCGACGGCGACGGCGGTTTTTCTTGCGCGGAAGGGGAAGAAGATCCCGGCAATCAAGGCTTATATTGAAAGAAATTATTACCGGATTGACTTTACTCTTGATGAAATTCGTCCCTCCTATCGTTTTAACGCCGCGTGCCAGGGAAGCGTTCCTCAAGCCCTGCAGGCGTTTTTTGAATCGATGAGCTTTGAGGACGCTATCCGTAACGCCGTCTCCCTGGGCGGCGATAGCGACACTTTGGCGGCGATTTGCGGGGGAATCGCGGAAGCGTATTACGGGATCCCGGTCGCGATTAGGGACAAAGCCTATTCTTATTTGGATGAAAGATTAATTCGAGTAATCGACGAATTTGCTGATATTTTCGGAAGTTATCTTAAATAACTTCTTTTTTTTGTCTAAAAATGATAAAATAGAGATGGGAAGAGATAGCGATATGGTTAATGTTATTGAGGTCGTGGCCGCCGTAATCGTAAAGGAAAACAAGTTCCTGGCCGCAAAAAGAAAACCGGGCCATTATTTGTCCGACAAATGGGAATTTCCCGGCGGAAAAATCGAACCGGGCGAAACGTGCGCAGACGCATTAAAAAGGGAGATAAAAGAAGAGTTGGGCTGCGATATCGAGGTGGAAGATCATATTCACACCGCCGAATACGTCGCCGTAACCGGTAAGCGGATCGTCCTTCATTTTTATCGCTGCCACCTACGGGCGGGACTTCCCGAGC
>FZPS01000009.1_pt115 | contig 30281 bp, 25 predicted proteins | sample 1817821 | NCBI WGS metagenome assembly FZPS01 (sample SAMEA104158645, study PRJEB21678) | metagenome | place: Germany | collected 2015-04-21
GGGATCATGCGCTCAATACTCCTAACGAGATGCAGCGCTTCCCGGAAACGATCCGCCTGCCGGTCTTTGGTCTTAAAGCCAATGATCAGGCTGTGTTTGCCATTATTGAAGAAGGGGCATCGTTAGCGCGGATCAAGGCCGATATTTCGGGGCGGACCGATAACTACAACCGAGTTTTTGCCGAGTTTTCGCTGCTGCCCACCGGCAGTGTGTCAATCAGCTTGGAAAGTGAAAACGTGGAGTTTTCGGGCAGCATGCCTGTTTACCAAGCCCGCCCCTATCAGGGAGATTTCGTGATTCGCTATGCTTTTCTAAGCGGCGAAGATGCTAACTATATGGGCATGGCTAACTACTACCGCAGTTATTTGATTGAGAAACACGGTTTAAAGCGGAAAGCTCCGGGAGAGAGCATTCCCTTTTTCCTGGAACTGGTTGGCGCAGTTGACAAGCGGGAGCCAATCTTAGGCATTGCCCGGGATGTAATTTACCCCTTGACTACATTTAACCAGGCTCAATCGGTTCTGGAGTCGCTTAAAGAGGAAGGAATCAAAAATATTCAGCTTAAGTATACCGGCTGGCTGAAAGGCGGCGTTGAGCACAACTATCCGACCAAAGCAGCTGTGGAAAAGGCTTTGGGCAGCGCTGACGATTTAATCCGCCTGGTGAGTTATGCTGAAAGCGAAGGACATGAGGTTTACCCCAGCGTTGGGTTTATGAGGGTGTACCGCGATGGATGGTTTGACGGATTCAGCTCCCGGAAGGATTCAGCGCGGATGCTGGACCGCCTGGTAGCTAGAACTTACCGCTACTGGCTCGATACCTATGATCGCAATCCAAGCGGTTCGCATTATGTGCTGTCCCCCCGCAAGCTCGATGATCTGGTCGATCGGTTTTTACAGGATTACCAGAAGTTAGGTTTGGCAAAACTCAGCCTCTTTGATCTTGGCCGGGAAGTAAGCTCCGATTTTATCGATGATCCAAATCGGGTGATCGATCGGGAGCAGGCGGTGGAAACAGCAGTTAAGCAATTGATCAAAATGAAAGAGAACGGCCTTAAGCTGATGGTGGATCACGGCAACGCCTATGCCATTCCATATGCCGACGCGATTGTCAATCTGCCCAGCCGCGGCAGCTCTTATCATGTGGTAAATGAAGAAATACCGTTTTACCAGATTGTGATTCACGGCTTAATTGACTACGCCGGCAGTCCGCTTAATCTGTCATCTGCTGCGAAAGCGGATTTCTTGAGAATGCTGGAATCAGGCAGCTATCCGTATTTCATCGGCAGCTATGAGCCGTCGTTTACCGTGAAAGGCTCCAAGTTTGACCATTTATATGCGCTTCACTATGGCGACTGGATGGAGGATGCGGCCGAGATTTACCGCGCTGTCAATGAGGCGTTGAAAGACGTGCAGGATCAGCTGATCGTTGATCACCGCATGCTTGCCGAACAGGTTTATATGACCACTTATGAAAATGGCAAACAGATTATTGTCAATTATAACCAGCATCCGGTGGAAGTTAATGGATTGGTGATTGATGGTGAGGACTTCGTGGTTATCGGGGGTGGAAACTAATGGAAAAGCGTGCTAGACGACGCTTTAGGCTGACTCTTACTCGTCAGCGGGCAATCTGGGGACTGCTCTTTACAGGAGCGTTTATCATTGGGTTTATTGCCTTTTTTCTCGGTCCCATAATTCAGTCGTTCCAGTTTGCCTTCAGTGAGTTAAAAATCACCCCGACCGGTTTTACCCTTAGTTATGTAGGCTGGGAGAATTTTCGCTACGCGCTGCGGGTAGATCCCAATTTCGTCCAGGTGTTTGTGGAAACCACCGCTCGGATTTTGGTGGATATCCCGGCAGTGATTATCTTCAGTTTCTTTGCTGCGACACTGCTCAATCAAAAGTTTAAGGGCAGAACTCTGGCCCGCGTGGTTTTCTTCCTGCCGGTTATTCTGACTTCCGGAATCATTTATAAGTTTGAATCCGGGGATATTTTTCATGAAATGCATATGCACGCATCCCAAGAGGAGATCGTTTATTCTTCCCAGATTATTATGGGAGTGCTGATGCGGATGCGCCTGCCGGAAACATTCACCCAGTACATTATCGCCGCGGTGAATCGGATTCCTGATATCATCAACGCTTCGGCGATCCCGATTCTGATTTTCCTGGCAGGACTGCAGGGGATTCCATCGTCTTTGTATGAGTGTGCGAAAATCGAGGGGGCAACCGGCTGGGAGAGTTTCTGGAAGATCACTTTCCCCTTAGTTTCACCGCTGTTTTTAACCAATATTGTGTATATCATTATTGATTCGTTTACAGCGCCCGGCAACCGCTTGGTTGAACTGATCGAAAACGCAGCTTGGGGACGGAATATCTACGGAGTAAGTGTGGCGATGACGTGGATGTACTTTGGCGTAATTGCATTAATTCTAGCAGTTGTCTTTGCAGTATTATCAAAACGGGTCGTTTACATGGAGGAGTGACGAGACAATGGCTGTTATGGTTAGGCCGAGCAAATACCGGACATCCAGCTACTGGGCGGGCATAGCCTGGAGTATTGTTCGTGGTGTGTTAGTGGCCGGTATCTGCTTTATCATTATTTATCCACTGCTGATAAAAATCTCATCGTCACTGATGACAGAAGCGGATCTTTATGATTTATCGGTAAAATGGTTTCCCAGGCGGCTGAGCTTTCAAAGTCTGGCGCGAAACTACCAGATGCTGTACCACGAAATGAACTATGGTGTGGCGCTGATCAATTCGATTCTGCTGGCATTGTTCGTTTCTGTTCTGCAGCTGATTTCCTGCAGCGTGATTGGCTATGGTTTTGCAAGATTTAAGTATTTTGGCAGCAACTTTGTCTTCGCTTTGGTGATTCTAACGCTGCTGGTGCCGCCTCAGATGATCATGGTGCCTATGTTCCTCAATTTCCGGTTTTTTGACTTGGCAGGTCTATTGCCTAAGTCGTTCAATCTTTTGGGATCGATTTGGCCCTTTGTACTTACATCCCTGACAGGAATGGGCATGAGGAACGGATTGTTTATCTATGTGATGCGCCAGGTATTCAGCGGCCAGCCGAAGAGTTTGGAGGAGGCGGCTTTGGTTGACGGAGCTGGTCCAATCCGCACTTTCGTTAGGATTATGCTGCCCGGTGCCAAATCAGCTTTGATGATTGTGTTTCTGTTCTCGTTTGTGTGGCAGTACAATGATTACTACTTTACATCGCTGTACATGACCAGCCAGACCATGCTGCTTCCTTTTAGGCTGGATCAGTTGACCAGAATTTTTGACGTGTACGAGTATACTGAGGAGTATGTCACGATTGTAACCAATACCGGTATGATCATGTTTATTGCCCCACTATTGATCTTCTATGCTTTCCTCCAGCGTTACTTTGTGGAGAGCATTGAAAGAACAGGAATTGTTGGCTGACATAATAACAGCAAAGGGGGGAGAGAGGAGAATTTACGCAATCTGCAGGTAGTTGTTTTAGGGTAAAAATGTGATCTAAAACTTAAAGGAGGTCCTAGCTTTGAAAAAGAGATTATCTTTAAGTATCTTCTTAGTTCTGATTCTGTTAATGGCTGTCAGCGTAAGCGCTGAAGAAGTAAAGTGGGATCTGGGCGGACAAACTATCCGCATCCAAACTCGCTGGGAAGACGTTACTCCGCTGGGAGAACGGGGAGCCCACAACTGGTACCAACCGGATGAGCGCCTCTTAGCTCATATCAAATCTGTTGAAGAAATGTTTAACTGCAAAATTGAATTCGTAGCTCGCGGTCATGAAGGTGACGCTTGGGCAGCAATCCAAGAAGGTTCTCTGCTTGGCGAGACTACAGTTCACTTTGCTCACTTCTCAGCTGGTATGGTTGTACCTGCTACTGCTGGTGCACTTCATCCGCTCAACGATATCCTTGATGATGAGTTCTATGAATCCTATCCGATTATGTTCCAATATCCGAGACTGTCTGGCGACAGCGTAGGCAGCACAATTTACGGATTTGAAGCTCTCGGCCACTCCCGCGAAGCTAGAGTTATCATGTGGAACAAGAGCCTGTTTGAGCGGGAAGGCATCGAGAGTCTCTACGACATTTATGAGCGCGGCGAATGGACTTGGGATAAGTTCTATGAGATCGCCCGTGCCCTCACCAAAGACACCGACGGTGACGGTGAATACGATCAATATGGTTTAGGCGCTTTGGGTGTGAAAGAAGTTTATGACTTCCTGGTATCCAATGGTGCTCGCTTTACTCAAATCAGAGAAGACGGCAGAGTAGAATTTGATCTGCTCAGACCAGAATTCCTGGAAACCATGGAATTCCTGCAAAAGATTTGGTCTGAAGGTCTTGTTGGTGATGGCATCAGCAGCAACCGCTCCAGAGCAGCTATGTGGTTAGATATCGGTACTCACATCTCTAACCCGGGCCGTCAAGCTGAGTTCTACGCTATTCAAAACGATGAGTGGGGTATCATTCCTCCGCCGCAGGGACCAAATGGCAAAGGCGAAGTTAACATGCATACCCGCTGGGTTGGTGTAATTCCGAATACTGTTGAAGATCCGAGAGCGGTAATCGAAGTTGTCAGCGCTCTGTTCCAAACCCGCGAACCCTACATCGACAAAGAAGAATGGGAAGCTAAGTGGTGGGATAGACACTTATGGGCACTGTATGACTATGAGTCCTTCGAATACCTCCAGGAAGCTATGAGAAACTCGGTTCTGGTACCAGACCATGTTGAAACCCGCGTGCTGGTTGTTCACGCTGAACCAAAAGCTGAGGCTGTCTTTGATCAGATTATTAAACAAGGCGCCAGCGCAGCCAGCGTTCTCGCTGAATGGGAACCGGTTCTCCAAGGCTATCTTGATGAAATGCTGAAACAATAGTATAGTAGAAGTAGATGGGGGATCTGCTCAGCAGGCAGATCCCCTTTTAACGATTAAAAGAGGTGTTATTATGTGTCTGAAGTTTAAGAAGCTGCTGCTGCTCGCTGTCATGTTTGTTGTTTGTACTTCTGCAGTTTCCGCCCAGTATGGTGTGCCCACATCAGCCCGGGCAGTAGATCTTGCCGACAATTTAATTGCCTGGCAGACCGAGTCAGGGGGCTGGACAAAGAATACTGATTTCAGCACAGTTAAGTACCAGCCGGGCATGTCCAGAGGACCGGTTAACCGCTACGGTCAGGAGTGCGGCACTTTTGACAACAACGCCAGTATTGATGAAATGCGCTTCTTAGCAATGGTGTACAAGTGGCATGGCCACGAGCGCCACAAGGAAGCCTTTATGAAGGGTTTAAACTGGATGCTGGAGGCCCAGTATCCCAGCGGTGGCTGGCCCCAGTACTATCCGCTCCGGGACGGCTATTGGGATAATGTTACTTATAATGATAACGCCATGGCCCGGATTCTGTCGTTTATCAGGGACATGCTCAACCAGCAGGCCCTTTATGATTTCATCGGCGAAGAGAATTTTGTCCGCTTAGAAGAAGCGTATGAGAAGGGTATTGAGTACATTTTAAAATCCCAGATTGAAGTCAATGGCCACTTAACCGCCTGGTGTCAGCAGCATGACCCGGTTACTTATGAACCGAGAATGGGTCGGGCGTATGAGCATCCGTCGATTGTTTCTGCTGAATCAGTGGGTGTGGTTCGCTTCTTGATGTCAATTCCGGATCCGTCTGAGGAAGTGCGGCGGGCAATTGTCAGCGCGCTGGAGTGGTTTGAGCTGGCGCAGCTGCCGGCAGGAAACTGGGCCCGATTCTATGACATCGACACCATGGTTCCCATCTTCTCCGGCCGCGACAGCATTATCCGCTACCAGGTAAGCGATATCGAGCTGGAGAGACAGCAGGGCTACAGTTGGTTCAACAATTCACCGCGCAGCCTGCTGGAAGAAGCCCGCAAGGGTGATTATTTGGATAAACTTCGGGAGAGTCTGCCTGATCACCAGCCGATCACCATTGAAGCATTTGCTGATCCGGCGGTTCCTAAGTTTAACAGTCCAAAAATCTGGCCGGCTCAAACAGTTTCCGGCATCATGACCATTGATATTGAACTGTCCATGCGCAAACCGGAAAACTTTGAGGAAATTGTCATTAAAATTGGTAACGAGGAAATTTACCGGGGCAGTGAAATGCATGTGCAGCTGGAGCATGATACTTCAGCAATGCGAAACGGCATTCACGCTTTAATTGTGGAAACTACTACCAAGGCAGGTGCGTTTATCCGCCACTCCGCCAATTTCACTGTCAATAACCGCTAGATCAAAACGACCAACCACGGCTTTTACACTGCCGGCAGTTGGTCGTTTTTTTAAGCTTTGATGCCTGCAAACAAGGCTTCAATATTAGCCGGATTTACATCCGGGAGAATCGCTTCATGGCTCGGTGAGATAATCAGTCCGGTTGGGAAAATAGATTTTAGTTCCTTAACTTTGGCCTTTACCTGTTCGGGAGTTCCGTTGATCAGAAGCTCCTGGGCATCAACCCCGCCGCAGAAGGACACCTGATCGCCAAACTCTCGCTGGAGCTTGTATGGATCCATGTTCTTGGCCAGCGCCTGAATGGGGTGAATCACATCCACACCGGCGGCAATCAGATCGGGAATTACATCGTAGATTGAGCCGCAGGAGTGGTAAAAGACCTTCAAACCATAGCTTTTGGCCTGCTCAATCAGCTTAATGGTACCCGGGATGACAAACTCCCGGACAGCATCCGGAGAAATCATTAAGCCCCGCTGGCTGCCAAAATCATTGCCAATTAACACCGCATCTAGTTTACCCTCAGTGGCACTGTAAAAAATCTCATTGGCATCTAGGTAGAATTCTGCGATCCGATCAATTACTGCTCGAAACATTTCTGGTTCAGTCAGCATTTTCACCAGGGCGGTTTCCATGCCGAAAGCAGAGCAGGCATCCTGAAAATGAGCAGACCAAACCACACCCATTACCGGATACCCCGGCGGCGCCGCTTCCACCGCCTGCCTGCATTTTGCCGGATCAATATGATCAGCGGGATTAGGCCAGTCAAAATCATTAATGCGGCTGGGATCGGAATAGTCTTCAAAGAAGCCCGGCGCGGTTAAAGTCCGCTGATCCTTGCGGCCGTCGGCTGTGGGTTTAGCAAAATCGAGAGCAGTGTAAATTGCGCTGCTGGTGGGTGACTCATAGGGCATTTCCACCGGATAGATATCATCATCGATTACAGCCTTAAGCTCATCGATGTCGGAAACCTGAAAATACTCAAAAAGGCGGTCGCAGGCTTCCGGTACAGGCAGACCCAGCCAGGAAGCAGGCCGATCCACTGGTTTTCGTGCAATTGTGGCATAAAATCGTTCGATCCGATCCATCAAAACCTTCCCCTTTCCATAATGTGCGAAGACCAACTTTTCAGCAGGATGAAAAGTTGGCCGCGCTGTCAGCAGAAACCTTCCCTCTGCGTTAAGAAACGATTATTTTAGTAAACCTCAAGTTCTGCCAGTTGGAATACGAAGCCATCGCCGCCTTCACGAAGATTGGTCGCTTTAACTCTTACATATCTGGCTTCGACTGGATCAAAGGTGTGCACTACAGGTGCTCCGTCTTCTGGCTTTGGAGCATCAGTTACTGCAACAACGGTAGTCCAGTGATCATCGCTTTCATTTTCCTGTTCCCATGCAGCCGGGTCAACGGCAGTTTGAATCACATAGTCAATGGGGAAATAGTTTCCGGCAGCGCTGCCGTCAGGACGGGGGCAGAGAACAACTTCCGCGATGGTGTGGACACTGCCTAGGTCAATTTTTGCCCATTGGGTAGAGTTTTCTCTAGCGATTTCCGGGTTGAAATAGCGGATAGCGCTGCTCCAGCCCCGGATCACATTCTCCTCATCAAACTCCCGCATGCCGTTGGTTAAATATACTGCGTGCCAGCCGAAAGCTTCAACAGAGGTTGATACCTTCACTTCAGCATTGAGCGCTAAGTTAATCCGCTCCTCGGTGCCGGCAATACCTGCTGCAAGTAACAGTGAGAATAGGCATACAGCCAATATAAAGAATTTCTTTTTCATCTACTCACCTCCGGATATTTGGGGAAGGTTCTCTGCCTTGGTGTACGTTTACTAAAAATTTATCTAAATACATTATTCTGCGCTGGTCTAGTATTTCCTTTTGAAAAGCACGGGTTTGATAACAATTTGGCAATAAAATGTGGGTGAGTAAAACAAATTGATTATTACCTTTAAGTGGTTTACAATAAGTATAAGGAATAAACAAAGGGGAGGATTTCGTTGAAAAAAATAGTTGCTATTTATACCGGTCAGGGTTTGGCTGAACCGCTGCAGAAACTTATTTTAGATAAATTATCCGGGATAAATTTAGTAAATCTTATTGATGACAGTTTAATTCGCGATGTCATAACAGCGGGAACAGTAACCAAATCCGTGAGCCGGCGCCTGATCAACTATTATCAGATTGCAGCAGAAATGGGAGCGGATTTAATTCTCAACACCTGCTCATCGGTGGGGGAGATAGCGGACATGGGGCGGGAGTTAGTTGATATTCCGCTGGTTAAGATTGACGAGCCCATGGCAGAGCATGCCGCGGCCAATTATGCCCAAATCGGGGTAATCGCCACCCTGCCCACAACCTTAGAACCAACCATCCGCTTAATTAAATCTCAAGCCCAAAGACTCAACCGCGAAGTTGAAGTTGTGGACGGTTTAGCGGCAGGTGCCTACCAAGCCCTGGTGAGCGGCAGTCCCGAAGAGCACGACCGCCTGATTTTGGAAGTCGGGCAGAAGCTCTCCCAGCAGGTTGACTGCATCGTGCTGGCGCAGGCCTCGATGATGCGCATGCAGGAGCAGCTGCAGGAATATGCCGGAGTTACTGTGCTGGCCAGTCCGCCTTTATGCCTGCCCCGGATCAAAGAGATATTGGAGCTGTAAGCCATGGCAGGGTACAATATTGAGCGGCTGGAAGCGGCTGCCCGAAAACTGAGAACAGACATCATTACTATGATTTATCAAGCTAAGGATGGGCATCCGGGTCCAAGTTTGTCCTGCGCGGATCTGGTAGCAGCCCTGTATTTCTGCGCCATGAAGATCAAACCGGAAGATCCGGATTGGCCGGAGCGGGATCGCTTGATCTTATCGAAAGGCCACGCCTGTCCCAGCGTTTATGCGGCTTTGGCAAACCGGGGCTATTTCTCCAAGGACGAACTGCCAAAGCTGAGGACTTTTGGCGGTATGCTCCAGGGACATCCGGACATGCTGAAAACTCCTGGAATTGATTTTACTTCCGGTTCTTTGGGCAATGGCATTTCCATCGGACTGGGGATGGCATTGGCAGGTAGAATCAAGGGAATTGACAACCACATCTATGTAATCACTGGCGATGGTGAGCTCCAGGAAGGTGTGGTTTGGGAAGCTACCATGGCGGCGAAACACTACAATGTGGGCAATTTGATTGTGCTTGTGGATTACAACGGCATTCAAAGCGGTGGACCAATCGCTGACATCAGCGGATTGGAACCGTTGGTGCCGAAGTGGGAGGCTTTCGGCTGGCACTGCCAGACGATTGACGGTCATAATTTCACTGAAATCTTAACCGCTCTTGATAATGCCAAAGCAGAGGATACAACACCTTCGGTGATTCTCGCCCGGACTGTTAAGGGACGGGGAGTGTCTTTTATGGAAAATAACAATGCCTGGCACAAAGGAGTGCCCACCAAAGCGGAGTGGGAGCAGGCAGTAGCCGAGTTAGGAGCTGAGGAATCATGATCCTTGCCAACACGCGGCAGGCGTTTATAGATAGTTTAATTGAGCTGGCAGCGAACAATCCTGAGATCGTGCTGGTTTGTTCCGACTCTGCCAAGGTTGTGCGTGCAGATTCATACATCGACAGATTTCCCGAACGGTTTATTGATGTGGGCATCGCGGAGCAGAATGCTGTGGCCTGCGCGGCCGGAGTGGCTTCTTACGGATTAATTCCTTTTGTGGCGACTTACGCCGGATTTATTACCATGCGCGCCTGCGAGCAGGTGCGGACTTTTGTCGCTTACCCCAATCTAAATGTAAAGATGGTCGGCGCTAATGGCGGCATAGCCGCAGGTGAGCGGGAAGGAGTCACGCACCAGTTTTTTGAGGATCTGGGCATTCTCCGGACAATTCCCGGCATAACCATAATTGTGCCGGCTGACGCGGGTCAGACTCGCCAAGCAGTAAAAGCGGCCGCGGAGATTCCTGGACCGGTTTACATCCGGATTGGGAGCGGACGCGATCCGGTTGTACATGCCGATGACGTTCCGTTTGAGCTCGGTAAAATTCGGATTCTCGAGGAAGTCGGCCGTGATGTGGCAATCTTTGCTGCTGGCGGATATCCCCTTAATAGAGCTCTAGCTGCCGTTAAGGAGCTGGCTAAGCAGGGAATTAAAGCGACAGCGGTTGAAATTCACACCCTCAAGCCGCTGGATGTGGACGGCATTGCTGAAATTTTAGGGCAGACCAAAGCGTGCGTAACCGTCGAAGATCACAATATCATCGGCGGTTTAGGCAGCGCGGTTGCTGAGGTAATTGCTGAGCATGCTCCGGCTTCTTTGGTGCGAGTAGGGCTGCGGGATGTTTACCCTGAGTCGGGTGAACCGGAACAACTTTTAGACGCTTATGGCATGGGTGTTGAAGATATTATTTCGGCCTGCCGGCAGGCAATTACGAATAAAGAAAGGAGACAGCTATGACCCTGGGATATTTTCAACGGGTAAGCCAGCAGAGCGAAACTCGGTTGTGGATCAATAATCCGACAGTAGAAGAGGCGCGGAAAGCAATTCCGGTAGGAGCAATCGGCTGCACTACCAATCCTACTTACACTGCCAAAATGCTGAATCAAGAATCAGAGCGGGCGCGGGTTCTCGCGATCATTGATGCGGTCCTGCCGATAACAGATGACGATTCGGAAGCTGCCTCCGAAATTCAGCGCCGGGTAATGGAGCCGATTGTTGAGGTTTTTCGGCCGCTCTATGAAGAGCAGCCGGGACAGCTGGGCTATGTTTCGATTCAGGGCGATCCCTTTGCGGAAGATGATTACCAGAATATCATCGACGCTGCCCTTAAGGATCGAGAACTTGGGGAAAATGTGATCGCTAAGATTCCCACCACTGCGTCGGGCTTAAAGGCGATGGAATACCTAATCGGAGAAAATGTGCCGATTATTGCCACCGAGATTATGGGTATCGCCCAGGCGATCAGCGTCTGCGAGATTTATGAACTGGCGTGCCAAAAGTATCATAACCGTCCCCCCATGTATGTAACCCATATTACCGGCATATTTGACGAATTTTTGGCTGAGCTTGTTAAACTGAGGGGCATTGAGATCGCCAAGGATCTCCTCTGGCAGGCGGGAACCATTATTGCCCGCAAGCAGTACCGAGTGCTGAAAGAACGTGGCTATAACGTGATCATGCTGGGCGGGGGAGCCAGAGGGATTCATCATTTTACTGAATTTGTAGGTTCAGATATGCACATTACCATCAACTGGTCCGGGGCCATCGATAAGCTTTTGGAGCTGGATCCGCCGGTAGTTTACCGCATGGATACTCCGATTCCGGACTACGCGGTTAGGGAACTGCTCAAGATTCCGGAGTTTGAGCAGGCTTACCGGGAAGATGGTCTGAAGGAAGAAGAATTCGCTGACTTTGGTCCGGTGCGGTACTTCCGCGACAGCTTTGAAGCAGGCTGGGGTGCGCTCTTAACGACAATTAACGAGCGGCGCCGGATCAGCGCATTATAGGAGAGGAGCTGAAGTTTAATCATGTCAAAGAATATGTACAGCAGGCATGTGGGCGAGGCCAAAACTGTGGAGATGATGCCCGGCATTTTCCGAACCACTCTGGTGTATAACGACGACTTAATGGTCTGCCATTTCACCATGAAAAAAGGTGCCCGGATACCCCTGCACAAGCATGAAGCTGTTCAAAACGGCTATATGATTAAGGGGAAAGTCCGCTTTTTCACCGAGACCAACGACAGCATCATTGTGGAACCCGGCTGCGGCTACATCTTTGATTCGAACGAAGCCCATGGCTCGGAAGTGCTTGAAGACTCGGAGCTGATCGAATCGTTCACGCCGGCCAGACCGGAGTACATGGATTGAGGTACTGGCTATGATTAGAAAATATCTTACCCCTTATAAGCTGGGTAAACCAATTTTAACCGGCTCCGGTATCTCCGGAGCCTTCGATGAATTGGCAGTGGATTGCCCCTTTGTGTTTTATCATCATAACAGGTTCTATATGATGTATGTGGGGTTTGACGGAACCGGCTATCAAACCGGATTGGCTGTCAGCGATGATTTAATCACCTGGGAGCGGAAAGGCCCGATTCTCAAGCGGGAAGAGCATGTGGGCTGGGATCGGATCGGTGCTGCGGGAACCTGGATTCTAAAAGAGAGCAATTCCCTGTGGGACCTGCCTACTTTAAAAAAAGTAGATGGGAAATACTGGATGGTTTACCACTCCTATCCCGAAGAGGGCTATGAAGCGGGTCCGGCTCAGATTGGCCTGGCCTGGACTGAGGATGAAGAGCTGATGGACTGGCACCGCCTGCCGGAACCGGTGTTTTCCTGGCAAGACGGAGCGGATTGGGAAAACGGCGGACTGTACAAGGCGTGCTTACTTGAGGAAGACGGCAGGTACTACCTTTTTTACAATGCCAAAGACCAAAAGCCGCGAGGCTGGCAGGAGCAGATCGGAGTCGCTATTTCTACTGACCTCAAGCACTGGGAGCGGTATGAGAACAATCCGATTGTGAAAGTAGCGTCTGGCCGCTGGGACAGCCAGTTCTGCGCCGATCCATATGTGGTTAAAGATGGCGAGCGCTGGGTGATGTACTATTATGGGTTTAACCGCCGCCATGCCCAGGATGGCATTGCTTTTTCCGATGATCTGTTCAACTGGGAAAAGCATCCTGATCCGATTCTGCCTAATGGTGATCCGGGAGAACTAGATCATTCCTTTGCCCACAAACCGGCGCTTCTCTATCATGACGGTGTGCTCTACCACTTTTACTGCGCCTGCCGAAAGTACAAGCCGGGGGATCCGGTCAAGAGTTTGTGGGATGAATTTAGAACGATAACTTTTGCTGCATCGCAGCCGATCAATCAGGCTGAGGAGTGATGGAATTGATGGAGCTGAATCTGGCAGAAAAAGCAGTTCAGACGAGAATTGCAGTGCTGAAGATGATTTATCAGGCGCAGGGCGGCCATATCGGCGGGGCGTTTTCCTGCGCCGATATTGTGACAGCCCTCTATTACGGAGTTATGCGGGTCGATCCTACGCGTCCTGATTGGGAAGAGCGGGATCGCTTCGTGTTGAGCAAAGGCCACAGCGTGGAAACTTACTACGCAGTATTGGCTGATTTAGGCTTCTTTGATCAAGCAGAATTAGCGACATATCGGGCTTATCAATCGCGGCTGATCGGCCACCCCAGCAGCCATGTCCCCGGCGTTGAAGTGAGCACCGGTGCGCTGGGTCATGGACTGCCGATCGGGGTAGGCATGGCGTTAGCAGGAAAGATGGATCATAAAGACTATCGGGTGTTTGTGCTGATGGGGGATGGAGAATTGGCCGAAGGATCGGTTTGGGAAGCGGCCATGTCTGCGAGTCACTACCGCTTGGACAACCTGGTGGGTATTATTGACCGCAACCGTCTTCAGATTGGCGGCGATACAGAAGAAGTGATGGCTCTAGAAAATCTCAAGGCTAAATGGGAGGCTTTCGGCTGGAATGCGCATGAAGCTGATGGCCATGACCTGCAGGGTCTTGTGGATCTATTGCACAACCTGCAGCCAGGCGGCGGCAGGCCTCATTTAGTGATTGCCAATACTGTCAAGGGAAAAGGCGTATCGTTTATGGAGAATCATAAAGGCTGGCACCACCGAGTGCCCACGGATGAAGAGTATCAGCAGGCTTTAGCAGAACTTAATGCTCAGAGGGAGGCGATTCGGCGTGAGTAAAAACAGCATTCCCTGCAGAAAAGCGTTTACAGAAACCCTGCTCGAGCTGGCGCGACAGGATCGGGATATTATCGCTCTTACCAGCGATGCCCGGGGCTCGGTCACTTTGGAGCAGTTTGCCGCGGAGCTTCCTGAGCAGTTTGTAGAAGTAGGCATTGCGGAACAAAATCTAGTTGGCATCGGCGCCGGATTGGCAGCTGCCGGCAAAAAACCATTTGTCTGCGGTCCCGCCTGTTTCTTATCGGCGCGCAGCTTGGAGCAGGTAAAGGTAGACGCAGCTTACAGCCGGACCAATGTGAAAATCATTGGGGTCAGCGGTGGGGTGAGCTACGGAGCGCTTGGATCTACCCACCACGCAGTTCATGATCTAGCGGTGATGCGGGCAATCCCAGATCTGACTGTAATTTTACCGGCTGATGCGCATCAAACTCGGAAAATGACCGCTGCTCTGACAGCAATGGAAGGGCCGGTTTATGTGCGGATGGGCCGCGGCGCGGTACCGGATGTTTATACTGAAGCTGATGCCCCCTTTGAAATCGGTAAAGCGAATGTACTGCTGGAAGGTAATGATGCGGCAATTATCGCCTGTGGTGAAATGGTGCGTCCCGCTCTTGACGCGGGATTAAAACTGCGGGAGCAGGGAATTGAAGCCCGGGTTATCGATCTGCACACCATCAAACCTCTGGATACTGCTGCGGTTTTATCAGCTGCGCGGGAAACCGGTGCGATTGTCACTGTGGAAGAGCACAGCGTACATGGTGGTTTGGGCGCGGCAGTGGCAGAAGTGATTGTGCAGAATCATCCGGTGCCCATGGAGATTCTGGGTATACCGGATGAACCAGCAGTAACTGGCGAATCACCTCAGATTTTTGCCCACTATCGGCTGACGGGTGAGGGTATCGCTTTAGCGGTCCAAAAACTGCTTGCGCGCAGAAAAGGAGGTAGGTAAGGATGGGTTTTCGCTGGGAAAGTGATTTAAATAACCGGACGCTGTATTACGAGGAGCAGCTGATCGGGGAACTGGAGATTCATGCCGGCTCGGGCATGCATCTCAGTCTCTGCGATATTGACGAAGTAGATTCGGGAATTTTTCGGATTCTGCTTGAGTTTTTGATTGATACGGATCGCTATCCGTATTTCTTGAATCTCGATTTTAAAGCAGCCTATCAGTCCCAGTGGGCGATGATTCCCGCGGTAAGCTATAACGGCAACCATTGGGGCCGTGGTTCGGAACCGAAAGGCTTTATCAAGGACGGCAAGCCCTGGTCGTTTTCCTACAGCAGAATGGCGGTGGCTGGAGCCGCTTATTCCGAAGGAGATACCTGGTGCGTTGGGCTGTTTGGAGATCTTACAGGATCTGATGCGCCCTTTTCCTGCTCCTTGATCCCGGAAACAGATACCACCACTCACCGCCTAATCTGGCCGGAAGAGGAAGAACCCCTCACTTATTACCGCCGGGATCACTTCAATCCTGGTTTTCAGCACAATCTGCAGCTGACTGTCGGGGAAACCTTTCGGATCTGCGCTTATTTAGTAATTGACCAAATTGAGCAGGAGCGGGTTTCTTACCAAAAAATGCTGGATTTTGCCTGGCAGCTTAACTACCACGAGCAGAAGCCGTGGTATGATCCGGAGAAAATCTGGGAGCTGGGACTGGCTTATGCTCAGGATACTCTCTATGTGGAAGATGGGATCTTCCGCGGGTTTTCCAAGGGCTTAAGATGGGACGGGAAAAAATGGTACCTGCGGCCGACTGCTAAGTATCTGGTGGGCTGGACCGGCCAGAACATCTCCCTGGCTAATTCCATGCTCTTCAGCTATTTAAAGACTGGCAATCAGCGGCATTTGGAAATCGGGCTCAATACTTTAGATACCTGGGTCCGCCACGCCGTGCTTGATAACGGCTTGATCCAGTGCTTGTTCGATCCGATTTTAACCGGCAATCAGGACAAAAGTGTCCAGGATGCCTGCAATCTTGGGGACGCGGCGGTAAATTTCTTTGAAGCTTACGAGCTGCTCCAGCAGGTCGATCTTGAGGTTGACAAAGAAGTTTACCGAGAAACGGCGTTGGGAATCTGCGATTTTGCAGTCAAGCATCAGCTTCCCAATGGAAACTTCGGTAAAGCCTGGTCCAGTGATGGAACCTGCGTTGATGATAACGGCACAATCGGCTGCTATTTGGTGCTGCCGCTGTTAAAGGCCTATCAGTTAACTGGCAAGCAGCAGTATTTTGATTCTGCTCGCCAGGGCTATAACTATTATTTCAACAGTTTTCTTAGGGACGGCTTCACTTCGGCAGCGGCTTTAGACACCTACTGCATTGATAAAGAGTCGGCAATTCCGCTGCTTAAGAGCAGCCTGAAGTTTTATGAACTGACCGGGGAAAAGGAGTATCTCAAGCAGGCAGAGCTGGTGTCCTACTACCTAGCTACCTGGCAGTGGCACTATTCTACCCCGTTCCCCAAGAATACACCGCTGAATGAGCTGAACTACGACATTTTCGGCGGAACTTCCGTTTCGGTGCAGCACCACCACATTGATCCCTATGCTTTAGTGTTTATGCTGGACTGGTTTAAGCTTGCTGAACTCACCGGAAAAGACATCTGGAGACAGCGGGCTGTGGCGGTGTGGGCTAATGCTTCCATGGGAGTTTCTGATGGAAATCTGGTGGTAAACGGCGCGCCAAGACCAGTCGGCAGCCAGGATGAAGGTTTTTACCATACCTACTGGGGCGCGCCCAATGAAAGCACTGGCAATGCCATGGGCAATGTCAGCAGCTGGCTGGTTGCGTGGCCGACTGCGTTTCGGCTCCAGGTGCTGCGGCATCTGACCGATTGGGAACAGCTGATACAAAAATAAGGGAGCGATTGTGGTGAAACATGTGGAAAATTGGGAAGCGGTTAAAGCGCGCTTTACAGCCTGGTGGCAGGGTAAGAATCTCGATCGGCCCCTCATGAAAGTTGTCGCGCGGCGGGAAACCCCGACTGAACCTTTGGAGCCGACATGGCAGCCGCAAACTCTGGAAGATCGGCATTTGGAGGTTGATCGCAAAGTGGTGAATATGCGCAATTACTGCCGCCGGCACCGCTTTTTTGCGGAAGCTTTCCCTTCCTTGGATCTAAATATTGGGGCTGGCTCACTCGCAGTTTATCTCGGCTTAGAGCCGGAGTTTGCCGAAAGCACCGTCTGGTTTCCCGAATGCATTGATGATTATAACAGCTGGGGACCGCTGAAATATGATCCGGAAAATTACTGGTGGCAGCGGCATCGGCAGGCAATTGCTAGAGCTGTGGAGCTGGCTCAGGGTGAATTTTTGGTCAATATCCCTGATCTGATTGAAAATCTCGATATTCTAGCTGCTATGCGCGGCGCCCAGAATCTCTGCTTTGATTTGATTGATCAGCCGGATATAGTGAAGGAATACCTGGATCAGCTGGATGATTTGTATTTTAAATATTACCATCCCCTCTATGAGCTGGTAAAAACACCCGATGGGGGCAGCAGTTACACTGTCTTCTCAATCTGGGGTCCGGGCAGGATTGCAAAAGTTCAGTGCGATTTTTCGGCATTGATTTCCCCCGCTCATTTCCGGGAATTTGCCCTGCCTTCTTTAAGAAAGCAGTGTCAGAATCTCGACTATTCGCTCTATCATCTTGATGGACCGGATGCGGTGAAGCATGTAGAAGCGGTGATGGAGATTGAAGAACTGAATGCGCTGCAGTGGACACCTGGAGCAGGCCAGCCCGATGGGGGCAGTGAGCAGTGGTACCCGATTTATGATCAGGCTGTCGCTGCTGGAAAATCGCTGTGGATTATCTTTTCATCGCAAAACAGTTTTGCTGATTTGGTCCGGGGAGCTGATCGATTGGTGCAGCGGTATGGTTCAGAAAAGCTGTATCTCCTCTTCCCGGTGATGTCGGAAAAAGAAGCGGAAGAGCTGATGGAAATAGCGGAGCGGGATTGGACTAAATAGCAGGGACAGAGGGTGATCAAGTGAGCTTTATTGGCGTGATTGCCGATGATTTAACCGGCGCCATGGATGCTGGGATGCAGATGCTCACAGCAAATCTAACTGTGCACACCGCCCTTCTGCCGCAAAACCTTAACCAGGTTAGGGCCGGGGCAGATGTGGTCGTAGTCAATACCCAGAGCCGCAATATCGAACCGGATGCTGCGTATCGGGCGGTGAAGACCGCGTTTCAAAATTTACAAAGCGCGGGCTGCGCAGGTTTTTATAAAAAAATCGATTCTACGCTGAGAGGCAATGTGGGGGCGGAGCTTAGAGCAGCCTTGGATTCCGCGCTGTTTGACATGATCTTAGTTGCTCCCGCCCTGCCTTTCAATAAGCGGACCACAAGAAATGGAATTCACTACGTGGATGGGGTGCCCCTTGCGGAAACTGAGCTGGCGCAGGATCCTTTTGCGCCAATTCAAGATTCGGAGATCAGCCGGATTATCCGGACTCAATATGAAACAGACACCGGTCTGGTAGCCCTGGATGATGTGCACAGAGGGGCAGAGCGAGTGAGCCAGGTTATGGAAGAATACGCCAAGGCCGGGATCAAGCTGATTATTGCGGATGCAGCGGCAGAGCAGGATTTAGAAGTGCTGGCAGAAGCAGCCGGCCGCTTAAACCGCAGCGTGCTTTTATGCGGATCGGCGGGCTTGTTTCAATATTTCAACCGGTTTTATGGCGAAGACTTGATCAGAACGGAAACCCAAATCAAGAACCAGGGATTAAATGGAAATGGGCCGGTGCTGGTGCTTTCCGGCAGTCCGGCAGCAGCGTCAAAACGGCAGATTGACAGGTTAAGGGACCACCCTGATGTCTGCGTCATCCAGCTAGATATCACCAGGCTTGCAGAAAAGCAGGATGCGGCAGCGCGGGAAACTGCCCAAAAAGCAGTCCAAAGCCTTAGAGGCGGCAGGCATGTAATCTTAGATGCGGCGGGAACCAGCAAAGCGGAAATCTACCGCAGGGCAGCGGGAGATCGGGAGCTGTTAGACCGCCACAGTGCCATGGTTCTGAATCTGATCAGCGAGACCGCGGGAGCAGCTGCTCTGCTTCCCCTCGCGGGGCTGGTTATCTTCGGTGGTGATACAGCAGTTGCAGCAGCAGGACGGCTGGGAGCAGCTGGTATTGCAATCATAGGTGAGGTTGAACCGTTTATTCCCCTGGGCAGACTGATCGGCGGCAGCCGCTCCGGCCTGCCGGTTGTTACCAAAGCAGGTGGATTTGGCAGTGATGAGCTGCTGATCAGAGTTTTAAGTATTTTAGCGGGAGGTTGAGTTATGGATAGACCAATTATTGCAGTCTCAACCGGCGACCCCTCAGGTATCGGGCCGGAGATTTCAATCTCGGCTCTGAAGCATCAAGCAATCTATGGGGCCTGTCGGCCTTTTTTAATCGGAGATATGGCAGTATTCCGCGATCTGGTGCCGGAGGAGTTGGGACTGAATCCGGTGGGACAGATCGAGGATATGCGCTTTGAATACGGAACGATCGATCTTTTGGATCTGCAGCTGTTAGCGGAAGCTCCGCCGTTAGGCAGAGTCAACGCCGCAGCGGGCAATGCTGCGTTTCACTATGTTAAGCGGGCGATTGAGCTGGCCCTTGCGGGAGTGGTTGATGCTACGGTGACCGGTCCCATCAACAAAGAAGCAATTAACCTTGCCGGGCACGCATTTGCCGGGCATACCGAGATTTACGCCCATTATACCAAGACCAAAGATTATGCGATGCTGTTAGCCCATGAGCATTTCCGCGTCATTCATGTTTCGACCCATGTATCGCTGCGGGAAGCCTGTGATTTAGTGACGAAGGAACGGGTGCTGAAGGTGATTAAAATTGCCGACCGCGCCTGCCGGCAGCTTGGGATTGCCGAGCCTAAAATTGCAGTCGCTGGTTTAAACCCCCATGCCGGGGAAAGCGGAATGTTCGGCCGGGAAGAAATTGAGGAAATCATCCCAGCGGTGAATGCTGCCAAGGCACTTGGACTGGATGTGGATGGACCGATTCCGCCGGATACCGTGTTTCCGAAGTTAAACGGCAAACTCTATGATATCTGTGTGTGCATGTACCATGATCAGGGCCATATTCCCACCAAACTGCTGGGCTTCACCTGGAATGAACAGGAAGGGAAATGGAATTCGGTGAGCGGCGTCAATATCACGATGGGCCTGCCGATTATCAGGGTTTCGGTTGATCACGGCACTGCTTACGATATAGCCGGCAGGGGGATTGCATCTGAGCGATCGCTGGTAAGCGCCATTGAATACGCAGTGCAGCTTGCCAAAAACCGCTAACGAAGAAACGCAGAGAGGAGCTGATGGGATGGAGTTGTGCAGAGGGATTATTCCGGCAATTTTAACGCCTTTTACAGCCAGCGAGGACATCAATTTTCCTGAACTGCGCCGGCACGTGCGGCGAATGCTGGATGCCGGGGTGCACGGGATTTTCTGCCTGGGTACGAATGGAGAGTTCTATGCCTTAAGTGAAGAGGAAAAATATCAGGTTGTGGAAGCAGTGGTTGATGAGGTTAATGGACAGGTTCCGGTCTACGCTGGATCGGGAGAGATCGCAACTCGAACGGTTATCCGGCTCACTAAGCAGTTTCAAAAGTTGGGAGCCGATGCGGTATCGATTGTAACGCCTTATTTTATTAATCCATCTCAGCATGAGCTGTACCACCATTACCGTCGAATCGCGGAAGCAGTCGATCTCCCCATCATTCTCTACAATATTCCCATGCGGACTCATGTTAATCTAGAACCGGAAACAGTGGCAGCTTTAGCAAGAGACTTGACCAATATTGTCGGGATTAAAGATTCCAGCGGTGACCTTCAGCTGACAAAGGCCTATATCGAGCAGTCCCCTCAAGATTTTGCTGTGATGGGCGGAAACGATGGCCTGATTCTTGATACTCTGCTGCTGGGAGGAACGGGTGCGATTGCCGCAACGGCGAATGTGATCCCGGATATTCTCCTCAACATCTACAATGCTTACTCGGCCGGCGATCTGGAAACAGCGCGCAAGTGGCAGGAAAGGGTAGCGCCGCTGCGCCAAGATTTTAAGCTGGGAACCAGCCCAGGAGTGATCAAGGTGCAGGCCGGGCTGTGCGGTTTTGATGTTGGTCCCAGCCGTGGTCCGATTCGCTATGATGACCCGGAAGTAATTGCGAGAATCAAAGATAATATCAAGCGGAACTATAATTTGGGATAACCTTAAAGGAGACCTGATATGGCTGTAAACCGCTTAACCATTAGTGAAAATGGCAGGTTCTTAGCGCAGGATAATGGGCAGCCGTTTTTCTGGCTTGGTGATACCTGCTGGCTGCTGTTCAGCCGGTTGACCTTGGAGGAAGCTGAATACTACTTAAGTGTGAGACAGCAGCAGGGTTATAATGTGATCCAGGCGTCTCTGATCCACGGTCTGCCGACACGAAACCGCTATGGGAACCGACCTTTTGTGGATCATGACCCAGCGCAGCCGATCCTGCTGGATCATCCCGAAGGATATTGGGAGCATATCGATCGTGTACTTGCGGCAGCGGAAAAAAAGGGCCTGTACATGGCCCTGGTACCGATGTGGGGATCGGTTGTCAGATATCAGAAAGCCACCGCAGAGCAGGCTGCGGCCTACGGCACTTGGCTTGCCCAGCGCTATCGCAGCAGACCGAATATTATCTGGCTTAACGGCGGCGACTGCCGGGGCGATGTTGGTCAAGAGATCTGGGATGCTTTAGGAGAAGCGATTAAAGCTGGCGATCCGAAGCATTTGATGACCTTTCATCCCCGGGGACGGACCCGATCCTCCATGTGGTTTCATGATCGCAGCTGGCTTGACTTTAATATGTTTCAGTCGGGACACTGCCGTTACGGCCAAGCTGGTAAGGACGGTATAACTGATCATTTTGCCCAGGACAACTGGCGGTACGTTGAGATCGACTATCAGCTGACACCGACTAAGCCAACGATTGATGGGGAACCTTCATATGAAGCTATTCCCCACGGACTTCACGATTTTAACGAACCGCTGTGGCACGCAGCCGATGCGCGGCGATACGCGTATTGGTCAGTGTTTGCCGGTGCCTTTGGCCACACTTATGGGCACGCTTCAATCATGAAGTTGGCGTTTAAAGATTCTCCCAGCGCGAGTATGTATAAACCGTGGCAGGAAGCTGTATTTGATGAAGGCGGCACCCAAATGCAGCATTTGAAAAACTTAATTCTTGCTTATCCCTATTGGGAGCGAATCCCTGACCAAGCGGTAATTGCAGGTGACGAGGGAGAAAAATACGAGCGTGTTGCAGTTACACGCGGTGCGGACTACTTACTTGCCTATGTTTATACCGGCAGGGAGTTTAGTCTCAGAATGGGAGTGATCAAAGGCGCCACAGTGCGGGCATTCTGGTATGACCCGCGTACGGGAGTGCGGACGCTGATTGGAGAAATGGAGAATTCCGGAGTGGTAAGTTTTAACCCTCCGGGCAAACATGAGGATGGCAATGACTGGGTGCTGATTCTCGAATCGGTATCCAGTGCTTAGGGTAGCTCTTCTTGCTTAAACATTTACTTGATAATTGTTTAAATCTATTACTGGAGATAATTACAGCACAACCTGCGTGCTGGCATCCTGGGAGCTGAAATTTTGAAGCAGTAACAGCAGACTGCTTGGGAGAGACCCGCGGAAGGGTCTCTCTTTTTTAAATAATTTACTTAAAAAACATCTCATAATTTAGTTAAAGTGTTAACAATCGCATTGACTCAACCAGGTTAATGTAATATAATAATTACAGATGTTAAAGACGGACTAAAATATGTCGTTAAAGTGAAGATAGTGCGTAAGATGTAATGTAAACTGCAGCTGATATTTCAGCTGAACTATCCGGGAAGGTGATTTGTGTGCGGTGCAGAGGACTGATAATGGGATCATTAGTATTTTTGATACTAATGAGTTTTTATTTTCCTGCTGATGCGGCTATGTATAAAAGCTATGTCTTTGATGCATGGGGCAGGGCTGTGCCTACACCAGAACCTTATGAACCGGTTCGGATTATTTATGGCTCGGATATAGGCGTTGGTGAACTGATCGGTCCGGAGGATTTGTTTGTTGCTCCGGACAACACGCTGTATATAGTCGATACCCGCAACAACCGGATTGTTAGAACGACCAGCAATTTTGAGCTGCTTGAGGTATACGCTGAGTTTGAACGGGCAGACGGCACCAAGGATCGCTTTAACAATCCGCTGGGAGTCTTTGTAACCGATGAAGGGCATATGTTTGTGGCGGATACGAACAATGGCCGCATTGTTCGCTTTGATGAAAACGGTCGCTTTATGATGACAATTGAAGCTCCGGAAAAGACTTATCCGGAAGCATTCCCCGCGTATTTCCAGTTCCGGCCGACCAAAATTGCCATCGATCAAGTTGGCAGGCTCTATGTGACAAGCGCCGGACTGTATGAGGGTTTAATTGAGCTTGATCTCAACGGCAACTTCCGCACCTTTATGGGCGCACCCCCGGTTTACGTGGGAATCTGGGATTACTTCTGGGGCCGGATAGCCACCGATGAGCAGCGGCAGAGACGCCAGCTCAATCTTCCAACTGAGTACAGCAGTATGGACCTGGACGCACGCGGTTTCATTTATACAACCGTATCCGGCGGTGACATTGATGTTACTGAGGTGGTCCGCCAGTTAAGTCCGGCGGGTAAGGATATCCTTAAGCGGGATGGTTTCTGGCCTCCCATGGGCGATATCAATGTGTTTGACGAAATGCTTCTTTCGGAAGTGACCGGCTACTCGCTGCTGGTGGATATTATCTGTCGGGAAAACGGCATTTACAGTGTCCTGGATCAGCGGCGGGGCAGAATCTTTACCTATGATAATCATGGCAATTTGTTATATGTTTTCGGCGGTCTCGGCCAGGGTACAGGCTTGTTTGTTCGCGCGGTAGCCATTGAGCAGCTGGGCGATCAGCTGCTGGTTCTGGACAGCCGCAATAACAGCATTACTGTGTTTGAACCCACCAAATACGCTCAGCTGATTCATCAGGCGATTGATGAGTATGAGCAGGGACGCTATGAAGATTCAGCCGCTCTATGGTTTGAGGTAATGAAATATAATGCCAACTATGAGCTGGCTTATTCAGGTGTGGGAGATGCGTACCTTCGGCAGGGCGATTATGAGCAGGCCATGCTCTATTATCGTTTAGGCAACGACCGGCCTGGCTACTCGGACGCGTTTTACCGCTACCGGCGGGAATTGATGAATGAGTATTTCGGAACGTTTATGAACTGGGTGTTGGTGATCGCAGCTGTAATCTTTGTGGCTGCAAAGCGCCAGTGGATTCCCAGAGCCAAGGCAAAGTACCGCACCAGCCAGCTGGCAGCAGCGCTGGCAAGCGAGCGGGTGCAGCAGAACCGGGTTTATGCGGCAGTAAAGGGCACCTTAAGCAAGATGCGCTATGCTCTGCATGTCATCTTCCATCCTTTTGATGGTTTCTGGGATTTGAAATACGATAACCGCGGTTCCTTTGCTGCGGCAACGGTGATTTTGCTTATGGCTGCGCTGTCCTTCGTCTTTATGCGCCAGTACACAGGATTTGTACTGAACTACAACCGTATTGAAGATCTCAATATCTTTGTCGAGGCTGTCAGCATCATTATTCCATTCTTACTCTGGTGCGTGGTTAACTGGGGTCTGACAACCCTGATGGACGGCAAGGGAAGAATGATTGATATTTATATCGCGGGAGCTTATGCGCTGACACCGATGGTGCTGATTTTTATCCCGGCGACTATTTTCAGCAACTACATCACTGTCGATGAAGGCACTTTTTACTATCTCCTGGTCACGATCGGTACAGTGTGGAGCTTATCCCTGCTCTTCCTTGGTGCCGGGGTGATTCATGAGTATGGTTTCGGGAAAACCATCTTTACTACAGCAGCTACGATTGTCGGTATCGGAATTGTCCTCTTTGTGGGACTGCTGTTCTTTGACGTAATTGACCGGATGAGCTTGTTTATCCAGGATCTATATACAGAAATTGCACTGCGGTTATAACGTTTTCAAGGGGAGAGATCAGAGTGAAAAAGCGGCTGGTATACCAACACATATTTGTAACCTTGATGGCATTAGGAGTGATCCTGGCGGGAACCTGCCAAGTTTTTGCCCAACTGGATAACTTTCAGCTTGCTGCCGCTAATGAATACCTCAATCTGTATATTAATCCTGAGACAGCTGAAGCCGCAGTTGAAGACCGGGCATCCGGAAAAATGTGGTTTACCAATCCTCAGGATCGGGCGGCCACCAGCCGCGGCACTGTGCTGCAGCGGTTAAGCAGCCAGTTTACCATTGTCTATCATAATGAGAATATCATTGAAGTCGCTAAAGACAATTACCGCTACTGCATTACTTACGAGCAGTTCGAGATTACTCCCATTGAACAGGGAGTGCGGTTTGACTACACAATCGTGGAAGAATGGAAGCCGGAGCACTATCTGCCCCAGATGATCAGCCAAGAGCGGATGGATGAGCTGATTTTAGGGAAAATTGCCAGCGCAAAAGACCAGCAGACTGTGCTCGGTGTATACAATTTAATAATGCTGGCTCCTGTAGGTGATGGAGAGCGCTTGGCCATTAGAGGCTTAGATCAGGACAAGGTTTTCGGTGAATATGACGTTGTGGTTCTTAACCCGGATTACCTGGAGCAGCAGGAGACCCTGGCGGCTCTCCAAGCTGAACAGGCAGCCGCTGCGGATGAGGAGGAGAAAGCAAAACTCCAGTCTCAGATCGATAAACTGCAGCAGCAGATGAATAAAACTAAGGAAGATTTGACTCTGCGGCTTCTCCGCGTCATTCAGGGCAGCCGCGCTGATTTGGATAAAATTGATGACATTACTCCCGAGGATATGAGCCAGCTCGTCAATACGCCTACTTATCTGATGGCTCAGGTGCCGGCATTTCGCCTCACCGGAGTGCAGGCAGTTGTGGTCGAAACGGGCTATACCCCGATAGATGCGGGTTTAGATCATGAAATGAACAATCTTGATCCACCGCTTCCGAACCTGGAAATTTTCCAGGTACCAATTGAGTATGTTTTGGATGGGCCGAATCTGCTGGTGCGGATTCCCGCCAAGGACATTGTGTATCCGATTGATGTGGAAGACACACTTGGTGAGAAGTATACGTTCCCGCTGCTGAGGATCAGTGTCTTAGAGTGGTTCGGAGCAGCCGGAGCTGAGCAAGATGGATACATTCTTGTCCCTGATGGCTCAGGTGCTTTAATCTACTTAAACAACGGCCGCATTAACGCTTCCGCGTTTAATGTTCCGGTTTACGGCCGCGACAATTCCCTTGATCTTCTCAAAGAAGTCCAGAATTACCCGGAGATTATTCGGCTGCCGGTCTTTGGTTTAAAGCAGGAGGATCAGGCGTTCTTTGCCATTATTGAAGAAGGAGCTCCGCTGGCAAGAATCAGAGCAGATATATCAGGACGGGCTGCCAACTACAACCAAGTTTACGCGGAATTTGTCCCCCTGCCGTCAGGTGAGATTTCGTACCGGATCGAAGATGTCAGTTCCGGGCGAATTCCAACCTACCAAGCAAGGAAATATGAAGGCGATTTTGTCATCCGCTTTGCTTTTCTGACCGGTGAAAAAGCTGATTATGCCGGGATGGCTGAGTGCTACCGCAATTATCTTACTGAGCGCTATGATTTTACACCGGTGGAAAGCAGACCTAGTATTCCGTTTTACCTAGAACTGATTGGTGCCATCGATAAGCTGGAACCGGTTTTAGGTATTGCCCGGACAGTGACTCATCCCTTAACCACTTTCAGTCAGGCGCAAGAAATTGCCGCCGACCTTGGTGAGCAGGGGATAGAACAGATTCAGCTGAAGTATACCGGCTGGCTTCGGGGCGGTGTAAATCACCATTATCCTGACCAGGCTGCGGCAGAAAAGGTTTTGGGCGGAGAAGCTGATTTTCGCGATCTCATTGCTTTCATGGAAGAGCAGGGCTATGAACTCTATCCGAGCGTTGGTTTTATGCGGGTTTACCGCACCAGCTTTTTCAGCAAGTTCAGCCCGCGCAAGCACGCAGCGCGCTTTTTGGACCAGCTGCCAGCTCGCGCCCATAGGTTTTATTTGGATTCCTTTGAGCGGAACTCATCCGCCTTTGAATATCTGTTATCCCCAGGCAGACTACCTTGGCTGGTGGACAGCTTTATGCAGGACTACCAGAAATACGGTTTGAACAGCATCTCCTTATTTGATATGGCCCGGGAAGTAAACTCAGATTTTGTCGATAAAGCCGAAGTTGTTATCGATCGGGTCCAGGCTGAACAGCTTGTTTCCGAGCAGCTGGAGAAGATTAAAGCATCCGGATCCAAGCTGATGGTCGATCGCGGCAATGCCTATGCGCTTCCCTACGCTGATGCAATTGTCAACCTGCCTACTTCCAGCAGTGGGTATAGTTTAGTAAATGCAAGCATTCCTTTTTATCAGATGGTAATCCACGGCTTAATTGATTACGCTGGAGAGCCGATCAATCTCGCTTCCAACCAGACAAAGGCGGTGTTGAGGATGCTGGAGTCAGGAGGATATCCGTACTTTATCGGCAGTTATGCTGAGTCCTTTGAAGTCAAAAACACTGACTTTGAACATTTATACGCTCTGCATTATCGGGATTGGCTCGATCATGCCGTTGAGGTTTATCGGGTGGCAAATGAAGTGCTCAAGGATGTGCAGGATCAGCGAATTGTGGACCACAGGATTCTGGCGGACGGTGTCCACCAAACCACCTATGCAAACGGCAAGTCAATAATCGTTAACTACAACCGAGAAGCAGTGACTGTTGACGGCAGATGGATTGGTGCAGAGAACTTTATTGTATTGGAGGGCGGAGTTTATGAACATTAAATTGCCGCGCTTAACTCTCAGGCGCAAGCGGGCGATGTGGGGGTATGTGTTTACAGCTCCTTTTGCCATTGGTTTTGTTCTCTTTTTCCTGGCGCCGATGCTGCAGTCAATCCAATTTGCCTTTAACGAGCTGACCATGACTGCTTCAGGATTCAATCTGCACAATGTAGGCTGGGAGAATTTTCGGTATGTGCTGCAGGTCGACCCTGATTTTCTCCAGATCTTTACAGAAACCACTTTAGGAATTCTGATCGATATTCCGGCTGTAATAATCTTCAGCTTTTTTGCAGCCAGTCTCTTAAACCAAAGGTTCCGCGGCCGCACGATTGCGCGGGTGATCTTCTTTATGCCGGTAGTGCTGACAGCCGGTGTAATCTACGAGCTGGAAGTCCAAGACATTTTCCACCACATGCGTGCTTATGTCCCGGGGCAGGATGGATTCATCTCCGGATCTCAGGCTCTGATTGGACTGATGTTTAGGCTGCAGATACCCGCGGCCTTTGTCCAGTACATCATTACGGCGGTTGGCCGCATCCCTGCAATCATTAATGCGTCAGCTATTCCGATCCTGATCTTTTTAGCAGGACTGCAGGGGATTCCTTCGTCACTGTATGAATGCGCCAAAATCGAAGGTGCTACCGGGTGGGAGAGTTTTTGGAAGATTACCTTTCCGCTGATCTCGCCCCTGTTTTTGACCAATATCGTTTATATTATTGTTGATTCGTTTACCACCCCCGCTAACCAGCTTGTTGACCACATATATAAAACGGCATGGCTGCGTAATATGTTTGGCGCGAGTGTGGCCATGACCTGGATGTACTTTGCTGCTATTGCCGTGATTATTCTGCTGGTTTTTGCAGTCTTATCAAGACGGGTTGTCTATATGGAGGAGTGACAAAATGGGTATGGAAGCTAGGATTGCTGCGAAGGATGAAATGCGCCATGTCAGCAAGTACAGCACATCAAGCTACTGGGCTGCTACCGCTTGGAGCCTGGTTAGGGCAGTCTTGATTGCGGGCATCTGCTTTATCATTGTCTACCCGGTGCTGGTCAAGTTTTCATCTTCGCTGATGACTGAAGCGGATTTGTTCGATGTCACCGTGCGCTGGGTTCCCCGCCGCTTTAACATCCGCACTGTTGTTGGTAATTATGTAGATGTTTACCGGGAGATGGATTATCTGCGGGCGCTGTTTAACTCAACGGTATTAGCCTTAACTGTGGCTGTGCTGCAGGCGGCATCGTGTACCGTTATCGGCTACGGTTTGGCGCGGTTTGAGTTTTTCGGCAACCGCCTCATGTTCGCGATGGTTATCTTTACCCTGCTGGTGCCTCCTCAGATGGTAAACATACCGCTGTTCTTGAATTTTCGGACCTTTGATTTATTTGGATTGTTGGAAAACCCGATCAATCTCATCGGCACATATTGGCCGTTTGTGCTCACTTCGATAACCGGATTAGGTCTCAAAAACGGACTTTTTATCTACATTATGCGGCAGTTTTTTAAAGGCATGCCGAAGAGCTTGGAAGAAGCAGCCCTGGTGGATGGAGCGGGACAGCTGCGCACGTTCTTTAGAATTATGCTGCCGGGTGCCAAGGTTTCTCTGATTATTGTCTTCTTATTCTCGTTTGTCTGGCAGTACAATGATTTGTTCTTAACGTCCATGTATATGCGGCAGACTCAGACGCTGCTGCCGTTTAAACTGAGAAACCTGACTTTGATTTTTGACAACCTGGATTACTCGGATGAGTATATTTCGGTGATTATCAACACAGGAATGATTATGTTCATTACGCCGGTACTACTGCTGTACGCTTTCCTGCAGAGATACTTTATTGAAAGTATTGAGCGGACTGGAATTGTGGGTTAGGGGCTGATTTTGTGAAACAAAGCAATAATTTTATCGGAGATATGCTCGACTTTGATTTGCCGGAGGCAGCTGATGATGTTTTCTGGCTTGGCGGGAGACCGACGGCGGTTCGGGCAGAAAATGGCGCTGCAGTGATTACAATACCCTTTCAAGCCCAGACCAGGCCGAAATTAAATCCTGATCCTTCGCAAGCGCCGAAATCCTATGATCTGATTGTCCGAGCTTACGGAGAGAAGATCGTCCGCTGTTCCATTTCTTTTGGCAGTGACTTTCCGGAAGATGACACCAATGTGATGATGGAATGGGATCCGGCTCTTAAGCAGGAGCCATTAGAAGTTAGACCAGCTGCAGCAGGCTGGGATATAGTTGACAGCAGCGGAAATGTGCGGATGACCATCACGACCGCAGAGCAACCCATTAAAAAGTGGAGCTCGCTGCTGCCGCCGCCGCAGGATATCTTTGCTGCTGCCGTCTACCCCGATGGTAAAACCGCTGTGCCCTTTATGGC
>FZPS01000009.1_pt125 | contig 30270 bp, 27 predicted proteins | sample 1817821 | NCBI WGS metagenome assembly FZPS01 (sample SAMEA104158645, study PRJEB21678) | metagenome | place: Germany | collected 2015-04-21
TGTCCTATTTAGTGTAGCCTATCCACTTCAAATTATAGAGGATCTGTTTCAATCCACGCACCCGCGAGGGGTGCGACCTACTCCGGAACCACCATTGGGCGGGTAGCGACAGGTTTCAATCCACGCACCCGCGAGGGGTGCGACATGGATTGTCAGGTCATTTCCCTTATCGTTAGTGAGGTTTCAATCCACGCACCCGCGAGGGGTGCGACTGTTCTGTCCAGGTGCGCACCGCTATGTCTCGTGGTTTCAATCCACGCACCCGCGAGGGGTGCGACCGTAGGGTCTTTAAATCCTTTCGTAAAGCTTGTTTCATGTGCAGTTTGTGCGAACCACATTCTATGCTTTAGAATTCCATTACTTCCTTTGTTAAGTCCGCTTATAATCTGTTCCCAAAGCCTAGTGCGAGTCACCTAAGGTTTTCATGTTCACTTATGGTTCGCACTATTTATATTGTCAAAGTTCCTTCCGGATCAAATGTATCTTTTGCACCAATATGTTCAACTCTGCGTTTCCAATTGCTACCTAGATAGTAGTAACGTAGGCTATCTTTTTCCGGATCAATAATTGATTCTAACCTTTTCCTAAGCTGTGCAAATTGCACCGGATCCACCAAGCATTCAAAGACTGAATTTTGCACTCGTTGTCCAAAATCAACGCATGTTTTGGCAACAAGTCTTAGTCTTCTTCGTCCTTCTGCATTTTCAGTGTTAACATCATAAGTTACTAACACAAGCATACTATATCAGCCTCATTTAATTAAAAATGGAGGATAAGCCTCAATATCACCGCGAATACATCTCGCTAGAAGCATAGCTTGCGCATAAGGCAGTAAACCTATTGCTATTCTTTCTTGAAAATACGGGTGCATTATTTGTTGTTGTTTTCTGGTTTGCCATGCATCAATGACTTTTTTCCTACCATCATCTGTCAGCAACACGCCACCGGATTCTTTAATTACAAAATCTTTAGCATCAAGTTGTCGAGTATTAATTAATGAGAGAGTAAGTCTATCCACTAAGTAGGGTCTTAACTCTTCCATTAGATCTAAGGCTAAACTAGCCCTACCAGGTCTTATACGATGTAGAAACCCTACTTGTGGATCTAAACCTACTGTTTCAAGTGCCGCACTGCAGTCGTGTGCTAACAGGCTATATAAGAATGAAAGAACAGCATTTGTACGATCTAAAGGCGGTCTACGGTTACGTCCCCTAAAGCAAAACAGATCCTTGTTATCCAAAATAAGATTATCAAAAACACTATAATAGGTTCTAGCACTCTCGCCTTCAATTCCTCTTAATGCCTCGAGACTAGTAGTTATTAATAATTTTTGCATCTGATTTGTAAGAGCATTGATGGCGGATTCCACCTCTGCACTCGGCCTTTTATTGCCATGATCTCTCATATATCGTCGCAGAACCGCTCGACAGTTGTTTGTTTTCCCAAATATAAAATTTCTAGCTAATTCGGCACTACTATCTAGTTGATCGGATAATTGGTACTGTTTTTTTCGTAGTAATACATTACCCTTAGTTGGTGTGGCCATTTTTGCCCTTAAACGTCCACTTGGTGATAGAAAGGACAAGGCTACGCCTCGCTCTGCACAGAGGTACATCAATGAAGGACTTGCACCAGTGTATCCAAAAGTTATAATGCTCTCTAGGTTATGTACAGGTATACGAAATCTTACTTCATCATCTATCCTAACTACAACATTTTCTCCATCTCTACCAAGGTGTGCTTCGGGTGAAGTCACATATAGGGTATTTAAAAGCTTCCGCAATAATCTCACCCCAAATATTGTTATACATCTAAAGCCGATTCAAGATATCGTTTTACCGATCTTCTTCGTGATAAATATGGTAAACAAAGATCAACTAACGAACATTTTTCACATGCTTTATTGATAATTGGTCCGGGAGTTTTTCCAGAAGCAAAAACCCGGTGCATTTCCTGGGCAACCCTATATGTTTCTGCTTTTAACTCAGGTTTTAAGATCACATCCAACCTTCTTCTAGTTCTACCATAATATATATAGCCAATATCCAGCGTAATTTGAAAGACCTCTTCCAAACAAATTGCTTGAGCACAGAGTTGTAAAATATCACAATTAGTCGGCTTCGGATTGCCTAATTTATACTCTACCGGGATTGGTTTCCAATAACCAGAATAACCGTTGAGCTTTATCCCAAAATTATCCACTTTTTGGAATTCAATTACATCGGCAATCCCGTTCAAACCTAGCTTCTTAGACGATATCGGCACAGCTCTCGTGATTATTACATCACCTCTTTTTTCTGTAAAAAACGGATCGTTGGTTATTTGATGCAATTCTTGCCCCTTAAAGGTTAGGATATTATCTTCCCACTGTTGCTCGATATGAATCAATGCCCATTGTCTCGGGCAGAAAGTATAATGCTGGATACCTGAGAGTTGAAGAAAGTTCTCTTCTTGATAAGGTGTCATATCATAACCTTTCTATTAAAGTTACACCTTCTGGAATCTGATCCCTATCTATCTTCACCTCATAATCAGCAAAATCTCGCGCCGGTTTATTTTTATACTTTTTCTCAATCGAAATATTTTCAAACAGCTTTTGTACCGGTGCATTTCCCATCTCAGAGTCATGTTTAAAAATGATCAGCTTTCGCGTACCCATCAATCCTCTAGCTGCAGACCGGTCATGCTCAAACATGTTCACCAAAGCTTCCCACAACAAATCTAAATCACCTTCTGTAAAACCGGTCTGGTTTGCTAATGGTGCTGAAACAAACCCGTGTGCTCGATATAATCCGTAGGGTACGGTAAATTTCCGACCCATTGTCCGATTATCACCGCCTTGTTTTTCTGCTTCAGCTTCAGTAGCAACCGCCATACGAGTAATACTATGTTCAAGTGCAACTATTGGATCAATAGAACGGGCAAACGTAAATTGTACCGGACCTCTTACTTGGCCAGCATTTGCTCCTGTTGATAAGACTGCCCCGAATGTTCTTATATCGTAATAATTTTGACATAAAAACTCCTTGGCTCTATCAACTTCTTTGCCTTGGCCTTGTCCCTGCTTTTTACGTTTGTCTCCGTCTGATGGATCAGCCGGTGCACTGTTCAAATCTATTCCTAGACTTATATAGGCGTGCTCAATCGTCTGGTTTAGAATGCTTTTTTCTTTAATAAATATTGCGTAGGGAGGTTTTTCTCCATGTTTGAGTGTAATGTAATTTCGAACCTTACGCTTCAAACACACATCGGTAACTAGACCATGACCTGTTTCTGCATCCACTCTTGGTAAATTGCCTGCATCTGGATCGCCGTTAGGATTACCATCCTTTACATCAAATAAGATTACAAAGTCGTAACGGTTTTTAATCATTTCTCTAGTCATTCAGATCATCCTTTCTAGTTTCGTTTTTCTTGCTATAAAACCACTGTCTTTGATGATAATAACCAACAGCGAAGCGTCCTTGCTCATGCAAGTCTAAGTAAGCAGGAAAATCTTCAACGTTGGCTAGAATCTCACTCAGCATTATTTCGAAATTTACTACTCGACCTTTGTTTTCTAACTTTGCCAAATGGTGATTCTTGAGCCGCAAGAGATTCGCAAACACGGTTACTGGTTGTGCGCAAGCAGCTCCATAGTAACGCTCTCGGATAGTTGCATTAAGATTTGGATTCGCTTCTTCTTGTATTTTTTCCAAAACAGCAAACAATCTTCCCAAATGGTAACCCACTGATGGTTGATACTTATCCAAGGATACTCCAACCTCCTTATGACTTTCGTTAGGATAAAATCGATAGTATCGATTTAAGTAAGCTTTAATCAATGCAGCTCTAACGGGTTTTACCCGGTATTCAGTATCGCTTCTTATACGACGCAATGCCGCTTGCAACAGTGTAGCAGGGTAGGGTGTACCCTCTAAAATCGCGCGCATAAAATCTCCTGCTAAATTTGGCGGGATGTTTTCGCTCTTATCCTGAGTTGCAATGTTTACCAAGATCCGCCAAATTGAGTAGTATTCCGGTTCATTAGGCGGTTTGACAATTGCAAAGTCATCAAAGTACTGTTTTATTCGTTTTGCGAACTGAGAAATGGTACCCATATGCCAAAATCGAATAGATATTCTTGCCGCATTAGGTGCTAATCCTAAAATGTAGAATTTGATATCTCCGTCGTCATCCACATAAGTGCCTGTATGAATTGAGTCAAGGAGTTGTTTGATTTTCTCTGTACCTAGCCCTGGATCATCTTTTGGTGGTTCCTGAAAAAACAAACTAAAGTCTGACTCAAATCTTGTTTCTTTCTCCGACCAAAATACTGTACTAGCATCACCTACAGAAATGCGTTGGTTAGAACCTCGCCTTAACAGCAAGTTAAGTGCGGTTGTATAATTAAACTCGGTTTCTGAAATCATGGGAGCATTGTAACCCTGTTTTTTACCATATGAACAGAAAGGATCTAGGTTAAAGGAAACAATATTTGCTCCGCTAGTTTGGGCACCATATACCCCTTTGATAGCAGTGTGCAGAGATTTAATTGCTCCTACTTTCCCTGTTACCAAACAAACGCCAATTTCGCCAGTAGTACTAGAAGCACTTAAGATTGATATTTTCTCGATCACCTCCGGTCTTCTACAGATCAGATTTAGATCTGTATTCATTCGGAAAGAAATAAAAGGATTGGTATCGACTATTTCCTGCCAAACTGCTTGTTGACTAAGAACTTCGTTGGTCACAGTTTCAAGAAATTGTATTACTGACCGTATTATAGGAAGTTCCCCTAGTTCTTCCTTCAAGCGATGCAAAAATGCTTCTTTTTGCATCGCTGCCCGTTGTGGTTTATTTTTAGTGTCTAATCCAAATACATATGCTGCGGAATCCCATAGCAAGTTAGCTGCAATTCCAGATGTTTTCTTAACACCTTGAGGAACAAGAAAAACCTTACCTTTTTTCTTCTTACCTTCGCCTTCGCGAGTGTCTTCTATTGTAACTAAAGAGCCCTTTTGATCTAAAACAACTATAAATGGTATCTCCTTAAGCTCCCAACCAAATGGCGGGATATCGCTGTCAGGATCAGCAGCTTTGCGCTCATAATACTCGTTTAGTGCCTGGATAATCATCCTCGCACCTCCACTTCTTTGCGATCCGTATTAATCACGCCATTTTGCATCTTAGCTCTAAAAAATTGGGGAGTTGGATCATTAGGATCTTCTGAAAAGTCGATGTCATATAGCATATACCCTAAGTCCCTAGTTTCATTAATTGGCTGATCCATTTCCTGTTTTGGATCAATCAACCGAAAATAACAGGCAAACTCTCTGCAACCTAAATAAGGTCTATGAAAGCATTGTCCTTTTTTGGCCCTTCGTTCAAACATAGCTGCATATTTTGCTTCAGCCGCTTCCTTTTGTTCGGCAGACAAAAATGTATCAACTAACTCAAAATAACCATAAATTCTATAGCGTACATCACGCAAAAATAGCCCAGCACGTTGTTGACGTTCATCTTCTATATAAATACCCATCAATATACCAACATGTTCTCCGGCCATCTGCTTAGCTGTTGGTCTAGTGATAACCTTACCTACCTCATTACGTCGGATTGAGATCCATTTGATCGGATTCATAACTTCAATTTTTGTAATATGCCAGTTCAGGGCAGGTTTCCACAAAATTGCCTCAAAAATACCTCTAGCTGCAGAAGGTGTTATAACATCGTAACTTACCCGCTCAACTTTCATTTCGGGACGAGTAAAGCAGGCATAATCACCCCAGACCTCTAAACACCAATTATGCAATCTTGCTCAACTCCTTTCTAGATTATTAAATCACTGGGATTAAAGAGGGTTTCGTCTACCAATAAGCCTATTTTCTGATCATACTCTATTTCTGATGTGAGGGCATATATCTCGGGATGAACCTCTTCAATCGATCCTCGTTGCAACATAGCATAAAAATGGTTAGTATATACGTTGACTGTATACCTCTGCAAGCGGCGCATTAAACTTCGGTCGGGTCCTCGATATTTTAACAAATCTATCAATTTACTACCCTCACCATAACGAACCAAAATGGTTCGTTGGCGAGTGCTATCAATTATCTGAAACCTTTCTGCTGCTGTTTTAAAGAATATTCCACACTCTGTCAACTCTGGTTTCAACAATTTTATAATGCCTTTTTCATCCAAAGAATTAGCTTTCCAGTATAATTCAGCAAAGTACTTTTCAAATATTGAATGATTGAGGGGATCAATGTCATCCATGGATGCAATTATACTGTGGGTTGTTTCTGCTGCTTTTCGTAATAATCCAACAGGCGGTTTAGACGGTGGCATAAATACTACAACCTTACCAGGTTTGGACAATTTGCCTTCTCGATTACATCTACCTGCTGCTTGGGCAATGGAATCCAGTCCTGCAAACGCCCTATAAACGACTGGAAAATCTATGTCCACACCAGCCTCAACTAATTGTGTACTAATCACTCGACAAGGCATTTTCTGCTTTAATTTGTCTTTAATCTCCTCTATTACTCTGCTGCGATGTTCACCGCACATTAGGGCTGATAAATGATAGGTGTCTTTAGGCATTAAGGCGTGTAAATCACGACAACTTTTACGATCCGACACTATGCATAATACTTGCTCATAAGCAACTAATTCTTCCGCAATCTCTTCCCAGGTAGACGTGTAGTGTAAATTATCAGGAAAATGAACTTCTACCCTTTTTAGTGAATCATACAGTTTTTTTACCTCTGTTTCATCACCAATTATTTCATGAATATCCCTTAATCCCTTGAATTTATGACCATCAATGATACGCGAACCTAATGCTGGCTGGGTTGCTGTACAAATCACGAAAGTAACCCCATAATAATCAACCAATAGTTGCATCGTTTCAAGGATTGGCTGTAAGTATCCAACAGGCAAAAGTTGTGCCTCATCTAAAACTACTACTGAATTCACTATGTTATGTAACTTGCGACACCGGCTAGATTTATTAGCAAACAGGGATTCAAAAAACTGTACAGAAGTAGTTACAATTATAGGGGCATCCCAGTTTTCTGCGGCTAACCGCGATTTATATGTCGACGAGCCTTCATCAATGCTCGAATGATGCTCGATGACTTGGTCATCGCCTAAAGCTTTCCGAAATTGATCTGCATTTTGTTCTATAATGCTTGTATATGGAATTACATAAATAACCCGAGAGAGATTGTGTTTTTTAGCATGTTCTAAAGCAAATGCTAAGCTTGATAGAGTTTTTCCACCACCGGTAGGAACTGAAAGCGAAAACACACCCTGCGGTTGTCTACCCATCTGGACACATTTCTCGCGTATTTCACGCCTAATTCTGTTTAAAGGTGAGTTGTCCGCTTTTTGAACCAATAGATCATTATAATGATTGAGCCGATTTAACAGCTCGGATATTGAACAAAATCCACTTCTTTCTATGGATCGCTCCGGCTCCATATAAGCCTCGGTATCCAAAAAATCTGCATCCACAAGGCAAGAGTATAACATCCGAATCCATAACGACATTTCTAAGCCATCCATCGAAAACATCCAAGGTGGAACAAGTTTATTTATACTTCTTGCTTTATTCCAAACGAACTGGTGGACTTCTTCAAGATCTTTTACTTGTGACATCTGAAACTCTAATGAAGCTTGTCCAGCACCTTCAGAGCTAGACCAATCCTGTAATCCAACATGATGACCAGCCACACAGTAGGAGATAATTCTGCCAATTCCTTTTCCGTGAACGATTTCTACAAGCTTTGCACCATGAATTGCATGCCTAACGTTCTGAGCACTACCCGCTAAATCGAGACCATCTACAAGATATTCACTTTTAACCCGAAGATATTTTTGCCATGACATTCTTGCCTTACCAGCATCATGAACAACCCCTGCCAGCATTCCCCATTCTTTAGAATTAAACTTAGATGCGAATTCACCGGCAATTTCCCCCACTTTTTCCAAATGTTCAACTAACAAATGAGGTTCAATCCAATTACCATCGACATCTTTGGCGACGTGGGCGATATATTCTAAATTCATCATATTTAACACCTCACATTGCCTTACCATAAAAATGTATTTACTAATACATTTTACACGTTAACAATAAATCCTTCGCCAGCAAACATTTTGTTAACAAGACGGATGATTCTCACTGTTCTTTAAATACCAAAAGATAAGAACACTAATTAAAGACCGTTCCAATACCGAAGAGAATCACTGGAGGAAAGCAAGTATCGACATACATTTACTGTTTGGTTTTGAAAAAGAAAGATCAAAGAAGTATTACAGAATACCTAAAGAAAATAGAAACACGCACCAACACGGTATTTCTACCAGAATCAGTGCGTGCAGACACTATAAAACCCTATCAAATTCCAAGTCCAAAGATAAACTAGCAAGGCTACAAATATAGTGCCTAAACCAAATATTTTTGTGCATTCCTACATCTTATTAATGCCTTTTCTTTTGAGCACAACAGCTAAAATTGTGCCTCCAATCAGGAGTACAGCACCAACAACAATTACAAAACCTGTTATATACATACCCGGATTAGAGCTTGATCCAAAACCCAGAGGATCATTACCTGGGACGTTAAAATGCACAGACTGGTTAGAAAACGGTGTGTTCCTGAAAAAACTCTTGAACATTAAGTTACCCGCAATTCCAAAAGCCATAAATAGTGCTCCCATGACTGCCAAATACACACCGACCAGCCATCCATACTTCTGAATCATTTTGCCCAACACACCGGGGATCGACTGCACCCAGTTTTCTTGTTCTATTCCAACCTCATTTGCATTTACTTCATCCGCATCTCCATCTCTCAACAGCCAATCTGTTGTCACTTGAAAAACATCCGCCAAAAGAACTATTTTACCTAGTTCTGGCACCGATTCACCTGTTTCCCATTTACTAATTGCTTGGCGGGAAACTCCTATTTTGTTACCCAGTTCTTCTTGAGACAATCCAGCTCGCTTACGGCAGTACAGTATTTTTTCATGCAAATTCATTTTACCACCTCTTATGCTTCTGATTTGGCATCATCTTAGCAAATACATCAGTTGCGGTTCTACATACTCCAGCTGGAAAAGCCGCAACCGGTGGTTGCTGTTATCAATTTCTCCAGCTAAATCCCTATTTTAGACGCAAAAGGCACGCACTAATCCAATTTACCAAGATCAGTGGTGCAGACACTTTAAAACCCTATCAAATTCCAAGTCCAAAGATAAACTAGGAAAGCTACAAATATAGTTCCTAAGCCAAAGTGGTATACTCTCAGCCCGAATGACCAGCGCCGCTTGTTGATGCTTGAACCTATAACTAACAGCAGCAGCGTCAGAGCTATCGATACAAACGGCAGCGCCATTACTCCGTATAAAACAGGTGAGGTGCCGAACAGCAGCTCCTGCGAGTAGTTCCAGAGGTAAAACACCAGTCCACCAATAAACAGCAGATTAATAACGCTGATCAGCATCGCCATGTTCTGGTGGAACCGATCTAAAGGTCTAGTCCGCATGCGGCGGTTTCTTATCTTTCTTACCAGCCAAATCAGAAGCTGCAGAACAAATACCGCTGTAAATGCTAAGAAAGCAATCAGGGTCACTTCGGTTGTCTTAATCCACGGCAGTTTTGTGTAATTGTAGATTCCGCCGGCATAAAGATGGGTAATATTTCCCTTAGGATCATCAATAAAGGCGATATATTTTTCCTGATCAACAGCCCGCATCAGCAGCGGTTCCACCTCTACCCACTCAGTTGGAAGATCGAGCTCGGGCGGAAAGTCGATGTGGAATACCCCCGCTTCATCTACGTTAACATGAATCTGAGTAAACAGTCTCCGTAAGCTGGCAAAGCTGTTCCAGGTCGGATAATCAAGAGTATAGTTGCCGATAAACCACCGGGATCTGTCCACAGCGTTTTCGGCGGGTTTGATCGGCCCAGAGTTTTCTACCGGATAACGCCAGTGAATAAAGTCATTGATCAGCTTGATTCCCAACGCTGGCATACAGCGGTTGATCGCTACCACCATGCCGAAATCTGCATCGGGAAGGAAAAACATAATGGTTGAATAGCCGAGTTCGCTGTCGCCACCGTGCATCAGCACCCGCTGCCCGTTAGCCTTATGCTGGAACAAACCTAAAGTCCAGCCTGAAAGCTTGGGATGCTGGACATACTGAAGGTTGTGCATCAAATTCAGGCTTTCCTCTGAAAGGATCTGCCGGTTATTAAAGACACCATCATTTAAATGCATGATTAGAAAGTTTGCCAGCTCCCTAACTGTACCCATCAGTGCGCTTGCCGGCAGATTGCGGGGATAAGCCGGATCATTTGCGATCAATTCTCCGGAGACTTCCACATAACCTTTAGCTGCATTAGCTGACGCGGCGGCATCCATTCTAAAAATGGATTGGTCCATTGCCAGCGGTGCCAGCAGATTATGCTTCATGTATTCACCGAAATCTTCCCTGCTTATTTCCTGAACGACGAGTCCTGCTAACCCATATCCATAATCTCCATAGGTACTTGCTTTACCCGGAGAATAAATCCAGGGTGGAATGTCAGCCAGGTAATCTTTTAGCGGCTTGATATCCTCGGCTTCCAGAGCATAAGCACCGATGCTTGACTCCGCAAAGCCGCTGGTATGGGTCAATATGTTTCTTAAAGTAAGCGGCCGGGAAAAACGCTCCGGAAGCATAAAATCATTTAGATAGAGGTTCACATCGGCATCTAAATCCACAGCACCGCGCTCGCTGAGCTGGAGCACTGCAGCAGCTGTGAAGGATTTGGCAATATCTTCCATGGGAAAGAGAGTTGCGCTGGGGTCAATAGGTATCTCGTTGTCCATATCAGCAAATCCGTAACCCCCGGTGACAACCTCGCCCTGATACACATAAGCAAAAGCCAATCCGGGAATATTGTAATTCTCCATCTGTTCCCGCAGATACTGGTCAAAATACTGAGACAGATTGTCCAGCTCCTGCTGGAGGGGATCAATCGGCTCATTCTCAAGATCTGCCTCACCTGCACTTTCTTCCTGACTCTGTGGATCCACAATCTCCTCATCCTGCGCCCATACGGCTGCAGACGCATTTAACATCAGTAATACAGCTAAAAAAAATACTAATCCAGCTTTGACTTTATCCATTCGATGTTGACCTCGCCTTCTATGGCATCATTATTTTCAAATTCTACATAATGTTAACTAATTCCTGCGAAAGTTATTTTTCCCAGCCCCCTTGACGAGCCCTACTGCCGGTGGTATAATTAAACCAGAATATATGAACACTTGTTCATGTGTATACATATAGATTAATGAGGTGATTGCGTGACTGAAGATATGAATGTGGTCCATCCGGAAACGGTCGAAAAGGTCAAGGCCAACATGACGCCTGAAGAAACACTCTACGATTTAGCGGATTTCTTTAAAGCCTTTGGCGATTCAACCCGCATTAAGATTTTATCTGCTCTCTTTCAGGCCGAAATGTGCGTTGGGGATATTGCCGCTGCTTTAGGCATGACTTCCTCTGCAATATCGCATCAGCTGCGGGTCTTAAAGCAGTCAAAGCTGGTGCGCTACCGTAAAGACGGAAAAATGGTTTACTATTCCTTAGATGATGACCATGTTAAAGAAATATTCCGCCAAGGATTAGATCACATCAATGAAGGCAATCGCTAATTGAAACAGTAAGGAGAGCTGACTATGGGGAACACTCAAGCAACTGTAAAACACATCCATCACGATCATGCGAGCACTGAATGCAGCGCCTGCGCCAGTGTCACCAATCTCGCCAGCGCGGTAGGGCACCGTCACCATGAAACCAGTGGATGGTTTAATACCCAGCTGATGCTGATTATTGGTTCAACTGCCCTGTTAGCGGCAGCATTTTTTGCAGACTTTTCTTTGCAGGTAACATTTGGAATTTATCTTGCCAGCTATCTGTTAGTGGGCGGCGAAATCCTGTATAAAGCTGTGCGCAACATCTTTAGGGGAAACATCTTTGACGAGCACTTTCTCATGTCGATCGCCACCATCGGAGCTTTTGTTATCGGCGAGTATCTAGAAGGTGTGGCGGTAATGCTGTTTTTCCAAATCGGTGAGTACTTCCAGGATTTAGCTGTAGACCGCTCTAAACGTTCGATTTCAGCCCTGTTAAACATCCGGCCTGATTCTGCCCATCTCCAAACTGAAAGTGGATTAGTCACCGTTTCGCCGGAAAGGGTCAGGGTCGGGGACTTAGTGGTAGTTAAGCCAGGTGAGCGGGTTCCGCTGGACGGAGTTGTTATGGAAGGGACTTCCGCACTTGATACTTCGGCTTTAACTGGAGAATCAGTGCCGCGTTCAGTAAAAGCAGGTGATCAGGTTTTCAGCGGCAGTATCAATACCAGCGGGTTGTTAACCATCAAGGTAACTAAGGATTATCAGCACTCCACTGCCACCAGAATCATTGAGCTGGTGCAGGGGGCTGCCAGCAGGAAAGCACCTACCGAAAACTTTATTACAAAATTTTCCAGATATTATACCCCTGCCGTTGTGTTATTAGCTTTGGCCTTGGCATTTCTGCCGCCGCTGTTATCAGCGGATGCATCTTTAAGCGAATGGAGCTATCGGGCGCTGGTGTTCTTGATTATTTCCTGTCCCTGCGCTCTGGTGGTATCAATTCCTCTCAGCTTTTTCGGAGGAATTGGAGCAGCATCCCGCCACGGGATCCTAGTTAAAGGCAGCAACTATCTTGAGGCTTTCAACGACTTAGAGACTGTTGCTTTTGATAAAACCGGAACCTTAACTATGGGTCAGTTCAAAGTTAACGAAATCGCTGCTGAGGGTTTATCGGAAGCAGAACTTCTGGAGTACGCAGCTTACGCTGAATCTTATTCCAACCACCCTATTGCCAAAGCAATTAGGGATGCATACCAAAAGCCAATTGATCAAAACTTAATCCGCGATTACCAAGAAATTGCCGGCCACGGCATCACCGCTGTGGTTAAGGATCAGCAGGTAATTATCGGCAACCGCATGATTATGGATAAGTATAATATTATAGTACCTGATGTAACCACTATCGGTTCGATTGTCTATACTGCAGTTAATGGTCAGTACAAAGGATACATCATCGTCGCGGATCAGATCAAGCCGGATTCAGCCGCTGCTGTGGCTGAGCTGAAGAAACTAGGCATTAAAAACCTGGTAATGCTGAGTGGAGATAGAAAAGAGCACGCGGAAGCAGTGGCAAATGAGCTGGGCATCGAACAGGTCCACGCTGAACTTCTGCCTCAAGACAAGGTTGAGCTTATTGAGGGATTCTTAGCTGAAGATAAAAAGCTGGCCTTCATCGGTGATGGAATCAATGATGCGCCGGTTCTAGCCCGCTCCGATATCGGCATTGCTATGGGAGGATTAGGATCCGATGCCGCCATCGAAGCCGCTGATGTAGTGTTTATGACTGATGAAGTGGGCAGAATCGGTACCAGCATCCGCTTAGCGAAGTATACTCGGAGGATTGTCTGGCAGAATATCGGACTAGCTCTAGGAATTAAAGGTTTGTTCCTGCTCTTGGGCGCGCTGGGAATGGCCAGTCTGTGGGAAGCGGTTTTTGCGGATGTAGGTGTAACCATAATTGCTGTAATCAATGCATCCCGCGCTTTACGGGCAAAAGCATAAGGGATTTTTAAAGGAGCTCCCTGTAATCCGGAAGCTCCTTTTTTTGATCCTAGATATCATAACCAGGGAGATAATCCTTGGTATTTTCCAGCATTTCCTCAAAGAGAGCCCTTGCTTCTTTTAAGTCAATGGTAACCAGCGGATCGTTAATGAAAGCTTGGAAAGCAAGCTCTTTATCGCGATTAATTGCAGCTCGGAGCACCGTTTCCTGGTTCAATACCTGCTGCATCACGAGATTGCGAACGGGGATTGGCATTGTTCCTGCCTGAACCGGGCGAACGCTGTCTTTAGAGAATAAAGCGTTGGTCTCCACAACAGCGCCTTCCGGCAGATCCGGCGTCTGTCCATAATTGGGCAGGTTTACATTGGTGACCAGATCTCCCAAGCCTAAAATAGCTTTGATCTGGCGAACACCTTCTTCTCCGGAGCGCTTCAGTTCAAACTCTTCCTCATTATTCACCAGGCGCTCACTTTTAGCCATTCGCTCTTTCAGTCCGTCAATTCGGGACTGCACGTGGACCATACGCACTTTCCAGTGATCAATTGTTTCCTTATCTTTCAAATACCATTTGCCCGGCAAAAACTCAACCAAATGGCGGTCGCCGGCTGCCGCGATTAATCCATAGCGTTTGAACAAGTCAAATTTCACACGCTGATTATCACGGTAGCCTTCTTCATAATATTTGTCGACAAAATCAGCGTAAAGGGGCATTAGATCCATCCCCTGATAAGTTGCTTTATCCAGCCAGGTAAAGTGATTGATTCCTAATACATTAACCTTGATTTCGTCTCTTCTCGGTCTTTCCACACCAAGATACTCTTCTACAGCGCGGGCAAGCAGGTTTTGGGTGCCGAAAACCTCATGGCAGCAGCCAAAAGCTTTGATTTCCGGGAATACTTCGTATAAAGTGCGCACACAGAGAGTCATGGGATTAGTGTAATTAATAACCCAAGCCTCCGGCGCATACTTTTTAATATTCTCAGCAATTTCCTCATACATTGGAATAGTACGGAGTGCCCGGACAATACCTCCCGGTCCGGTAGTATCGCCGGTGGTCTGGTAAATTCCATACTTTTCGGGAGTGTGAACATCCGACCACATTTCCTGGAAAGTAGCAGGTAAAATTGAGATGATTACAAAATCAGCTCCGGTCAAGGCTTCTTCAAGAGTAGCAACTGCCTGATACTTCCATTTGCCTTTGACATCGTCCCGATCATAAAGGCGGTTGCCGATAATCTCATTATTCTTTGCAGCGGTTTTATCGATATCATAAAGCCTGACTGTACCCGATAAAGATTCTTCCACAGCTAAATCGCTCATAAAGCTCCAAGCCCAGCCCCGTGATCCGCCGCCGATATACGCTAGATTAATATCCGTTACTTTACTGCCTTCGTACTTCAATCAGTTGTCCTCCAATCCTAGAGTGGTTGTATACTCCCTTATTATAAATTAGTTAAGAAAGTATTGCAATTGACAAGCAGGCCGAAGAGGATTAGAATCAGATACAGACGCTGAAAACGACTTTTATTCTCACCGCAGGAGGCACAGTATTATGTCAAATATATGGCAGGCAGCGCTGTTAGGAACAGTGGCCGGTTGTTTTGGCACAGGTTTAGGTGGATTGATTATCAGTTTGCTGCGAACTCCGAAGAAAAGAACATTGAGTTTTGTCCTGTCTTTTTCGGGAGGAGTAATGCTGGCAGTTGTATTTCAGGATTTAATCCCGGAAGCATTGGAATACGGCAGCCTGCAGATACTTTTATACGGTCTTATCCTTGGATGTGGATTTATCTATCTCTTGGATCAGCTTGTCCCCCACGCGCAGGTAACCTCGGTGGGAGGACAGAGCAAAAAGACGCAGCGGCTGATCAGAACCAGCATCCTCATCGGTCTTGGAATTGCCCTCCACAACCTGCCGGAGGGTTTGGCAATCGGAGCTGGTTACGCAGCATCAGAACGCCTAGGACTCGGCATCGCTTTGATTCTGGCCCTGCACGATGCCCCGGAAGGAATGGCAATGGCGGGCCCGATGAAAGCTGCAGGACTCAGTCCATTGCGAATCATTGGAACCTGCGCCGCAGCTGGTCTGCCAACCGGTTTAGGAGCATTGATCGGCGCTTATTTAGGCGGCGTTTCGGAGATGTTCTTATCAGCAGCGCTGGGCTTTGCCGCTGGAGCCATGCTGTTTTTAGTCTTTGATGAACTGCTTCCCATCGCCCAAGAATTAAACGAAGGGAACTCCGCAACTTTTGGTGGATTGGTCGGAGTTGTGGTAGGATTATTATTCTTGATTCTGCTTTAAACTAAACGGAGATGAGCTTACTGCCCATCTCCGTTCTTTTTATGCTTTTGATCAGTCTGCGTAATCCTGATACTCCAGCCGGAAGTTGTCAAAGTAGTATTCCATTTTGTGCGGCGTGCGTTTATTATCCATATAGATGCTGAAAAACAGTCCTTTGGTCAAATCAGCCGCCGTCGGATACGCTGGATTGTTCCCCTCCCCATCAGGAGCGGCGATTATAAAGGCTTTTTGATTGAGAATTCTACCCGCATCCCGGTTGTAAAGGGTGGAGGTAATCACTTGATTCTTGAGATCAATCTCAGCTGTAATTCGATACCATTTATTAGCCATGGTATCGTTGATGTGGAACTGAGTTTTATCGCCGTTAACTCGCGCGTTATCGGCGCCGAACATATTGAACTGCTGCCAGTTGCGGTGCACACCCCATCTGACAAACCGGGTCGAATCAGCGCTGTTCCCGCCTTGATTGCTGCGGCTGGCAGCAAGATCGAAGTAGCTGTAATCGTTCGGCAGGTAATCTACTGTTTCCATTAGGAAGTCGAAACTGAAACACAGCACATCGGTATTCTCTAAAGTCCCGCCGTTAGCTTGGACTGCAGCCAGCAGATCCCAATACGCTCCAATACTGGCAGGCATGGTTACACCATCTACCTTAGTAAATTTATAAACAGCGTTCTCAGTGCCGAGGTTGGCTGTTTCTGCGCCAGTACTGACGTATCTGGTAAACTCAAAGCCCGCCTGCGAACCGTTAGCAGTTGGAACCGCCCACGGTTCTGTGAAGTCAGTAGTTTCAATGACAACGGTGGTGAGCGCAGCAGCCTTGACATCCAGGGCTTTGGTTTCACCGGCACTACCTGAAATACTAACAATTTCTCCCGAAGTTACTTTGTAGCCTTGAGCTGCCGATATTTCAACCTGGTAAGCTCCTTCCGGCAGGTACTCTGCCCGGTAGGCTGCGCTCTTTTCGCCGGCTGGAATCCGGACCGCTGTTTTTTTGATCACTACCCCATTTTGAGAGAAAACCAGCTCTACAGACACAGCAGCATCTGCCGCCTTATTCAGGGAAACTGTGCCCGCAGCTGTAAAGGTGTCCTCTATATTCGTTCTCGCTGCAATTGGAAAAGTCACTGTTTTCTTGTTCCCATAACCGGAAGCTGTATCTTTTACATACAGTGTAACACCTGCACTAACAGCCGGTTCACCATAAGCCGGCCGGATAATCTCAACAGCAGTTTGATCAGCGTTGACAACAGCATATCCGCTGTCGGAAGTCCACGCAAACTCATAGCCTTCCGGTGCTTTTGGAAGGGCAATGCTGTCTCCTTCCACAGCGGTGTCAATTGCAACTGAATCTACTACCTTGTTTATCTCTGCGTAGAAGGATGCTAAGTTGAGAGGATCCCATCCATCGCGGCCTTTAAGGTAGTTGTAAGGATTAAACTCCAAGCTCTGCCACTCATTTAAAACGGTGCCCATGGGTGCCAGCTTGTTGATCACCCTCCCCTGGGTATTGATGGGCACGCCGGTTTCGTCAACAGACCCATATTCATAAAACCGTGCTTCATCCCGCATCGTGCTGCCCATATTGGTCCAAGCTTCGTTTGAAATCAAAAGCACGTTGTTGATTTGCTTGATAGTTGTGCCGTGGAAGGTAATCTGTGCTCCCAAAGGATTGCTCCAGGGGCGACCAAAATTTCCAGCTTTGGGGGTTTTATCCAGGCGGTAATCAACGGTGCAGTTCCAGAACAGGTAACCGTATTGAACTGATGGTGCGTGGGAACCGGCAGTAATGGTACCGGTATTGTTATTGTCTTCGTTTCCGGCAAATACCAGGCTGCAGTTGTTAAAGACCGCGGTGGCACCACCGAAAATATAGTCGGTTCCGCCTATAATAGTGCAGTTGTCGAACAAGATGCGGTTACTGCCCACATACAAAGTGTCCTGCTTGCCTTTAATAATGCAGTTTCTGATAATTGTCCGATCGGAATCAGTGTGGAGCGCAACCGATCTTTCGATATAGTTTTGCTGTTCAACTTCAGTGCTCCCTGCCGGCAGATGGGCCCGGCTGGGCTTGGGGCTGGCCTGCGGTTCCGGTGCAACGCCCGCATCCAGCTCTTCCTGAGTGATGTAGAAGTTGAAGCTGGCTTCAAAAGTAATATTTTCAGCAATAAAACCGATGGCACTGCGTTCCAGCTTAACTGCGCAGCCCCAGCGGTCAGGTTTTCCTAAGACTCCGCCTTGTACGGATTTATTCCGATGGAGAACACCGTTTTTATCGTAATAAGTGATGGAGTTGACGCTGTCGCCGATGTTATAGCGAGTCAATCTTTCCCAGGTAGAATCAGCGCTCCAGTCAACATTGGGATCATAAAATCCGTCAGGACCGATGTTATTGTACACATACCCGATTCCGTAATACCAGGTTAAGACTACCTTGGTCGGATCGCCGGACGCGCTCCGCAGTGTTAGGTAGGGCTTACTGATCCTAAGTTGCTCGCGGTAGACTCCATCAGCTATTTCAATAATCACGCGGCTGGCTTCATTGGCAGCAACCGGAGCAGCATTAACAGCCTCAGTGATGGTTTTATACCGATTCTGTGCAGGATCTGTTTCCCTGCTCCCATCAACATAAAGGATCGTCTGTGTTTCCACTGCCTGCACTGCCCTAGCACCCACTCCTGCTATCAATGTTAAACAGAGAACGATAAATATCCACCTAGCTTTTGTCTTAAACATTTCCATTCACCTGCCGCCTCTTTTATTTGTAAAAAACTTCTTCATCCAATTATTAGATTCCTATCATTTGTGTTATGATTTTATCCGGTTCTTCCTATTTTTTTCTTGACAAGCAGCCCTGCTCGGAGATATAATTATAATGTTCAAGGACGTGGGCCTTTAGCTCAGTTGGCCAGAGCACCTGACTCTTAATCAGGGAGTCCTGGGTTCGAATCCCAGAAGGCCCACCATTTTAAAAAGAACAGGTAGAGCCGCTGTCAAAACGACAGCGGCTTTTTTTAATGAAATTTATGCTGGATTTCGAAGGAATGCCTGGCATTTTGTCGAACTTTTTCCAATGAGTCGCTGTTTTTTGGCTAATTTGGAAATAAATCAGACTGTGTACAGGATGGTGATAAGCATCTACTGCCAAAACTGCGGAATGCAGATCAATGACAAAGCAGTTGTTTGTGTGCACTGCGGCATAAGCACTGCCACCGCCGCACAACAGAGCGGCACACAGGGAGTACTGGGATTTGTTTTTGGATTGCTTGGTCTCTTCCTTCCCATCCCCGGTATTGACCTGCTGATTTCGATTGCAGGAGTGGTGCTGAGCATTATTGGGGTCACCGGAAATAGGCGGAACAAAGGTTTAGCCATTGCCGGTCTTGTTATCTCGATTATTGCGGTTACCGGCTGCATTGGACTTCTGCTCACACCCGGCGGGTACTATATTTGGTACTAGTGGTTTAAAAGATTCTTTCTAAGGAGGAATTTTAATGCATTGTAGAAATTGCGGAGCTGAAGTACATGAAAAAGCAGTGGTTTGTGTAAAATGTGGAGTAAATCCTCTCACAGAGTCTAACTACTGCCAGGAATGCGGCCAGCCCACTAATGATAAGCAGGAGATCTGCACATCATGCGGGTGCCGACTGATGAGAGTTTATTCCAAATCCGGCGGCAATGGCGGTTTTGTTTACCCGTCTAACCCTCCCAAAAGCCCCGGTACGGCAGCGTTATTGAGCTGCCTAATCGTTGGCGTTGGGCAAATGTATTTGGGGCAGATTAAGAAAGGTTTAGCTTGGTTACTTGGTATAATCGTTTTGAGTTTTATAACTGCAGGAGTTCTCTGGCTCCCAATCTTAATCGCTTCCATTGTTGATGCGTATAAAACTGGGCAAAAACTGGCGAACGGACAGCCCGTTGGCGAGTGGGAATTCTTCTAAAATGTGGGTTTTAGATGCTTGATCTTTGTCCCCGCTTTATTATAAAAAGATTTAACGCAGCCAACAAGCGGTATTTTGCTTATAGCTTCACCCTAATGGGTGTGGCCTGCGCTGCTTATTTCTACATAATCAGCCCTTGGGCTGACCATGGCTGGCTCGCAGGGTTTTTCACCTGGTTAGGCCAAATACGTACCATTGCCCATTTTGGCTATCGGTGCCCGTTATGTGGAGGAACAAGATCTTTCCTCTATATGTTTTCCGGTAACATCAATACAGCTCTGCACCACAGTTTTTTTGGAACATTTTTGTTTATCTATCTCTACTCGTCGCTTCCCCTGAGGTGGGCTGTTGCTTTTGGATATGAAGGCAGCGTTGGGACCATGCTAATGCGTTTCGACTCATGGGTTGAAAAGAATATTCTTTGGTTGATCTTTATCGGAGCGCTGTCCCAGCTGTTTTTGGACTATACAGGCCTTTTTTATTGGGCTGCTTGATAACTATTTAGAGCCGATACCATTCTTGGTATCGGCTCTGTCATTATCGCAGCGGCAGGATCAGTGCCTTTAAGAGTTCGGCCTGCTCCTGATAAGCAAGAAAATAGCTTTCTGAATACAGGGCAAATGGAGTGCCCATAACCTGTGCTGTTGCTCCCTTTTCTTGATAGTTAATAGAAATCCGATACGGTACACCTGTCCGGCTGTCCTCATAACTAGCTGCGGCAGAGATTCCTACATAATGAAAGCGCTTTCCGTCTGTAAGTGTAATCAAATAATCGACGATGGTTTCATCAGGATAGTCACTGTGAACAGGCAGGTTCTGTTTGTAACTGTCCGGATAGTAGATCCTGGCATAACCAGTAATCTCGAATCCTTCCGGAAGCGGCAGCGCATGAAAACGAATCCACGGCAGCAGCCGATAATCAAAGTTCGCTTCCCCGCTATCCTGCTCCACTATGAATTCAGTCAACTGGTCATCAAACTCGAAGCGGGAAGCGCTCGTGTGATCGGTAATTACCTGCTTTAAATAATACTTATCAACCTTTGGCTCCAACAAAGTAGTCAGCTTTTCCAGCTGCGCAGACGCAGCCACGGATTGGATCATGAGTAACATCAAACAGAAAACAACAAAAGCTGCCTTCGGAACTTTGTTTTGCCTTTAATTCTTGACATTATTTGAACCCATATATATACTGAGTATATACATACCGAGTATATAAGGAGTGTCGCAGTGGCAGTAAAACATTTATTCCTAGCATTATTAACCCAAAACGAGCTTCATGGCTATGAGCTGAAAAACGGTTTTGAAGCTTTATCCGGAGGAAGATGGCCCTTAAATTTCGGTCAGGTTTACCAGACCTTAAACCGCCTGGAAAGAGATGGATATATTGAATCCTACGAAGTTGCCCAGACCGAAAAACCGGATAAAAAAGTATACCGCGTCACCGAAGCAGGCCGAAAGCATCTGTGGGAATGGCTGCAGACAGAAGATAACTGGAATCTCTTTTTCGATGAATTAGCATTGAGAATACTAGCATTTGACATAATCGATTATCAAGAAGCGCTGGCAATTTTGCGGGCTTATCGAAGTTTTATTCTGCGCGTAATCAAAAGCTTAACCCAAATGCGGGATCAAACACCGGAAAATTCTCCAATGGCAGTGCTGCTGGAGCGGAATATCTATCGGGCGGAGGCCGATCTAAAGTGGGTTACAACTATGATTGAGAGGTGGCAGAAACATGATTGAGTTACGAAGTGTAACCAAAGTATATGGGCAGGAGCCTGTTACCGTCACTGCCCTAGATCAGGTAAGTCTTAAACTTAATCCTAATGAGCTTACTGCCGTGATGGGTCCTTCTGGATCCGGCAAAACTACGCTGCTCAATATTATCGGATGTCTGGACAGCGCCACATCAGGTGCATACATTCTGGATGGCCGGGATGTGGGAGCACTCGACCTAAAAGCCAAATCGCGGCTGCGCAATGAGGTATTCGGCTTTGTCTTCCAGGCGTTCAACCTGCTCACCGACAAGACTGTATTGGATAACGTAATGCTTCCCTTCCGCTACAGCCACAGATCGCGGAAGGAGTGGAAACCGAGAGCAATGGTGGCCCTCGAACAGATGGGTATTGAAGATTTTGCAGACCGATACCCGGATCAGCTGTCCGGAGGACAGCAGCAGCGCGTGGCAATCGCCAGAGCCTTAGTTAATGACCCTCAGGTGATTCTGGCTGACGAACCTACCGGCAACCTTGACAGCAGCACTGGCAGGGAGATTGTGGAGATCTTAAAAACTCTGGCAGAAAAGCAGGGCAAGATAGTGGTGGTGGTTACCCATGATGCTATGGTTGCCAGCCAAGCCCATAGACTGCTGCAGATGATGGACGGCAGGATTATCGACGATTCCAAGCTCGGTGCTGAGTCGGTTGTATTTTCCCATCCTCAAGCTTAGGAGGTGATGCAGTGAAACCTTTGTATAGAACTCTGCTAATGATAGGGATTGCCATGGGTGTGGTAGCTACCTCCTTGATTTTCGGCATCGGTCAAGGGCTGGTGATTCACATCCAAGAGTCTAACGAGATTGCCGAAGATATGTATGCGATTTATCAGCCGAGCGGCAGCGCTGGGGTTATGGGGATGTCCCTGCCAAGTGTTCGGGAGATCCAGAGGTGGCTCCCGGAAGATATTGCAACTTCCGTGATCTCATTGGAGCAGCGGGAAGTTGATGTGCAAATTGGCTCAGATTTCTATGATGCCCACATAATCGGTGTTGATGCTGACCTTGCTCAGGTGTTTGGATTAGCAATCACGCAAGGGGAATTCTTTACGCGGGATGATCAGGAAAACCGCAATCCGGTTTGTGTAGTCACCAATGATCTTGTGGAACTTTTTGGTGCAGAAGCACTGGAATCACTTGTTATCAATGGTAAAAAGTATCAGGTCATCGGCGCTGTTCAGGGCGATGTCAATCTTGGTAGAATGCCCCACAACAACTACTCTGCCAGCAGTGTTTTCTTTCCGGTTGAAGTCTGGTACGAAGAGTTCAATGATGGTATTTATGACCATGGGCTGATCATGGAGATAGCTGTATATTCTCCCACATTTGGCAAAGCAGACTTAGAGCGAATTCTCTCCCAAAACATAATTCACATGGAGAATGCCCCTGCAGTCAAGGTAGCAGCGCCCGGTGAACAAGACTACAGTAAACATGCTCGAACCTTACTGATCCTAACCGGAATTTTTCTGATTGCTTTCTTGGTGTTTCTGCTTGCAGGCTTGAATATTATCCAGATCGCATCAGCCAATGTGTATGATCAGCAGCGCGAATTTGGTTTAAAAGCTGCTTTAGGGGCTCAGCCCAAGCATTTGAGCAGGGAAATTTCTGCAGAGATTGTGGCTTGCTCACTCCAAGGCGGATATTTGGGTATCGTCCTCGCTGGCATTGTAAATACCATTATGAACCAATATGTGGGCGAGTATTGGGCTGCTTTTAATATTGTCACAGCAATCGCAGGGATGCTTTTGGCGCTGCTGGTGGGATGGATCACGTCGGTGATTCCCGCGAGGCAGGCAGCAAAAATCGATCCGGTGCTGGTGCTCAAGCAAGAGGTGAGATAAATGAGGAAAAACTTTTTCTTCAAATTTCAAGCTTTTGTAATCGGTGTGGTATTGGTTGTTGTGATCGGCCTTGCAAGGGGAATCATTTATGAAGAAGAACTGGCCAGAGCCCAGTACCCTCCCGGAATTTCAGTGATCGGTCTGTCGGTGAAAGGCACTTATGGGAGCCTTGGCCCCCTACCCTTCGATTATATCGACGCAGTAACGGATCAAGGAGGTCTCCTCACCGAATATTGGGAACCAGACGGGAACAATGGTTTCGATTACCTCGGTACCAATCATTTGTATCTGGAAGTCTTACAGCCTAACCTTAGGGCTGGCCGGTATTTCTCCCATGAAGAAAACGACCACCTTGTCTGCCTGATCAGCGAGAGCTTAGCTAAAGACTTGTACGGAACGGTTTCCAACAGCATCGGCAAGCCCTTCAGCGCCCGATCCCTCATGGCTGATCTGACCATTATTGGAGTGCTGGAAGACGCAATTGAACTGCCCGTAAAAACTGTTGACTTAAGGGGTTACGAGCAATTCCAGTTTAGGGTTTCTTCCGATCGCTTCGTGATATACCCCATCAAAGCCATCCCTTTGGAAGATTGGGTTGGAGTCTACCGGAGCATTTGGCTTGAGGGCAGCGTTTTGGACGCAGCCCGGATGGCGAATTATCTTGAAGGCTTAGACTTCGAAGCAGCATATGCCGTCAATCCTTTTCCAGCGCAGTATGTGGGCGATCCCCAAGCCCAGAATCTCCTGATCGCGATTTTGGTTGGCTTTGCATTCCTGGTAATGATCGTAGCGGCGTTAGGTATGTTTGGCATGCAGATGATTCAAGTTCTGCGGCGCAGGCAGGAAATAGGTCTGCGGATGGCTGTCGGAGCGAGGCCTTTTCAGATTCTCCTGCAGTTTTTGACAGAAACAGTGGTTACCATCTTGATTCCCAGCGGAATAGGAGTGGGAGTCGGGTACTGCCTGCACCCGTTTCTCAGCCAACTAGCATTTCCCATGATTTTCGATGGCTTCCTTGTCATCATAGCATTTGGAATCTTGACTGTCTTTACGGTTTTGGTCGGTTTGTATCCCGCTTGGAAGGGTGCAAATTTAGACCCGATTGAATGCCTAGGTAGAACACCTAGATTAAACTAACACGGAGGAGGTGGCCATTTTGGCTGGAAGGCTTAATTACAAATCACTTGTGTTCAACTTGGTCCTAACAGTAATCCTGATCGGCACCTTGGGTTTTAACTACAGACAGGAAAAACTTATACGGGAGGATATTGCTAATACCCAGGGGAGGCCACCTGCCCCTGGAACAATTGTTCCTGAGTTTCACCTCCTCGACAGCACCGGCAGCAGAGTCAAGTTCCAGGACCTCCACGGCCAAGATACGCTGCTGGTGCTGTGGTATACCGGCTGCCATCCCAGTGTTCAGCTGTTGGAGGCATTAAACGCGTTAGTTATTGAAAATAATCACGTAAAGATAATACCGGTAAATATCACTGATTCACTTGCAGAAACCAAGGCGTTTTACGAACAAAAAGGCTGGGACTTCCCTCTTTATGTGGACGCTGACAAGTCCACTAAATGGGCGTTTAAGGCTTCGATCAGTCCAGCTTTTTATCTTATCAGCAGCGATGGACAGATCATTTATCGGCAGCTGGGTTCTTCTAAACGGGGATTTGATTATATCGCCAACTGGCTCGCAAGCAGCCAAAACACTTACAATTGACAAAAGACCGCTTTTAGCGGTCTTTTGAGCAAGCTCCCCATCTACTGCGTTTTTTGATATCAATTTTATTCATCGCGGTACAGCTCTGAATCGAAAACCCAGAGCGCAGTATCTAATGCATAGAGCAGACGAATCTTGCCGGTGATAGACGGTGCTACAGCCCAATTCACACCTGTGAGGCCGTCAAGAAGCACTATCGCCTGAACAACTTCACCATTGATTTCACGGGGAAAAGAAAGCCGCCATTTCCCTTCCACTACTTCATCCCGATCCCAGGCAGCGTGGCTCATACTGTAAGTGCCGTCCGGATTGATCACCACCACGCCCTGTCCGGCTCCCGCGACCAGCTCATGCGCCGCATAATCTCCGTCATCCACATCGTATAAATTAACAAAAGTACTCGGCGTCCAGATGTACCATGTCCCGTAAAGACTCTCAAAATCCAGGAGAAAATCGTCAATCTCCGGGACAGGTGCGACAGCAGGAGCCTGTTCCTCCACTCCAGCCGCAGCTTCCACGCCTGCTGAATCCACTTCTGTACTTTCAACCTCGGACCAAGGTTCAGTGACAACAACTTCAGACCACGCTTTTACCGCTGGAACCCCTATTAACGAAGCTAACAGCAGAACTGACAACAGGATACTCCCCAGACCAAAACGCGACATGCACTTCTCCTCCCTTACCGGAGTGGATTTTAACTTCAAATTATTAATTTACCATATCGGTTATATATTCCTTCGCAGAATTATGGAAATAGTAAATTTTATATTTAAAAAGCGCCTCAGCGTTAGCCGGAGGCGCTCAAGATTGAGAGAAACAAATCTATATTTTACTGTCTTGAGTACTCCACTAACTCCATGATAAAACTAACTTCACCACCGGAATAAATTCGAACCAGGAGGGGCATTCCGATATCTGGAGCTACCACAAATTCCGAGATTTTAACATCGATCCGATTGCCATCATCATCCTGATGCCGTTCGCTCCTAGTGAAGAAATAACCTTCCACACCGGCTACAGTTTGTTTTTCGGTAATTCGAATTCTCGAGCCGTCGTAAAGCTGAATAATGCTGCCAACTTCCAGCTCCATATCTTCTGCATAGAAGTTCAGCATCACAATCTCGCCTATCCAGTCGCCGCCGCTCATCATAAAAGAACTTAAACCACTCAGTCCCATGAAAGTAAACTGATCATATAGGTCTTTCGATGGAACATCGTAAGTATATGCGATAGTTAGTTTTGTGGTATCATCATCGATCTTGTTTAGCTCAAGGGTTTGAATCTGCTTGGTTTCTTCACGAACCTCTTCACCCAGGTCATAGTCCCATTTATAAGAATAAGAGGTGATTTCATACTTAAATCTTTCATACTGCTGATTAAACTCACCATACGCCCAATACTCCTGGGCAGATAGAGATACACCAAACAACAGCATCACAATTAAAATCAACACTAATACCAGCGATCTGCGGACCATAATGCCGCCTCCTCATTTGAAAGATATTCGTTCAAACTCCAGGTAAACGCTGACAAAGGGGCTAGTGGGTGATATTTAGCCCATATTCGGTCGCTAATCTACGCACCTCCCGCTTTGATTCTATGTCATGAAGGGGTTTAAATTTTTAGTAATCCTGCTGTATTTTTTATGGAAAACAATCTATTTTACAAAAAAATCATTCCCAGCAGACGATGTTAACAAAGGGATTTCTGGATGTTATGAATAATCTTAAATCTGCAGGCGCAACTCGAAGCAAATACGAGATCCGGAGGACCGAAAATGAACAGCTTCGACTATTTTATCCGCCACATTCCTAAAGAGGTGCTGTCAAAGCACACAGCTGTTTTTATCCCTGAGCAGCGTGAGTGGAACCTGAAATTAAACGAGAAAGAATATTATTTTATCCTCTGCTTTACAAATCCACCGTCAGCTGTCATCCGAGATCAAGAACACCAGTTTCGTAAAGGGGATCTAATCTGCCTCGCTCCCGGTGACGACCTCCAGATCAGTTCTAATTCCGCAGCAGCTCCAGCCCATTATCTTACCGTCTGTGTTTTACCGGAATTTATGACTAATATCTACCGCAACCTTGGCTATTCAGGGACACTTAGATTTGACACCCATCTGCCTAAATACAGCCGTTTACTCTTAGAAGCCCTCAACGCCTTTATCCATGAAGTAGTGTTTTACGAAGACTCATGTTCGCTGATGCTGAGCAGCTTGGAAAACCGCATCGCCATCCAGCTTATCAGGGATGCCCGATGCATAATCCAGTCGAGAAGATCCCCCTCTGACAGCGCAGAAGCCATTGTTCGCCACGCAATCGAATATATTGAAACCTATTTCCCCAGCCACATTACAGTCCAGGATATCAGTGACGCTATTTATGTCAGTCCTTCATATCTGCAGAAGATTTTCACCAAGCTTGTCGGCAAATCTCCCCATAAATACATTATGGAATGCCGCCACCGGCAGGCAAAGTACATGCTGGCCGCCACAAAGCTGCCCATGGAAGAAGTAGCCCGCCAGTGCGGCTTTGTGAGCGGAGCTCATTTTTCAACCGCATTCAAGCAGATGGAAGGTATGTCTCCACTGTCTTTCCGGAAATCGCAGCGTTCTTGCCAAAGCTAGCTTTAATTATAGGCAGAAAAAAAGGGCTGATCCTCTCAGCCCTTGGTGATTAAAACCTTCTGCCCCAAGGTCCCGGCGGCATTGGCATGCCCGGGAATCCGGGCCAACCTTGGCTTTGACTCTGATTAGCGCTGACTGTGCTAATCTGCGTTCCGGGAGTATAGGTGCCATCAGTGAAGAGCCCATCCTGCTCTGTCCCTGTATGAGTGCCTCCCCGGTAAATCACATAATTTGTATCGGTTTGTACCTGCGGTGTCGATACAACCAGTGATTGGAAAGTTTTACTGGACTTAAATGTGATAATCGGTTCGTTATTATCGCTGGTGGCTATGTGAACCAACTCATCAGCAGGATAAGCGTTAAAAGTAACTACGATTGATTTCTGGCTGGAATTGGCACTTGGTGCCATGGCCATTCCGGCACTTCCAGCTGCAACTAGAATTCCTCCCTCAATTATAAACTCGCGGTTATAATCCAGGGCACTGTTAAATCCGCTTGCTGGTCCGTGGACAATGACTGTTCCGCCTGTCATGGTGATATCGCCATTGGAATCGATTCCATCACCCTCTGCGCTGATAACTACCCAGCCGCCATTAATGGTCAGCGCTCCATACGCCTCTGACATAAAAGGATTTCGCCCGGGTCGGGCGGCTGTTGCGGATGCATCCACCCCTCCGGCAGCGTTGATACCGTCATCGCGGGCATCGGCAATGCGGATCATGCCGTCGTTGATGGTAATGAATGTGCTTTCCAAGCCTTCATAGCAGCGCGCAACGGCTATTTCCCCACCATTGATGGTTATGCTTGAATCAGCGTGAATGGCGTCATCACCAGAACTGATGCTGATCAAACCACCATTTATGGTAATTTGACCATTGGCATGAACTGCATCATCCGATGAATCAATGGTAATGCTGCCCCCATCGATGATAATGCCCACACCTGCTTTTAGCCCTTTTGCACTGGGCGAACTGGCTGCTGGAGCAGGCATTCCTCTTCCCCACATGCCCCAGCTGGAAAGATTGCTGGAAACAGCACTGCCTCCACCCGACTTAATTGTGACAGTACCGCCTTTAATGAGCAAATCGGTTTCCGCCTGGATTCCGTCAAGCTCCGCGGTAATGTCAATCCTGCCATTTTCAATGTAAACAAATCCCCTGCTCGGATCCGTATCGTTGTTGGATTGAATCCCATCCTGTCCAGCGGTGATTGTGATTTGGCCGCCTCTGACAGCGACCAGATCCCGTCCTTTAAGGCCATCCCCAACTGCGGTTATCTCAATCGTTCCGGACACTATTTTCAGGTCATCTTTACTGACAATGCCGTGGCGGTAATTGCCGTTAACTATTAGGGTTCCTGTGCCATTGATAGTTAGGTCGTCTCTGCTGAAAATTACGGCGTTGATATCATCTGCAGCGGAATCGCTTGTTGGGCTGGTTCCATCTGTGATGGTGTTGATTGTTCCCGGAGCAAGAGTTAGAATCACTTTATCAGCGCTGCTCACATAAATCGGGGCGGTAGATGCTGATGCTATCCTGACACCGTTAAGTACGAGCTGCACATCATCATTAGCGCCGGCTTCCACAACAAGCTGCCCATCCTCAAGTTTACCCTGGATTATATATGTTCCTGCCGCTAAAATTCGGACGGTAGAACCGACAGCCTCCACACCAGAACCAGAGACAGTGATCCCATCAGGACTGAGATTAATCACTGCCGGACCTGCTGTATGGAAGCCGGGATCAAGATCTTTTTTAGTGAAATTTACTGTTACCTCTGCTGCTGCGCTGAGAGCCACAGCGATTAACAGTACCGCGCAGATCAGAATTGTTTTAGCTGCTCTGCCCATCAATAAGACCTCCTCAGTCTGCCCGCTTCTTAGCGTTAATTCTCTCTTCTGCCAGGCGATCAGCCGCTCTGCTGGTAGAAATCTGATCGCGAACCGCGATTTCAATGATCCTCTGGACGCTGTCATAAATTGCGGCTGCTTTTTTCACAGCATTGGCCTCGTTATAACCTTGAAGTTCCTCATAAACATTGATTACCCCACCGGCGTTAATCACATAATCAGGGACATACAGGATCTCCCTCTCCATAAGGCGCTCTCCATAGGAGCTGTCAGCCAGCTGATTATTAGCGCATCCGGCCACGATGATGCAGTTAAGCTGCTCAATGGTGGTTTCATTGATTACTCCACCGACAGCGCACGGCGCAAACACATCGCATTCCACACTGTAAATCTCTTCCGGTGCAACTGCCTGGGCGCCAAACTCCTCCACAGCCTGTTCCACCTTTTCGGGTGACCGATTGGTAACGATTAGTTTTGCTCCCGCTTCATGCAGCAGCCGGCAGAGCCGATATCCTACCGCTCCTAATCCCTGAAC
>FZPS01000163.1_pt281 | contig 30248 bp, 20 predicted proteins | sample 1817821 | NCBI WGS metagenome assembly FZPS01 (sample SAMEA104158645, study PRJEB21678) | metagenome | place: Germany | collected 2015-04-21
AGCGGATTCAGCAGTGGATGAATAATTATCCAAGAAGGATGTTCGGATACAAAACAGCCAATGATATTTATATGGCAGCTTAGTGTGATTGGTAAAATATGGTGGGCAATTAAACTTGCAACTTACATGATGATACAGATAATAATAAAAATATTGACAAAAGGGATAGACTCTTGAAAATTTTTTTCATTGGATCCTCCTCTTGAAAATATTTATAATCGGTGCAGCAATTCATGAGCCGCTGCAATTCACTCCAATTCCTGTCATTTACCACCCCCGGTGTGTAACTATGGTTAATATAACCCCTTCCTGATTTAAACATCACTGGGTTGATCCACAACATAATACCATTATATACCATCTGGTGCCATTGTTTTTTGGATACCTCGGGGCAAAAACATGAAAAGTCGGCGGTAATGGAACGGATGATAGCCGCAAATCTCTTTATAATTTATGTCATTTTTATACCATCGCTTATTGCTTCATTTCGTTTTCCCGGAACAAATCGTGAGACCGGGACCACCAAACCTGGTGCGATAAGTTTGTCGTATTGTGTTATGTAATAGAAGGATATTCCTGTTAAATATCTAATTTAAGTAGAGGAGTAGGTATATTCTGAAATAAAAGGCTTGCGTGTTTGCCTCGGTGCAATTGTCTATGAAGGGTATGGTTTCCAATATGTCGGATCAGAAAAACCCCCGTGCAGGTCAAATCCTTGAAGGGAATTTGTTTGACGAGCCCATGCGTGTTGAAACCGCCGAACGGGGCGGAAACAATGCCTGGATACTTGGTCTTGTAGGTGTGCAATCGGAACACTTTCGCCGGGTTACTCTGAGTGAGAACGATCTTGCCGGACTCACTGTTACTGAACCAGGCTTTACATATACTGGGGACGGCCAGTTGTTACGTCTGGGTTTACAGGCATATGCTCTGGGTATAGCTTATGAATATGACCCCTACTTCGGACTTTCCATCTCCCGGGTAGACCCCCTGCCTCACCAACTTGAAGCAGTTTACGATTATCTTTTAAAACCGGCCCGGATCCGTTTCCTGTTAGCTGATGATGCCGGTGCTGGTAAAACCATTATGGCGGGTTTGCTTATTCGTGAACTGCAGCTACGTGGCCTGGCCGAACGGATCCTGGTTGTCTGCCCTTCAAACCTATCTTTCCAGTGGCAGCGGGAATTGAAGGAGAAATTTGATGAAAAATTTATCGTTCTTAAGGGGGCCAATATCCGCGACCAGTTTGGGGTTAACCAGTGGCTGGAGCAGAACAAGGTGATCACCTCCCTTGATCTTGCCAAGCGTGAGGAAATCCTGCCCGGTTTAAAACAGGCGCAGTGGGACGCGGTGATCATTGATGAAGCTCATCGTATGTCCTGGACCCCGCCATCTCGCAAGACCGCCCGTTATGCCCTGGGGGAAATCCTTCGCGACACATCCGACCATATCTTGATGCTCACAGCAACACCGCATAAAGGTGACCCGGAGAACTTCACTCTTTTTCTGCAGCTCCTTGATCGCGATGTTTATGCAGACGTTAAATCCATTCATGAGGCGATGGAACGGCGCCATGCCCCTTTCTATTTACGACGTACCAAGGAGGCCATGGTTTATTTCCCCGAGCGTCAGAAGGATGGAACCTGGGCGGCAAAGAAAATTTTTACCAAACGCATTCCCCACACCGTTGATTTTAAAATTGACGGCGCTGAACATGCACTTTACCAGGAAATAAGCCGTTTCGTGAAGCAACAGAGCGCCAGGGCCGCCGCCCAAGGTGACAATCCGCGGGCCCGTGCTGTCGGTTTCCTCATGTCTCTTTACCAGCGTAGACTGGCTTCCAGCACCTACGCCATGCGCCATAGCCTTGAAAATCGGGCCCGCAGGCTGGGTGAGGGTTTGAAGCGAGCCCGGGAATTGGCTATGACTGCCCCGCCGGAGATCCCCAATCCGGATGAGATGGAGGAGATGGAAGATTACGAACGCGAAAAGCTGGAAGAGCTGCTGGAAGCGATTACTTTAACCAGAAACGCTGATGAGGTTCGCAAAGAAATTGAAGAGCTGAAAGAATTGGCATCGCAGGCCCTGGCCGTTGAGGAATCTCACGTCGAGGCCAAGCTTTCAAAGTTAAATGATCTTCTACACCAGAAAGGCTTCTTTGATGATCCCGGGCAGCGACTGCTCATATTCACCGAGTTCAGGGATACGCTGAACTATCTGGTAGACAAACTCAAAGGGTGGGGGTTCAAGGTGGGTTTCATTCACGGTGGTATGAAACCCGGTTCCCGTGACGAGCCCGGCACTCGCCTTCATACCGAGCAGCAATTTCGGGAAGGGGCCATCCAGGTACTGGTGGCTACAGAAGCGGCCGGGGAAGGAATCAACTTGCAGGTTTGTAACATCCTTTTCAATTACGACATTCCCTGGAATCCCAATCGGCTGGAACAGCGGATGGGTCGTATTCACCGTTACGGTCAGCGCAAGGATTGCCTCATCTTTAACTTCGTGGCGACCAATACATACGAAGGACGTGTTTTGCAGCGCCTTCTGGAGAAACTCCAGGAGATCCGCGATGCTTTGGACGATGATGCTGTATTCAATGTTCTCGGCGAAGTACTTCCTTCCGCCCATATGGAACGCATCCTGCGGGATTATTATGCCGGCAAGCTTAGTGATGTGGATCTCGAAGAGAGGCTGCTGGAAAATGTGGATGAAAACCGCTTCCGGGCGATCTGCCAGACCGCCCTGGAAGGGCTGGCTTCAAAAAAGCTCAACCTGGAAATGCTGGTAGAGCGCCGGGCCCGAGCCCGGGAGCACCGTCTGGTGCCGGAAAGAATGGCCCGTTTTTTCCGCGAGGCGGCGGGTTACGTTCCCTTGATCCTGCGATTTGTCAAAGAGATGCCCCACACCTTTGAGCCCGAACGAACGCCCCAAGCCCTGAAACGTTTTGAACGGCTGCCGGGCTGGAAATTGCCGGGCCTTGCCATCCGTTATCCACGGTGTTCCATGGATCGCGATACGGCGGAAAAACATAATCTGGAGTGGGTTACGCCCGGCCATCCTCTTTTTGAGGCGGTGCGCAGGCACACCCTGGATCGGGCATCTGGGGACTTCGAGAAAGGTGCTGTCTTTTACTCGCTTGAGAACGAGAAACCATCAAGGATCGATTTTTACAGGGCCCGGGTGGTGGATGGATTGGGTAAAGCTGTTCATGAACGTCTTTTTGCCGTGGAACAGGCCGGCCCAGGCGAATGCCATTTGCGTGAACAGAACGTTCTTGTGAATTTCACCCCGGCGAAGAGCCCCGGCAATCTGCCGGATGTGGCACATGCACCCGAACCCTTGACCTGGCTCCATGAAAAAGCACTGCAGCCTTTTCTTGACGAAACGCGAGCCGAACGTGTGGCCGAAGTAGAACGTGTTGCCCGTCATGTGGAGCTATCTCTTGGGGAATTGCTTCTAGGAGCCGATGAAGAGATGGGCAAGGTTCACGAAGAGAAGACCAAGGGTATTTCCGGGGCTGAAGGCCGTCTGGCCCAGGCGGAGAACCGTCATGCGGAACTTTTAGCGCGGCGTGACCGCCGCCGCAAGGAGTTGGCACAGCAACGTTCTCTTACCCTGCAGGCTGTGGAACGCATCGCCTCGGTTCTGGTGCTGCCTCATCCTGAACGTGAGGCACCCGATGTGCGCGGTATGCGTCCCGACCCCGAAACAGAGATGATCGCCATGCGGGTGGTCATGGAATACGAGAGAAACCTGGGCCGCCGGGTTTCCGATGTCCACGAGGATAACCTGGGTTATGATATCACCAGTCTTGATCCTGATTCCGGCGAACTTCGCCTGATAGAGATCAAAGGCCTGGCCGCTTCCACCGGAACGATCCTGTTGACACCCAATGAACGACGCGTGGCCGAAGACCGCCGCGACTGTTACTGGCTATATATAGTTACCAATTGCGCTGCTCAACCTGTTATGCAGGAACCGATTAAAGACCCGGCTCGTTTCCCCTGGCATGAGGTGACCAAGGTACAGCATTACTGGCTCGAAGTGGATGCCATGACCAGGCCGATGCAGGTGAGGGAAAGGGATGAAATATAAAAAGAGGATGGGTGACAATGTTTGACTTCAATGAACTCCTTCAAAAAGCGAGACTAGAGATTGGCGGCAATGATGAATTAATTGATTTTCATTCTGCAAGTCATAGTCAAAATGAGGGTGATGGCCATAAGGCAATAACCGACTGGAGTGGACTTGTCGCTGATATCCAAATAAAAACAGGTTCACTCATAAAAACTGACACATTATCGTTCTTGTTGGGTGCTGGTGCGTCCAGAGATTGTGGTGGTATTTTAATTAGTTCCGTACCAATAGAAATTGAAAGTAGGCTTCTTGCTGATGGAATATATGGGCAGAACCCTGCTAGAATACGTAAGTGGTTAACATATTTCTATTTTGCTGTAAAGGAGGTAAGCCAAGACGATGACGTTCCTATAACACGTGATGAGATATTAGAACGAAGGGTTTTAGTTCAACGGGCTTCATCCGAAGTATTACCATTAAGAGCCAATTTAGAATCTGTAATTTCTGTCCTATACAGGTGGAGGAGCGCCATTCCTGAATCGGGTGGCCGCCTAATAAAAAAATATGATGCTGGTCCCGTAAGATCTTTTGAGTTGGATTCGTGCATTCTCGATGTATGCATTAAACGTTTAACCAAAACCTTAGCGGGGTGTTGCCAACTTCCCCTTCCGGGAAAAGACAGAGGTTTGCTAGTATACAAAAAATTCATTAGAAAAATACTTACCCGACCTCTAAATTTAAAAAGAGCTAATATTTTTACACTTAACTATGATACTCTTGTCGAACAAGCTGCGGATACAGAAGGAGTAATTTTAATAGATGGTTTTGTTGGTACCATACAACGTATTTTTCACCCTGAGTCGTACGAACAAGATCTGTATTTCCCTGCTGAAACAACAGAAGGTCGTGTACATCGGCACGATCGTGTGATTCAATTGTACAAGCTTCACGGCTCGTTAACATGGGAAGCCACTGAATCTAGTATAGACAACCCTTATGGTCTTACGTCGAAAACTGGATTATCTTCCGATGGTTGGCCTATTATTATTTATCCTACACCAATTAAATTCACCGAAACCCTTGGCATGCCATACGCAGAACAATTTCGACGCTTTTCTAGGGCAATAATACGCCCGCAATCAACTCTTTTTTCAATTGGATATGGATTTGGTGATGAACACGTTAATTCCATAATAAGACAGGCCTTAACAGTGCCAAGTTTTACATTTGTAATTGTGGATCCAAACCCAAAAAGTGATTTTGTTAGATCACTTAGGGCGCAGAAAGATAAGCGTGTATGGGTGTTTTCGGGTGAAGTATTTGGTACTTTTTACGGTTTTGTCGAACATGTATTACCTGATTTGCGTGATGAAGAATTAAGGCGCCAAATAGTTGAAACACAGCGTGCAGTAATACATTCTAGAACGCGCAGTAATAAATACTAGGAGGAAGATAGTTTGATAAACGATTTTGAAATTGGTAGGGTTGTAGCTGTAGACACAGCACAAGTAACTATAGAGCTAAATAAAGATATCCGCGCATTGTCTCGTAATACGTTTGAAGGTGTACAAGAGGTCGGACGCATCAATTCATATATAATTATACCTGTTGGTGCACAGAGGCTTGTGGCAATTATTACTAGAGTGGTTATAACGGAAGAAGCAGAGCTTAATATTAACCGTACTATGGTGACACTCCCCGCTTCTCGGCGTATCATGAGAGCAACTTTGGTTGGCACTGTTGATGGCAATACATTTAATCAGGGCGTTTCGTTGTTCCCAATATTAGACAATCCTGTTCTATTACCTTCAAAACAAGATCTTGATATAATTTTTGATCAGAAAAACGTTGTTTCTGTTGATCTAACCAAACCAGGATATTGCATACCCATTGGCCAGTCAGTCCTTTTTAAAGATCGCAAAATACACATTAACCCAGACATTTTTTTTGGTAAGCATGCAGCAATCCTTGGTAGTACGGGTTCTGGCAAATCATGCACCATTGCATCTTTATTACAGTCTATTTTAGCGCGCAAAGAAATTAAAAGAACCACTTTTATATTGCTTGATACGAATGGGGAATATCAGACTGCATTTCAGCAAAAAAAGGAAAATGGGGACTGGGAAGATGCTGTAGGGAAAAGGTGTCTATATATACCTACTGAATCGGGCAATAGATCGAATCGTTTAGTAATACCTTATTGGTTCTTAAATTCTGAGGATTATGTTCGATTATTTCAAGCTAGGAAGGGTGTGCAAAGGCCTGTTCTGCTTGAGGCATTAAGACTAGCTAAGTGCCCTTCTCAACCACAAGGGGAAATTTTTGAATTACGGCAAATATTACTGAAAGAATTGCATCGTCTCTTATCCCGATCACAGATGACAGGAAACATTTCGGTTGAGGTTGAGGATATTGCAGAAGGTTGTTATCGATATGTAGAGTCGAGAATTGAAGACGTAAAACTGTTGCTTGGCACTTATACTGACGGACTTAAAAATGCTCTAAAGGAAATAGCATCAAATTCTAGGAGACATGTTGGTGAACCAGATGGTCGTCGTTTTCCAAAACCTCTGCCACTCGATATACAGCAGCAAATCCGAGTTAGTATCCAACATTTTATTAATTTTCTTATTGGTAACAACGAATCAGATTCTCCCAAGGCGGTTTCTGCTGATAGCCCCTTGTATTTCAGCAAAGAAGCCTTTAAATCCGATTACATTGAAAAAGCAATTCGTAGCGAAGAAACGGAAAGTGCCAAAGCAAGGGATTATTGTGGCACAATGCTAATGAGGATCTACAGGATCTTGGAGGACCCAAGATTTGAATTTATGTTTGGTAATGCGGGTGTCGATTGGCCAAACCCATTGCACTCACTTGCTACGTTCCTAAGGGATATTATTGGACTTGCATCAGGAGAAATTGGCTTATCGGAAGAAGATGATGTTGCACCTAATATATTTCCATATTATGATCGTCAGCGAAATAGTGCTGGACATAACCATGTGGTAATTCTAGATCTTAGCTTATTGGCTTCAGAGGCCCTTGAGAATGTCACTGCATTAATAGGCCGTTTGATATTAGAATTTCTTCAAAGAATGGGGGAATATTGCGGTGATGACTTAAGGGGTTCCTTACCAGTCGTGCTGGTTCTTGAGGAAGCACAGAATTATATCCGTGAAGGACGTTACGCGGAAGAAGATACTATTTCACGTGATGTATTTGAACGGATTGCCCGTGAAGGAAGAAAATATGGTTTGAGTTTGGTACTGAGTTCACAGCGGCCAAGTGAACTTTCGAAGACAGTACTTTCGCAGTGCGGAAGCTTTATTGTTCATAGATTACAAAACCCCGAAGATCTACGGTATTTTAAAGATATTGTTCCAGGGGTTTACGAAGGTTTGATGGATCAACTTCCTGCACTAGCGCCTCAGTCAGCGCTGATACTTGGAGAATGTGTACGTGCACCAGCACTGGTGAAAATTAAGGATGCGTCACCCCTTCCACATAGCCGTAATCCTAAATTCTATAGATACTGGGTTTCTGATGTGGCTCCAAAAATACCTGTGGAGGAAATCTGTTGTCAATGGGAACTTGGAAAGTGGGATGACAGGGACAGTAACAATATAGAAGATTAGAAACTAAAATTCATCTATATTTGGGTAGCCAAAAATTATATAGTTGGGAGTTCAATTATGATCCCTAAAGAATGCAAACGTTTAGCCGAAGTTGATTTTCCCATCGCTGTAGTGTCCAGGCATTCAGCGCGGGAGAAGTCGATACGTCATGGGCATCCCTCCACGCTGCACCTGTGGTGGGCGAGGCGGCCGCTGGCAGCATGCCGGGCCATGTTGTTGGCCCTGCTGTTGCCTGACCCCTGTGATTCGCATTGCCCGGAAGAATTTAAAAAGGAGGCGCGCAAACTGCTGCCGCAGTTGATCGGCAATATAGGGTCTGAAGATATCGCATTGAGAAAAGCCATCCTGAAGTTTATCGGTGACTTTGCCAATTGGGACAATGCCGGGAACCCTGTATTCCTTGAGGTGGGTCGCGGTCTGGTCAAGGCGGCCCATCCCGGAGAGAACCCACTGGTGGTAGATCCCTTTGCCGGAGGTGGTTCCATCCCGTTGGAAGCATTGAGGCTGGGCTGTGACACCTTTGCCAGTGATCTGAATCCCGTGGCCTGTCTTATTTTAAAAGTTATGCTTGAGGATATCCCCCGGCATGGGCCGGAACTGGCCGATGAACTTCGCCGCGTTGGCGCAGAAATCAAGGAGAGGGCGGAGCAGGAGCTGGCCGAACTTTATCCCCAAGATCCGGATGGAGCTACACCCATTGCTTATATCTGGGCAAGAACAGTGAAGTGCGAATCGCCAAATTGCGGTGCGGAGATACCGCTGGTCCGCTCTTTTTGGCTCTGTAAGAAGAGAAATCGAAAAATAGCGCTGCGGCACAGGGTTAAAAAGAATATAAGTCCACCATTTGTTGAATTTGAAATTTTTGAACCGGAAACTGACGCAGAGGTTCCCCAGGCTTCTGTATCCCGCGCGAGGGCAGCCTGCCTTTGCTGCGGCACTATCCTACCTCCTGAGCGGGTACGGGCCCAGCTAAGCGAACAAAAAGGTGGTGCCGATGTCATATTCGACCAGAATGGCCAGCGTATCGGCGGTGCACGCCTGTTGGCGGTAGTTACTTTGCGGCAGGGTGAACCAGGGCGCTACTACCGCTTACCCGAGGAGCGGGACTATGTAGCGATAAAAAAAGCTAAGGAATGGCTGGCAGACATACTATGCGATTGGGAGCAGGGTGGCAAACAAGGTTTTTGCCCGGTGCCGGATGAACCATTACCTCTCATGAGTGGGACATTTAATGTACCCCTTTATGGAATCAATACTTGGGGGGATCTGTTTACGGCAAGGCAAAATATAGCGCTGGTAATATTTTCGCAAACCATGCAAAAATATTTTGATAGCAATGTGTCACGCTTAATTTTGTTGCAAATAAGTAAAGGTGCGGATGGGAACAGTTCACTATCCCGGTGGATGGCTGGCTATGAGAATCATGTTAATACCTTTTCTAGGCAGGCGCTACCCATTGTTTGGGATTTCTGTGAGGTGACACCTTCTTGTAGGGGCAGGGGGGTCTTCTTGGGTGCTATTGACAATGTTGCAGATGTAATAACAAGGTCTTGCCTACTACATTTAGGCCAGGTTTTATGTTCTACTGCAATGGAACATCCATTGCCTGATGCCACTTCGACTATCTGGTTTACTGACCCACCTTACTATAATGCCATTCCCTATGCTGATCTTTCCGATTTTTTTTACGTTTGGCTTAAGCGTAGTTTGCCGGGACTTCCTTTGTTTCAAAATCCTCAGGATTCTAAAAATACCCTCACGCCAAAAGAAAACGAACTCTGTGAAATGGCTTGTTGGGACCCTGTTCGTTATGCTGATAAAGATAAGGATTTCTTTGAGAAAGGTATGCGAGTAGCCTTTGCCGAAGGGCGCCGTATATTGTGCGATGAAGGTATAGGCTCTGTTGTCTTTGCTCATAAAACTACAGAAGGTTGGGAGGCTTTGCTCACCGGGCTCATCCAGGGTGGTTGGACCATCACGGGATCGTGGCCTATCGCTACAGAGATGGGCTCACGCCTTAGAGCTCGTGATTCCGCTGCTCTGGCCACCAGTGTCCACCTTGTCTGCCGCCCTCGACCTGATGATGCTCCTGTCGGCGATTGGGGTGAGGTGCTGCGTGAATTGCCGGAGCGGGTGGGGCACCGGATGGAATACCTGCAAGAACAGGGTGTCCGCGGGGCGGATCTGGTCTTTGCCTGTATCGGGCCGGCACTGGAAATATTCAGCCGTTACTCCATGGTTGAAACCGCAGCAGGTGAAGAGGTCAAGCTGGATGAGTACCTGGAGAAGGTATGGGAAGTGGTCGGGCGTATCGCCCTGGAGCAGGTGCTGGGCACAACTGAAGCCCGGGCCCGTAACAGCGCCGCCGGCGCGCTTGAAGAGGATGCTCGTCTGACCGCATTATTTCTTTGGACCATCCAGAGCACCACCGGGCAGAATGGCAAAAACGCCGAACTAGATGAAGATGATGAAGCCGATGAAACTTCAGCCGCCTACGCCAGGGGATTCAACCTGGTATTTGATGTGGTGCGCCGCTTTGCCCAGCCCCTGGGGATTGACCTGCCCAGGTGGGAAAACCGGATCATCAGAACTGAAAAAGGTATTGTCAGGCTACTGTCCGTCAAAGAACGGGCCGAACAGCTTTTCGGTGAAGAAGGGATTTCCTCTGCCGCGGAATGGATCGAGGAGGACCTGCAAACAGGCATCCAACTGGCGCTTTTCCCGGAGACTGGAAAGGGTCGCATACCCATGATCAAGGGACGGGGACGCCGCAAAGCTGCCCTGGATCTTTCAACATTGGAAAGTGTTAGCAGGGAAGAGGTGACCACCCTGGATCGGATTCATGCCGCCATGCTGCTTCAGTCCGGCGGCCAAGCCAATGCTTTGCGGATCCTGGTCAAGACCGAGGTTGAACGCGGCCCCGATTTCTTGCGGTTGGCCAACGCCCTTTCTGCTCTTTATCCCCGGGGCAGCGAAGAGAAACGGCTTCTCGATGCCATGTTGTTGGCTGTGCCGCGATAAAAGGTTGTGGTAAAATGTACAAGCTGAAGAGGCGAAAAATTTGAAGCTTATGCTTTCCTTAATGATCAGCACAAGAAAGTTGCCGGTGATATGATAGAAGCGCTTGAGGCTTACAAGGTTGTTCCGGCGTTATGGTCGCAGAAGGAGAGGTACGCGGAGGCCTTGGTTGGTTAAAGGGCTGTTCATTCAGGATAGATCAGATTATTCAAGCAAATAAAACCGAGGTGATTCTTTCATGGAACCATGGTACAAAATAGCTACACCGCGCAAGGAGGTCCGGGAGGGGCGCTCTTTCAATCCGGATGAATTTGCCATCCATCTGGAACAGGTTGTTACCGGAAGTGCACCCGAAGATTACAGGGAACCCGAGCAGTTTTTTGCCCGCACCTTCTTTACGCGCGCCTTGCGTGAACATACCGGGATGGCACTCAGGCGCCTGGCCGGCGAGACTGCGAATACAGCTCCGGTGATGACCCTGGTTACCCAGTTTGGCGGCGGCAAGACTCATACCCTGACAGCACTTTACCATCTGGCGACAAAAGGTGTAGCCGCACAGGAATATCCGGGTGTGGCCGATTTGATGAAAGAAGCTGGCTTGAGCAGGATGCCCGGGGCACGGGTAGCGGCCTTTGTGGGCAACGCCTGGGATCCCCGGGAGGGCCTCGAGACGCCCTGGATCGATCTGGCTTACCAGCTCGCCGGGGAAGCCGGGGTTGGTGAACTCGGTCCGGCAGCTCGGACAACCCCACCGGGAACTGAAGCTCTGGGCAGGGTATTCAAAGCCGCGGGTGGACCGGTGCTGATACTCTTTGACGAGGTGCTGAATTTCCTGAACCGTTACCGGGAGATGGCCGATCCTTTCCATTCTTTTGTCCAGAACCTGACGGTGGCCGCTACCGGCATCGCCAATTGCGTTGCTGTGATCAGTCTGCCTCGCAGTCAGGTAGAAATGACTGACTGGGATATGCAATGGCAAGAGAAGATTACCAAGGTGGTAAGACGCGTGGCCAAGGATCTGATTGCCAATGATGAGACTGAAATCAGTGAAGTGGTGCGGCGCCGACTTTTTGATGATCTGGGCAGCGAGCGGATTCGCAGAAATGTATCCAGAAAATATGCCGAATGGTGCTTCGAGCGTCGGGCACAGCTACCTCATGAATGGACTGCCGTGGATAGCGCCGTTACCGAGACCAGGGCCAGGGAATTCCTGCAGGGTCGGTTCGAGGCTTGTTTCCCCTTTCACCCGGCAGCGCTATCTGTTTTCCAACGTAAATGGCAGGCCCTTTCACAGTATCAACAGACCCGCGGCACTCTGGCCATGCTGGCGCAGTGGATCTCCTGGGCATATCGGACAGGCTTCCGTGAAGCTCGGCGTGAGCCGCTGATCACCCTTGGGTCTGCCCCCCTGGAGGTGCCGGATTTTCGCAGTGTGGTGCTGGGGCAGTTGGGCGAATCACGGTTGGTTGCCGCTATAGATTCGGATATCGCCGGCGATCATTCCCACGCCCGGGCACTCGATGCTGATACCAGTGGGCCGTTACGCAATATTCATCGGCGGGTCGGCACGGCGATATTTTTTGAATCCACGGGCGGACAGGTGGACAAGATGGCTCATCTACCAGAACTGCGCTTTGCACTTGGGGAGCCGCGGGTGGATACATCTTCCGTGGATAATGCTGCCTTTGCACTGGAAAGCAAATCATACTTTTTCCGCCGTGTCGGCACCGATGGTTTTCGGATCAGTTATCAGCCAACTTTGAAAAAAGTGGTCAATGACCGGCGTGCCTCACTGGACAGGGAAACGGATATTGTGCCTGCCATGCGTACCCTGGTCAGGAAGGAATTTGAACGGGGGGCAGATATTCCACTGGTATGGTTCCCCTCCGACAGCGCCACGGTGCAGGATACGCCCAGGTTAACCCTGGCGGTTGTTGACCCGATATCGGAATGGACCGGGAACGGGTCCATACGGAAACAGATCGCGGAATGGACCAGGCAACGCGGCAATTCGGATCGGCTTTACCCGGCCGCTCTGGTCTGGTGCCTGAAAAAGCCGGGACGTGAATTGCAAGAAAAGGTAGAGCTATGGCTGGCCTGGAAAACAGTTCAAAAGGAAATTACCGAGGGCACAATAAGTGGTGAATTCGACCGTTCCGACCTGGCGGATATCCAGGGAAATGTAGCGGCAGCCGGGGCTGCCGCCGAAGACGAGGTCTGGGGCGGCTATCGTTATGCTGTAATTCTTGATCGAAACGAGGAAGACTGGCTCAGAGTCATAGACCTTGGGGCGGGCCATTCCAGCAGTGGAGAAACTTTGGCGGGCCGCGTGATCACAGCGCTAAAATCCGAAGGCTTGTTGAGTGTTTCTGTGGGAGCGGGTTACATTGAACGCAATTGGCCCCCTGCCTTGAGGGATTCCGGCGCCTGGCCTCTATCTAGCCTGCGGAAAAGTTTTCTTGATGGTTCGTTGATCCGGTTGCCCGATCCGGATGCAACCCTGCGGCAAAAAATTATTGAGTTTGTGGAGCGGGGCAACTTTGGTCTGGCTTCGGATCGGAAGCCAGATGGCAGCTATGGGCGGATCTGGTTTGCCGAACAAATTGGACCGGAGGAGGTCAGTTTTGAACATCAGGTGTTTCTATTGTCCAAGGACAAAGCCAATGACTTGAAGGCATCTCCCGAACCTGGCGGCGAAACTATACTGCCGCCTGAGCCAGGACCATCACCGCCAATAGAGCCGGGGCCAGTCCCTGATCCGCCCGTTGACCCCTTACCGCCCGGTGCGAAGCGTACCTTCCATATTTCGGGTGAAATACCCCTGGAAGTATGGAACCGTGTCGGCATAAAGGTAATCCCGAAGCTGCGCAACGGCAGCGGCTTACGGGCCCATGTATCTTTTGTTGTTACTGTTGAGGAGCGGCAGGCCGATAATTTCCAGGCTGAACTTGAACAAATACTTGCCGACCTGGACCTTGGTGCAAGAATTAGAATTGAAAATGGCAAGACAGAAGATCAGGATATTTAACATAGGGTATAGATTTGGTATGGCTTGTCTTGTGTTACTTTTTAATTGTTCGCTTGCCAGGAAAGGTAAGAAATGGCGCGTAAGAATGAAGCAGAAAGACTATTAAAAGATGGTTTATACCCATCCCTGATTGCCAAGGAAATGGGAATTTCGGCCAGTACGGTTATACAATATCTTCGTACGCAAGTCGGTGAAGGCTCGCTTCGTCTGTCGGATTTATTTTTTTCCTGGTCGCCCGAGAAGCGAGAAATATTACAGCAGGCCGTAAACGCTAATTACCAAGATAGAAACCTCCTACTTGTCGAGAACGAGTTATGTCCCGAGGAATTATATTTATTCATTAAATTACGCAACCGCCGTACTTTTGCCGGCGATATGTACGAGTACGTATCCGAGACAGAAATTATAATCCATGAATTGGTTAGCAATATCTTGCAGAGAGAATTTGGAACGGATGAATCCTGTTGGTGGCGTAAAGGTATCCCTGTTAAAATTCGAAAAAAATGCGCTTCACTTCGGGAAGAGGATGAAGAACCATGCGGGTTTCCATATGCCTACACGAGCCTCATTGATTTGGCAACTATCATCTTAAAAAAATGGGCTTTGTTCAAAAATAATGTTCCAGCCAGGTACACTTCAAACCGCAAACAGCTCGAAAGTGATTTTGCACGTCTAAACCGGATTCGCAATGCGGTGATGCACCCTGTCAAGGAACGAAATTGGACGGAAGAAGATTTTGAATTTGTGCGTGAGGTTTTCGGGTTGTTCAAAGAAATTGATGCAAGTAAATGAAGAATAACTGGAGTATTGCGGATATTATTCAAACAAGTCACGAGGCCTGCGCAAAAAGGTTACTGCCGATATTGAGCCGGTTTCGCCTTGATCGAAGCGGTGATCTAGATCGAGTAGAATTTCGCAGGAAGTAGGCCTACTTGATTAAAGATATTAAATCAGTGATTGTTGCTTCGGTTATTGAGTTGCGGACAATTAAAAAGGGGATGTTTAGGCATGAAGAGTTTGGTTGAATCTGTTAGAAAAGCATTGGAATCAGAAAATTGGCATGGTGCGCTGTTTATCGCTATTACTCTACCAGACATATGTGGAAAAATTGATAAGGAAAATATGACCTCACGGAAAAGGTATGTAAATTGGTTTGACAAATATCTGAGAGATACATATGTAAAAAGGGTGGGTTCGGAAAAAGAGGAATTTGTATTTTTAAGTGGAGATGATTTATATGCATTAAGATGTGCAATGTTGCATGAAGGTTCAACTATTATTGATGGGCAAAGTGCTAGAGACGTATTAAATAACTTTGAGTTTTCTTGGAACAGTTCGCATCTTAATTTTTTATCAAAAAACTATTATAGCGGTAAAAATAGACTTGTTTTAAATGTAGGGAAATTTTGTGAAGAAATCTGCAGTGGAGTAGAAAAGTGGATGGATACTACTAATTATTTTGAAGCTACAAATTTGGTTATTCGAACAGCACCATTTACAGTTGATGGAATTACTTTCGGTGGCAATTAAAGGGTAATTGAAATTGACCGAGTGGTATTGCGCCCGAAGGCTAAAGAGATGTTAATTCACCGTATGGTGCATGGGGAAAAGGTGAGACAGAGTCGCATGGCTGGAAGAAATATGTGGTAATATAACATGCTCTATGATATCCAGTTGGAGAAGGTTGGTATAATGAAATATATTACTTATAGGTTATTTTCTAAAATAATGTATTGCATATATAACCTATGGGTAATATAATGGATGTGAAAGTTTCAAATGGTGATTGTGAAAAACGTTTTGTATCCCGAGGAATTCAGGTGTTCCTATATCAAAGAACACCCAAAATACGAAAATGACTTGAAGGAATTGATTGAAAGAAGCGGTTTCAGGGACAAATTTAGCGGTTTATACAGGCAAAGGTTAAAATACCTGGAGGAGCACCATGAACTTTGTATACGTAGGGGAAATTGGTTTGAACTTTTGAAACATGTTGATGTTGAATTGTATGTGGCCAAGTTCAAAGCCCGGAAGAACATAAGAATTCTTTTCTGTTTCATTGAATATAAAGGATTGGAATACGCTGTTTTGTTATATCCATTTGAAGAAAAGAAAAGTGGTAAAAGAAAAAGTAAGGAAAGTTACAGTGCTGCCATTACAATTGCTTTGAGCAGGTTGAAGGAGGTTTTGACTGATGTTTGATGTTCAGCAGTTGCCTGATGCTTGGGACACATTCTACAGTTTTTTTGGTGAAAAAGATCGTATGAATGAGGGGCTCTACGATATTTATTACAAGATTTCCACCGCTATCTTCGATCATAGAATTGGAAAGAACCTTTCACAAACTCAACTTGCCAATAAACTTGGTGTAACTCAAGCCATGGTTTCAAAACTTGAAAGTGGTGACTATAACTATTCTGTGGAGCAACTTTGGAAGGTATCACAGAAGCTTGGCTTAAAATTAATAATTTCGCTTGAAGAGAATATTGAAGAAATTCCGGTTAGTTCTTTGAACGAAAAACAGGGTCAAATAATTTACTATCCTGATGTGGCGGTGGGGTAATGAAAGATAAGGATGTATCATCGGACTTTATTTTTATTGGCAACAGGGTAAAAAACTTTAACCTGGAAACGCGCCAGGTCAACAAGAAAGATCAGCAGGCCGTGCTTTCGTTTGATTTTGAATATAATGTTAACGATGTTCAGCGAAGTGAAGAAAAATTGCTTGGGATTATTGAGTTTATGGTCAAGGCCAGGGCAAAAATTAAAAGAAGAATACTGTTCAAGGTTGAACTGGTTATGGAAGGTGCCTTTGGCTGCGAATCAAAACATCTTTCTGAAGAAAGATTCATGGAGATGCTTGAGATAAACGGCCTGATCACCCTATCGCATTTATCGAGGGCATACTTAATAAACGTAACATCTCAGTCCGGATTCACCCCTCCCCTGAAAATGCCGATGATCAACGTGATGAAACTAAGAGAAATGAAAAAACAATCAACAGAATAATCCGGGAAAAATGCAATTGCAAAGGGACTTCCATTGCATTGGTGGCCATGCTCAACTAGAAGATACGCCAGAAAAAGAAGAATGATATCCCATTATAAAATGTCTAGTTCATTCTGGGTATATATCAGGGTCAAATTGCGGGCCGGTAATATAACTCCTGCACCACCAAGTAAGTGTTTCGACCTCCATTTAAGGTGGCGTGCCTGGGAAAGATTCGAACCTCCGACAAACGGATTGGAAATCCATGATTGATGTTCCGATGTTTATCAAGACTTGTGGTTTTAGCCGTGGGATGAACACGTTTTGTATTCTTGGCAAACAGCTAAAGATATGTTAATTGTCATCCGCAGATTGCTGCCGGCATAATCTGAAAGTAGATGGCATTTTCAAGCAGGATTTTTCCGGGCGATAACGAAAGAAAATAGTATGGCGGTGCACGGAGCGAGCGGGGGGATCTAGGCCCCTGAATGGGGCTTGCCGCTACTCATGTCCATACCCATGCGGTTCCTGCATCTATCTGATCGAAGGACTGTGAAGATGAAGAAAAACAAATTTCTGGCATGGTTGTTATTATCCTGTCTGTTTCTGATGCCTGTCGGGCTACCCGTGATAGTTGAAGCAGATGAAGTACACGATCCAACTGGAGACGAGCCAATGAATGAAAAGAAAGATGGGGTAGACCCCGCTTGCGTACTGAAATTTTTGCAAGAAATATCGGATGCGGGTGTGGAGAACCACAGCATGGTCATCATGCGCCATGGCCAGGTTCTGCTTGAGTCCTACGCGTATCCCTATGCGGCAGAAATCCCGCACATGATGTTTTCACTGACCAAGAGCATCGTCAGCACCGCGGTGGGGTTTGCCATCGATGAAGGCAAGTTGGCTCTTGATACAAAGTTAACCGATCTGTTCGCGGAATACGAATACAAGGATGACCCGAAATGGGAAAAGTTGACCATAGAATCCCTTCTAACCATGAACAGCGGGAAGAAATTCAGCTTTGTGCGTGATATGTCCAAAGGGGACTATGCCGAAATGTTCATGAAGGCACCTTTCCGCAAGGACGAAGGTTTTTACTACAGCAACGATGATACGTACATGCTGGGGGCGGCGGTAACAAAAGTAGCGGGTGAGTCCCTGGTGGATTATCTGATGCCCCGTTTGTTTGAACCTCTGGGCATTGAAAAGCCGTTCTGGGAAACGGATGCCAGGGGTTTTTGTGTCGGTGGCACCGGTATCTATCTCAGAACCATGGATATCGCCAAGATATGCCAATGTTATCTCGACCGGGGGCAATATGATGGCAAGCAGGTGATCCCGGAAGCATGGGCCTTGACTGCAGGCAAGTTCAAGGTGAAAACGGATGAGGACCTCGGGTACGGCTACCTGTTCTGGGTCAACGATGACGGCAGTTACAGAATGGCCGGTATGTTGGGACAGTTCGGGATAATTTTCCCGCAGCATGATGCCGTGGTGGCTATTACCGGTTGCACACTGGAAGAGGAGATCCAGAACGAGATATTTGAAAAATATTTCCCCCTGGCATTTGAAACCGCTGCGGACAAAGGTTCATGGGAGTCCTTGAACGATTTTCTGGAGGAGAGGAACAGGGTGGATATACCTGTCTCTGCAAGAAATCCACTGGAAAGGGATATTGACGGCAAGGTCTATAACATGAACAAGCTGGCAAAAGGTTTTACCGGGCTGATCAATGCACCGTTGTCGGTTATGCCGACGGCCGTCAATGTCAGTTTTGCCCGGAGGCCGCATGAGAGTATGGATGATCTTGTCTTCAAGTTCGAGGAGGATGTCTGCATCATCACATGGCAGGAAGGGGACAGCAAAATCCATATCAGAAGCGGCATGGATGGGGAACCCCGTTTCTCGGATATTGAAAGATGCGGTTACCCTTACCGGTTGTGGAGTTACTGCTACTGGCAGGATGATAAGCTTGTTGTAACCGTGAAGCCGATCAATACGGCGGCAACACAGCACTTCGAATTCTCGTTCAAGAACAACAACATGACCATGAAAATGAGAAGCAACCCCGATTTTGCCGATTTTATCTCCAGCAACGCGGTATCCAGTGGGGAAATTCCCGATATCAAATATATCACGCCGGCAGTAGTATGGATTATCAAGCAAGTTTTGCAATACGACAAGATACCCGTGCCGTTCAGCGGGGCATGATACATACAATCCCCCCTTTCTTGATGGTTTCTGCAGTCGGGCCTGTACTGCACGGAGTTATGTTTCGGCCCCGATCCGGCTTGCAGCCAGACGTTGCCATCTGAACAGGAAGCAAGGTTTTGATGAGATATTTCTCTCCGGGTGAGAGCCCGCAATTCACCGCCACCAATTCCGGGGCTGCAAATCATGCCTTTGAATGACAATCATTTATGATATAAAATGAGTACAGCATCGTGAGGATTTTATTGTCCGGAAAGGGGGCAGCGATAGACAGTGAAAATCAATATCATTCCTCAACCGAACAGCATCACCGTGGATGAAAATGCAAAGCCCTTCATCATGACTGATCGCATCAGGATAGTTGACGGCGGGCATGACCTGCTGGCAGCAAGGAATTTGCTTGAATTCCTGAAGGGTGTCGGGATCAAAAATGATGGACGTGTTGCAGGAACGGTGGAATTTATCGTCGATCAGCGTATTGAAAATGATGAAGGATACAGTCTCGAGGTTGAAGAAAAGTGTATTTCGGTCAGGGCGAACGGTGATCGGGGTTTGTTTTACGGGGTGCAATCCCTGAAACAGATTATTTTTGATCGCTACCGGGAGAAGAAAGGTGTAATTCCGGCCTTGAAAATCGACGATCATCCTCGTTTTCGCCACCGGGGTTACATGCTCGATATCGTCAGGCATTTTTTTGGCCGGGAAGAGATCCTGAGACTGATAGAACTGCTCTCGCTACATAAATTGAACGTCTTTCATCTTCACCTTACCGATGACCAGGGCTGGAGGGTGGAGATAAAAAAATATCCCAACCTGGTCACCACGGGTTCCAGGCGGGATCAGACGCTGGGGGATCGTACTCCCCACGGCGGTTATCTTACCCGGGAGGATCTGACGGAGATTGTTGAATATGCCGCCGAGCATTTCATGACCGTCATCCCCGAGATCGAAATGCCCGGGCATTTTACATCGGCCATTGCCAGCTATCCGGAGCTCGGTTGCGACGGGAAGCAGATTCCGGTGGCCACTTCGTTTGGCATCAAGAGTGACATCGCCTGTGCCGGAAAGGAGACCACCTACGAGTTTATATTCGGGGTGCTCGATGAGATAACAGACCTTTTTCCATCGCCCTACATCCACATCGGCGGGGATGAAGCCGAAAAAAGCCACTGGGCTGCCTGCCCTCACTGCCAGAAGGCCATGAGCAGGGAGGGGCTGACTGACCTGGAAGAACTGCAGGGGTATTTTACCAACAGGATCATCGAGTATCTGAATGGCAAGGGGAAGAAGGCCATCGTCTGGAATGAGAGTATCTACAGTGGTTTTCTGGACGAGCGGGCTGTCTGCCATTACTGGTCTGACGGGGTGATACCGCGTAGGGTTGCAGGGGAGATCAACAGGGGCAGGGAGACCATCGTCTCCAGGTTTACCCCGTTGTATCTTGATTATCCCCATGCCATGCACAGTTTGAGAGCTGTCTACGAATTTGAACCCGTTCCGGAAGGAGTAAAAGATGAATTCCGGCAGAAGATCATGGGTGTCGAAACTCCTTTGTGGACTGAATTTATTGAGGACAGGGAGCAGATAGACTATTTGAGTTTTCCCCGTGTCTGTGCTGCGAGCGAACTCTCCTGGACCCGTCCCCGGTTCAGGAAGTACGATAATTTTTTGCGCAGGCTTCGCTCCTTCCAGCGTTATCTGGATTTCCTTGATGTAAAGTATGCGCCCCTGTTTGAGGCCGATCCTGCCGGATTTGCAAGGATTGGCCAGATGCTCGGGTTTGCTCGCAAGTTCATGAAAAATGTATTTGCCGTCAGCCTTTCCTCGCAGGTACGGGCTGCACTGAACATGAACAGAGCTCGCAAGCGATGATCGGACTGTGAAAAACCCCCTTCCGTCCGGAAGGGGGTAAAAAAATTCTACCGTGCCCGAATGTTTTCAGATATGCCGGGCCACATCGTTGGCTTCGGTGATCGCCTCCCAGGCCCGGGCCGGTTCCCGGGCATCACCGATGCAGTAAATCTCTCTCGAATCGGCATTGCGTATGAGGTTCTCGTAAAGTGTCTTTTCGGACTGTCCACCGGTGGAGAAGATTATAAAATCCGTGTCTATGATTATCTCTTCGGTGTCATCGGGGTTCAGTTTCCGGGCAAACGGATTGTGTACATTCCTGGGGATCAATGTTGTCCACGGTGTGTAAGGATCCGGCCGCCTGCGGTTGGCCCGGATATGGACTTTATTCTCCGAAATACGAAACACCTTCGAGGCATTGTAGACTTTCACGGGGTTTTTGAGACGATCTTCGTGGCGATCCGTTGGTGCTCCGGCACCCATCATCAGCCAGAGCATCATCCCCCGGTTGGCATGGACAACCCCCTCCATCAGCTCGGGCAGCATCTCGACCACGGTAACCTCGAGGCCTTTCTCGTAGGCCAGCGAGTAAGCAACTTCGCAGCCGACCAGCCCACCGCCGACCACCGTCACGCGGCGCGCCTGTTCGGGCAGTGCAAAACCATCCTTCAACAGTTCGCGTGCCTCCCGGTATGCTGTCTTCTCCAGCCCTTCCAGCGGGGGGATCAGGGGTTTCAATCCGGTACTGCAGATCACCACATCGAAATCCTGCAACATTTCCACTCCGGCTTCGGTCTGATAACGGATTTCAAGCCCCTCCCTGGAATACTGTTCCATCTGGTACTGGAGGTTCTCGATGTATCTGGCGACGTCGTGCTTGATCTTCAATTTGCCGCTCAGGTAAAGTTGGCCTCCCACATATGATTCCTTCTCGAAGAGAGTTACGTCATGGCCCCTCAGAAATGCCGTTCTGGCTGCCTCGCAGCCCCCGGGGCCTGCTCCGACCACGGCGACCCTTTTGCGCAAATTGGTTTTTACCAATTTCTTGGTATCCTCGAATCCGGCATAGGGGTTGACGGTGCAGCATGGATGTCCCCCCAGGATGAATGATTGAATACAGCCTTCCTGGTCACCTATACAGTGAATGATCTCCCTTGTGCGCCCTTCCCTGACTTTCTGTGGCCAGTAAGGATCGGCGAGAAGGGGGCGTCCGAGCATGACGAAATCGGCTTTGTTTTCGGCCAGTACACTTTCTGCCACTTCGGGCTTGCCCATCTTGCCCACGGCAATTACCTTGGCGGGAATATTTTCCCGAACAAAGAATTCCTTCAGGGCCAGGGCAATTTCATCCACGTAGGGCTTATCGACAAAATAAGCCGGTGGGTGCGGGTAGAACCAGTTATCATAGCAGCCCTTGTCCACATCAAAAGCATCGACCCCGGCCTCCCACAGTGCTTTGCAGAATGCGAGCCCTTCACTGATAACACGTTCTTTTCCCCTGAAATTGCGTTTAAAAATCCTGTCCCCATAGGAATGTTGCAATGCCTGGGTCAGGTCCATGCGGTATATTACGGGGAAATCCTTGCCGCAGAGCCGCTTGATCTCCTTTACGGAATCGATGCCAAATTGAAATCTATTCCTGTAGCGTCCCAGCTTTCTTCTGTTCCAGGGCAACGAAGTTAGCTGATCCATCAGGTAGCCCTCGTGGCCATGAAGTTGTACGCCATCAAATCCGGAAACCATGGCGTTGACAGCGCCCTGGCCCGTATTTTTGATGATCTTTTTGATCTGCCGATCGGTGAAGGGGATATGAGGAAGCTGGGGCACGTAGAAGTTTCGATTCACCGAGGCCGATTTCAGGATCTTTCCTTTCAATGCCACCTCGGGTGAGCCTACCCGCCCCAAACCGGCGGTCAGCTGGATAAAAATCTTGGCGTCAAAGGAATGTACCGCCGCGGCCAGGTCCCTCCATCCGGAAAGCCTGGTCCGCGAGGAACCATCTATGCGCGGGAAGTAGGTGGTATCGTTATCTTCCGAGACGGTGGGATCGATCCCGTGTGATATCGGGATAAGGCCGGTGATCAGAAGGCCGGCCCCGCCCCTGGCCCTTTCTGCGAAATAATCGATCATCTTTGTAAGCGGCCTCCCTATCGGATCCGCCATGTTGATATTGCCCATCGGGGCCATGATGATGCGATTTTTGACCCAACAAGTTCCTATTTCACCCGGTTCGAACAACCTTTCAAAGTTCAAAATTGGCACCTCCATTTTTATGTATGCATTTGCATTGATGGGCTGCTGTAGCAGTAACTGGCATCGTGGTCTGTACAACCTGCTCAATCGATTTATTGCCAGGCCCGGTCGCTGCAGAGGCGCAGACGATCAGGCCCTGATTTTCTTTTTTTCACCCATGCCGAAACAATTTTCTACAATTATCTTGCTATCTTCCAGCTGAAAAAATCCCTTGAATCTGCCCATCGGGGCCTCGTAATCGGAGCGAACTGCCAGCAGGTTGAGTTTGACTACCTTGAATGCTTTTGGCTCCGGGTAAAACCAGAGGTCCACCATCCCATAATTGTCTGTGATATGCCACTTTTCTTCCCTTTCATGATATCTTTTCACCTTGATCGGAGGCAACACATTCATTTTTCCGTTGACCCAGAGGCAATTCTCATTGTATTTTTCATGATTCAGGATCTGGTTGTCGGTCAAATTGAAACCGTAGTCGTTCCCTTCATTGTCCCTGGCGAAACCGGTAACCCAATCGTATTTCATCTCGTAGGGATAGTACCCTTTATGATCATCCAGAACCAGGCGGGAATTGTCCCTGCCAAATTCATTTTTTTCGTTACCCATGGCGATAAATCCTTCCATCGCCATCAAGTTCTTGTGCGAATAAAGTGCTCTGTTGGGGGCAAATGGTTGGCAGATCACGATCGGTTCACCTTCGTGGTACGCCTTCAGATGCAGCCTCGTAACCGGTAGATCACCCTGTGGGCCTATCTCCCCTTCCACGGTGATTTCCCCCTTTTCCAGATTGTTCCTGACTGCCAGGTAATAGTTTCTGGCCCGGCCCACGGAGACGCTGTTGAAAAGGCCGGAGGCGTTTTTGATTTTGAAACTGGGCATTATCTTTTCATAATTGTAAAATATCTCATTGCGTAGATCATATACCGCCAGCAGAACATATCCGTTCACCTTGGCATTGTAAACGGCTCCAAAGATGAAGATGTCTTTGTTTCCGGCCTGAAAAGCCTCCCATTCTTTCAGCCTGAATTTTTTGTACCACCGTGGAGCCGGGAAACCCAGAGGATTTTTTGCATCCAGCATGTTTATTCCGGGTATGGGTTGATTGTATGTGCCGAAATTGAACATGCCCCTGTTATCAACCAGAGCGGGTATGGCATTTTTGACCTCGCGGCGGTAAAGATTCCTTTTAACCACAAGCTATCCCCCACTTATACAAAAAATAACTACCGTTTGAAGATCTTCGATTCAAGGGTTCAATAGATATATTCAACCTGCCACAGCCAATATCCTGCCCGGTTTGCCCGGGCAGGGGTTCGGCAATCCGGCCCGGTGTCCGGAAGCATTGTTCGGGAGAATCAATCGGCGAGCCGCAAGCATTTTTGATTGACACATTTCAGTTGACAGAGTATAATGACAGTAAATTGGGAATATTCAGATTATATTGCCAGTCCTTTCAAGAATCCTGTTCGGAACGGGAGGAGGTCAGAAAAAAATGGTCACGGAAAAAAAACGGTTGCAAGCAGCTTTGCCCCCTTACAATACCGGAAGAACCGGGGTTTCCCTGTTGAATATCCCCATGCCCGGTATGCATGACGAGAACAAATCCATGGAATCGCTGATAGCCTTGAGCCAGATAATCTCTACGGTGAGCGGATCGCATGACCTTGAACCTGTCCTGAGGAAAGGATTGGAGACCGCCCTCGATTTTGTGGGGGCAAACTGTGGCGGTGTTATGCTCCTTGATGATCGAGACAGACATTTGGCCTATCATATTTACCTGGGTCTATCCGAGGAATTTGCCGGGAAAGTTTCGCCGGAACCGGGTCAAGGAATAAATGGAAACGTAGTCTCAACCGGGGAAGCTGTCCTACTTGATGACATCCTGGGGGAACCCGATGTCATGTACAGGGAGCTGATCAGGAAAGAAGGGATACGGGCTTTTATCAGTATTCCCCTCCGTTTCAGGGAGAGGGTTCTGGGTGTTTTGAACTGCGGAAGTCCCCGGAAGCAGCATTTTGCAGAAAGAGATATGCATCTTTTGAATTCCATCGGCGAACTGCTCGGGCTGGCCATCGGACATTTCCGACTGCACAGGAAGCTGCAGGAAAATAGAGAGAGGTACCGTGATGTGGCCCGTCAGGTCATCACCGTGCAGGAGAGGGAGAAGAAAAGAATTTCACAGGAGCTGCATGATGAAACAAGCCAGATGCTTGCTGCCCTGACCCTTCAATTGAAAACGCTGAGTGGAATGGCGGAGATGATCGGCCTGCAGGATCGGAAATTCATGCAGATGTTGGGGAAAATTCATGATACGGCAGTGCAGATAAACGACGAGGTTAACCGCATTATTTCTGATTTGCGCCCAACTTTGCTGGATTCCCTCGGGTTTATAGCGGCTATTCGCCATTATGCGGAATCAAACCTTGCGCCATTGGACGTCAATGTTTCCTTTGATATCATCGAGGATCCCGGGTCCTTTTCACCGGAAGACGAGATCAACCTTTTTCGATGGGTACAGGGGATCATCGGGAATATCGTTCAGCATTCCCGGGCACGGAATGTGGTCATTTCTTTGCAGAAGAAAAATGATCACCTGGAACTTTGTATACGGGATGATGGCATCGGATTCGATGTCTCGAGGATCGGGCAGATCAACACACAGAAAAAAAGGCATGGCCTGGGATTGATCATCGCCAAGGAAAGGTTGAAACTGATCGGGGGGAATTGTTCGGTACAGTCACGGCCGGGGGAAGGCACCACTGTTGTGGCGGTTATTCCCCGATTCAGAACCTGAAAAAATGTGTAATATGGTTGCAGGCATCATGCCTGGAAACAGATGCCCGTGACAGAATGTTTTCTCGGGAATAGCAAGGTTTCAAATTACGAAAACCGGAGGAAAGGTGGGATGGTAAAATGAAAAGGAATGTTCTCATTGTTGACCAGGATCAGAAGTTCATTACCGGTCTCCGGGAGGAACTCGAGAAGAGGCGCTGCAACGTATTTATTGCCTGTGATAGAGAAAAGGCGCAGAAAGCTGTGGAAACCAGGAAACTGCAACTGGTTATTCTTGGTGCCATAACGCCTCGCGGGGATATTTTCAAATTTCACCGATGGCTCAAGAACAGGATGGCGAGCCGGGACCTGCCCCTGGTGGTGGTGGATCTTCCTCCCGAAGAACGGCTTGACGGTGGGGGTTGGAGAAGGGAAGAAGGATTGAGATTGGATGCCGATGATTATTTTTGCCGCCCCATACCCCTCCACGAGTTGGCGGTGGCTATCAAGGACCTGCTGGACAGGATTGCCGGGAAGATCCGGGTGCTCGTGGTGGACGATCATGCCATGTTCAGGGAAGGAATTTGCGCTTTCCTGAGTTTGCAAAAAGACATGCTCATCGTTGGGGAAGCCGTGGATGGCAAGGATGCGATAGAAAAGATAGATCGGCTGTTGCCGCATGTGGTGCTGATGGATATTGTTATGCCGGAATTGAATGGCATCGAGGCGATGAAACAGATCAGTAAAAGGTGCAAGGATATCAGGGTTCTGATTTTGAGCCAGTATGAAGAGGAAGGCTACATCAGCGCCACTGAACAGGCCGGGGCCTTCGGTTTTATTCCCAAGAAAAACGTCAGCAGCGAGCTTCTCAAGGCTATACGAACGGCGAAACGATCCAGAAACCGGGTAAGATATTATCTCTGAAAAACTGGCAGGCAGTGGATAGAGGGGGGCAGGGATACCCGCATTTTCATGGTTCCCTGTCCCCGTTTTCGGTATATCCCGATCCGGCTGCAAGATGCCCGATTGTTTGGTTTCAGGTTCGGAAACAAGCATGCCATCCTGCAATTTGCAGGGGTTGAATCCTTCTGCCGGTGCATAGTATAGTAAGTAGCAAGAAAACCGATGAGGCGGCCGGATCAGGTTCTTCCAGGTGTTTTATCCGAACCTGGCGGATGGCCGAGCCATTCCATTTCAGCCGGCTGCCGGGGAGTGAAAGCATATTTCCATGAAAGAAGCTCCTGACGGGAAAAAATTACTGACAGCATTTGATCGTATTCTGATCGGTGATCGGGATATCGGTCAGCCTGAAGAAAGGTTGCGAATCGGATATATCGGTGGCTGGTCCAGTATTGCTGGCAATGCTGTCCTGGCCCTGTTGAAGTTTACTATCGGGTTGGCTGTCGGCAGTGCTTCGCTTCTGGCCAATGCCGTGCATACCGCCTCCGACATCCTCACTTCCGCTGTGATCATCATCGGTTTCAAACTTTCAAGCAAGGAACCGGATCAGAAGCACCCTTACGGGCATGGCCGGATCGAGTACCTGGTGGGATTGATCATCGCCATGGCCCTGATCGGAGTGGGGATTGGATTCATCATCGATGCTTACCGGCGCCTTCTTTCCGGTGTTTCAATGCGCCCAAGTTTGTTGGCTGTCATCGTGGCTGTTTTTTCGGTATTTCTGAAGGAGTTGATGTATCGGTTTACCGCAAACCTTGGCCGGTTGATCGAATCGGAGGCTTTGCTGGCCGATGCATGGCATCATCGCAGCGATGCTTTCACTTCACTTCTGGTGGTGGCGGCGGTTCTGGGCAGCTATTTCAGGATTGGCTGGCTTGATGCCGTGGGCGCTTTCTGTATAGCCGGCTTCATCATCTATACCGGTGCGGAGATTGCTTATCGTGCCGTAAACAAGATCATCGGTGTCTCGCCTCCTGCTGAATTGCTGGGGCGCCTTGAAAGGGAAGCATTGAAGATAGAAGGGGTTATGGGTGTGCACGATCTGGAAGTGCATGATTACGGCATGCGCAAATATATCTCCCTGCACATCAAAGTTGACAGCAACACTACTCTTCATCGGGCACACGAGATTGTTCACCGGGTGCAGGACAGCCTGGAAGAAAAATTCAACCATCGCGTGACCACCCATCTGGATCTTCACGACTGAATGCCGGCTGGAGGACAGGGCGGATGTGTTATCCTGCCCCAAGCTTCAACCGGGGGGAAGTCGTTGCCGTTCTAACGTCCATGGGCCTGGCCGGTGGAAGAATCCAGGAATTTTTTTGCGACCTGCAGAACACGGGCCGAAAATAAAAGGCTCATATGCCCCAGGGGAATGGTGATGTAACTGCTTCCCCGGGGCGGGGCCGGGGAATGAGCCGGCCATATAAATGTATCGGCAGGGGAGTAGATGGACAGGAGGGAAGTTTTTCCCAGATCCGGATTGTGGTTGAGTTTCTGCAAAAAATTGCTTCCGGGCCGCATTTCATGGGCGTTTTTTCCTACCCCCAGATGGGCGATCATCGTACCATGATGGGGTGTCCCGATGGTAACGAGCCTGTCAACTTTTTTGTCACCTTGCAAAAATTGAAGGTAATAGCGGGAAATCAGACCGCCCTGGCTGTGGGCGATGATATTTACCTTTTCAGTTTCCGATGCATCCAGGATGGCCTCGACCTTTTTTGAGAAGTTTTCCGCCTGTTTTTCGATACTTGTGAAGAGGGGCCCTATATTGATGGGGATCACACTGGTATCACCGAACGATCTCAATCGGAGATACAGATAGGCGAAACATAGCTTGTTTACGCCATAGCCGTGCAACAGGATCGTCGGCGGCTTCGGAGATGGCCGATATTTTCTTTTTGTACTGATGAATCCAAAGAAGAAAAAAGGGACATATATGCTGATCAGAAGGGATTCGTAAATAATGGCGGGAAAAAGCCACAGTGGATTGTAACGCATTCTTTCTTCAGGGAGGGAAAGGCGGTTGTAAACGAGAGCAACGGCAAAAAGAATGACGACCAGACCAAAAACAACGGCCAGGATTCCAAGGATTATCTTCAGAGCAGTCATGTAGCTTACCTCGTATTATTTTGATTTACATCTTGCTTTTTTGTTCTATACGAAAGTCCGGATTCCTCCATTTTGTTCTATATCTCCGCAGGTACGGGGTGGTTTTTCGTACAGGCGGCCTTTTATCTGCCGATGCAGGCTCGACTAGTAAGATGTCCATCCGCCGTCCGCGGCGAGGGCCACCCCGTTGACGAAGCTTGAATCCTCGGTAGCCAGAAACAGAGCGATCCTGGCGATCTCTTCTGCGGTACCACTTCCTGGCATATTGGCCATACCGGATTTGCACCTGATTGCGCCATATTCGTTGACATCCGTGAAACCGTGCATTATCTCTGTTTCCACCGCTCCGGGGCAGATAACGTTGCATCTGATCCCTCTGTCTGCATACATGAAGGCGGTATTCCCGGTCAATCCGATCAGGCCGTACTTGGAAGCGGTGTAGGCCGCCCCCCCTCTACCGCTGCGGAGGCCGGCGATGGAAGAAATATTGATTATTACCCCACCTCCCTGTTCGAGCATGATGGGGATGCTCTTTCTGCAAAGATGGAAAGGAGCGGTCAAATTTACCGAAATGACTTTTTCCCACATCTCGTCCGTTACATCGGCAACCGGTGAGAAATCATCCATGACGCCGGCATTATTGACCAGAACATCGATCCTTCCATGTTTTTTGATCGTGGTTTCGATCAAATTGTCCAGATCGCTTTTCAATGCAACATCCGTGCGGATCGCCAGGACTTCTTGCCCCCGTTTCTTTGCTTCCGCGGCAATCTCGTCCAGTCTTTTTTCTCTTCTTGCTGCCACGACCACATGGGCCCCTTCTTCGGCGAAGAGCATGGCTATGGCCCTACCTATGCCGGAACTTGCACCGGTAACTACTGTTGTTTTTCCTTTTAGTTTCATCGATGATTACATCCTTTCCATAGTGTAGGTTTTTGAACAAAAAAGCGAGTATGTTCAATTTTTATTATACCATTTCTACAAGAACAATATTTTACTCACCGGATCGGTTTTTATATGGCGGGGTTGTGAAAACGAGCCCCGGGCGATTCCTTGGTTTGCCGGGGTAAGAACGGGTAAAATCGATGTGAGGAGCGGGTTCCGGGGCCGGAGGTAAGGTCAGGCGGGGATTGCGTGGATTCAGGAAGCTCTATCCGCGGGGTGTGTTTCATCTACAGAAAACAATCGAAAATTATTTTTGCAGGGTCAAAATTGGGTTGGTGTAAATTTACTTTAGGACTTTGGAGGAAATCTTTTATAAAAAGCGGAAGAGGAACCTCGTAGTATCAGCTTTACCAAATATTCCCCGAAGGGAGAGGTTCCTCTGATGGATATAATTCAAG
>FZPS01000047.1_pt133 | contig 30186 bp, 16 predicted proteins | sample 1817821 | NCBI WGS metagenome assembly FZPS01 (sample SAMEA104158645, study PRJEB21678) | metagenome | place: Germany | collected 2015-04-21
TCAAAAAACTGATGGAGGCGGTTGCCAATCAAGGTAAAGCCAAGTAACCTTTCTCTTTCGACTTATTAAGATATCATTTCATTTGTCATGTCGGTCTTTTGATGGCCGGCATGATTTTTTTGTTGCCGGCCACATTTCGTTTTTTATCTCTGTTGCGGTTAGTTTTTTTGGATCTATTTTCATGTATTTGATTCGTTGTCGCCGCCACGTGTAAACCAAGTGAACAAAACCGCCTTTGTCTTGGATAACAGAAGGATATGAGTATTGACTAATGGGAGAATCTTCCAGGATTAAGGAGGCATACCAGTTTTTTCCATCATTAGAAAGTGAGACATTTAAGGGTGTACGCGCACCCTTTGCCAATCCTTCCGGGGGTTTGACATGGTTGTAAACCAACAACTGTAGTCCATCCTTTAACGTAACGGCATCTATCCCTGAATTGTTGTTGGGCATGTTGGTTAGCCTCATCTTGTTCCATGTTTCGCCTTGATCTTTTGACCATGATTCGGCCAAAGCGCGATTTCTGGTTCGGCAAAGTACTTGCAATGATCCGTCTTTATAGGATAATATGGCAGGTTGAATGGCTTGAATATTTTTAGCATCGTTTATAGGGCCTATTCTTCTCCATGATCTCCCTTTATCTTCTGTGATTTCGAAATGAACCCTCCAACCGGGGCTTCCCTCCAAACTCGATGGACAAATCAGTTTCTTGCCGATCATGATCGGTTTGTTTTTGGAAGGACCGATATAGCCGTCCGGCAGATTTTCGGGCTTCGTCCATGTTATTCCATTATCATACGAGCGGATAAGATGACCTGTCCAGTCGCTGACCGAATTTCCAATCTTGTAAAAGAGCAACAGTTCACCGTCTGGAATTTGGTAAAGTACAGGGTTCCAGCAGGCTTTTCTTAAGGTATCGTTGATAACGCCATTAGCCACCTCTTGAGGGGCTGTCCATCCCTTATCGGTTTTTCTGCATACCCAAATTACACAATCGGGGTTACGTTCTTTGGTGCCTCCAAAGAATGCGACAACTAATCCTTTTGGCGTCTCTGCAATGGTTGCGGCATGGCATTCTGGGAACGGGGCTTTTTCATACAGAAATTCCTCTTCCTCTATTCCTTCTCTCCATTCACCTTTTCCCACATCGAGATTGACCGAGAAGGTATATTCTCCCGATCCGATTTCCCATATGTTTGGATTTTTTACATTCGGTTGTCTGATCCCTTCGACCTGCTTGATAGGTTTATCTCCTTCATTTATTCGTGAGCTATTGTCGGGGAAATGCACCACTGCACGGCTATTCGGGGGCACGGAAATATTCCATTCCAAATGACTGAAATTCTTTTTCCATTGGCTTTTTACATCTCCATAAGGGGTTTGATATGAGGCGTTCACGCAACTTAATTCTTGAATATCGAAACTGGGGTTCATGATGATTTTTTTGAATCCCACCTGCTCGGAGTCCGATTTGATGCCTGCAAGATGTTGATAGCAGAAAGGGATGAAATCACCAAGAAGCATCACATGATTATGCGAATTCATTTCGGGATTTGCGGTATCGCCGTTCCATAATTCCCAAATGGTGGTTGCCCCTTTTTTTGCCATGTATCCCCAACTGGGATAGGTATCGTTCGAAGCCAGCAGAAATGCCAGATCGGCCCGTTCCATCTTGGCCAATTCCTTTAAAATCCATTGGGAACCGATCACACCGGTACAGATGTGGGCATTGTGATCTTTGATGATTTTGTCAACGATTTTTTTTTCAATTTCGGGCACATAATTTTCTGGTACCATGCCAAAGGCTAAAGGCAAAAGGTTCGATGTTGCCGAATTGTTCCCGTAAAACAAGCTGTCCTGATTGAAAAATTTTCGGTTGAAACCTGACTTGATTTTTTCTGCCAATGATGCAAAATACTGCGCATCTTTGTTTTTCTCCTGCAGCAGCGCGAATTTTTCCATGAGCCCGAGTATTTTGTAATAGTAGGCCGTAGCGAGAAGCTTACCGTCGGTTTGTCGTTTGGGATCGCGCGAATGAATAAGTTCGGGCGATTCGGGAGGAACGCACCAGTCGCCGTATTTATCGCGCGTGATAATATGATCTTCAGTCATGTACTCTTTTTTGATGTGCTTGATCCATTTTTTCATGGCACGGTAATTCCTTTTTACCGGAAGGAGGTCGCCGAACTGAGTGTATATCATGTCTCCTGCAAAAACAAATGCGGCAGGCCATGTGACATTATCGGTATAGTAATTCCAAAATGGCGGAGCCACATCGGGGATGCAGCCGTCTTCGCGTTGCGCTTCGCGAATATCGTTCATCCATTTGCTGTAAAGGTGTATGTTTTCAAAGATAAAACTTTCACCCAGCGAGCCCATCGTTCGGTCTCCCAACCAGGGTTGACGTTCATTCCTTTGAGGACAGTCTATCGGCATTCCCTTATAATTTCCGCGAATGCCCCAATATGCATTTTTCAAGATTTGGTTGATTATGGGATGGGAGCATTCAAAGGAACCGATTGCTTTTATATCATCGTTAACTACCTCTCCGATGAAATTTTCTTTCGTTATTTTCCCGGGATAGCCTGTTACTTCCACATAGCGAAAGCCATGATATACGAAGCGAGGCGCCCATTCTTCTTCTTCTTCTCCTTCTCCTTCTCCTTCTCCTTTCAGAATATAAATATCGGTTGCTTTGGCATCGCGCAGATTCCGGGTGTCGAGTTCACCGTTGGGCAGTAATGTTTCGGCAAAACGAAGCTTTACCGAATCTCCTTTTTCCCCTTTAACTTTCATCCGTATCCAACCTACCATGTTTTGTCCCATGTCAAGGATGTATTTGTCTGCAGAAAGTTTGGTCAGCGATATCGGAGCTATTTTCTCTACAATTTTTATCGGTGGTATCATCTGAGCGCGGAGTGTCCCTGTGGGAATAGAAACTCGTTGCGCATTTTCCCATGCACTGTCATCATAATCGATTTCATTCCATCCCGGGAGCTCTTTCCGACCATCGTACTCTTCACCGTCGTATTCGTTATTGCTTCTAATGGGACCGTCGGCTGTAAATTTCCATGAAGTATCGCTTCCGATGACCTCTTTTGTGTTGTCTTCATAATCGATGATTAACGTTAGGCGTATTTTCGGATAACCAAAAGTGTTTATTTTATATGGCTTATACGCTTGGCGCATGGTGTAAAAACGGCCGTTGCCCAAGATGACGCCAATGGCATTTTTGTTGTTTTGGATAAGGGTGGTTATATCGAAGCTGTTGTATAAAATGGTTTTTCTGTAATCTGTCGGGGCAGGAGACAATACCCTGTCGCTTATTTTTTTGCCGTTGATATAAAGCTCATACAACCCCAATCCTGCGATATGTACCATTGCTTGTTTGACTTTTTTTTCTACGGTAAATTCTTTGCGCAGATAACGTGCCGACAAACGCGAAAATTTAGTTTCCGAATCCCAAGGATAGGCTTTATCCATACCGATCCATTGCGATTTCCAGTCGTTTTCCGAAAGCAACCCCATGCTCCATAAAGCAGGTTCGCTCCAGCTTGTTTCGCCTTTGTTTGTCGTAACTTTTACTTTCCAGTGATAATAAGTGTTGCTTTTCAGTGGTTTTCCGGCATATTCGATCCATTGTGACTGATTGGAATCCGTCTTGCCAGAATCCCAAAGATCTCCCACATTGTTTTCGAGTTGTTCTTTTGTGGAAGCTACTAGAATGTGATAGGAGATTTGGTGTATATTTCTTTTACCGGGAGCGAATATTTGCCAGCTGAATCTGGGTTTGCGGCTATCGATCCCAAGCGGATTTTCCAGCATTTCGCATCGCAAATTACCGACGGTTACGGCTGCCCGAAGCAGCATCGGTATCAAAAAAATGAATATCAATACTGAAATTCCTATTTTGGCTGTTTTACCCATTGTGTTTTACTATTTTTGTTCGTTTCATTTCAGTTGAGCATCGGGTAATTTAATCCACTCCGGTTTAATATAATTTTTTGTAGCGTCAATGGCTATCAGTACTTTGTCGTTTCCGCAACGGTATCCGGTTTCATCTATGAAGTGCGTGATTTTGTTTTCGAATTCTCCCAAATAATTTAGTGAACCATTCACAGGACTATACCACCACACTTTCTTTTTTTGTCCCGATATTTTGGTAAGATCGATATCCATTGGTCTTCCCATGTAGTTGTAAACCAGAAGATAGTCGTTTCCCCGTGTGGCTATCAGGCGTTCATAGCGTACGCCATTGTCACCTGCAATGACAGACTGGTCGGGAATTCTTTCAAAAAACGGGAATGTCAGGATCAGATTTTTCAGATATCTCATTTGATTCATGCCGGGATCGTTCAGTGCCTCGTACCATGGTTTTTTTGCGCCATAAGCTCCACCGATCCCGTTTTTTTTCATTTGCATGATGGAATTATTTCCATAAGTGTGTCCGAATGCGCCGGCAAAAACCGACCAGTAAGCATAGCGGCGGACATCACAGGCTTTCCATAACACTTCTTTGGGATCATGAAGTCCTTGCGGAATGTTTTCATAAGAGGGTTCGCCATCGATGACAGGTTTTGTCGGTTTCATAGCAAGGCTTTTTTCTACGTACCTCCAATTATCTTCTTCGGTATAATCTTCGATAGGATAATCTGTATCGCCCATGCGCTGACCATATCTTCTGTGCCCCGACTGGAACATGTTGAAATCCAGCCAGGGAGCCTTGTTAAACCATATGCCGGACATGGTTCTTCCGCGGGGATGAAAAGTCATGAGATGGTTGTTGTCAATAGACTTGATGGTTGTAGCCAGGGTATTCCAAATCTCTGGTTTTACATCTCCCGGGATATCGCCTCCTATGATCCAAACGACATTGGGTTGGTTTTTATATCTGTTTGCTAAAAACTCTCCGTATTTTTTTGCATCCTCTATGTTCATTTTTCCCTGTTTCACGGGACTTCCCCAAACACACACCATGCCGATATATATACCTTTTTGTTCGGCTGTTTTAAGAATATAATCCATGTGATCCCAATAACCGTAATCTTCTTTTTTGTCGACTTCTTTGAAATTGAAACCGTTGGGTAGTGCCCATTTTCCATAGGTGTTGATGGCCGGGATCGTGTTCATGACCATGACTTGAACCACGTTAAATCCCTTTTGTCGGCATTGTTCGAGGTAATATTCTGTTTCATCCCTGTCTAATCGAACAGGCAGATACCATCCGGTTTCACCCAGCCAGAAGAAGGGTGTTCCATTTTCGTGTCTCAAGTACCGCTTCCCTTCGTCAACTACCAGTTTACCGTTACGCCAGGGTATATATATTTTTTTTTCGTCTTTTTGTGCGGAAATTTGTGGGGTGGTGAACAAAAAAGAGAGTATCACCATTAAAAACGCAGTTTTTTTCATTTCAAGAATTATTTATTCGTTTTTTCAAATTTTTCGTATTCGATAGCTGCCAAGATAAAGGCACCGACCGATTTTGGATCATTTTCTATCACCGGTTCACCAATATAATATTCGAAACTTCCGTCACGATAAACCTTTTCTCCGCCTAAACCGGCCACAGCGCAGCAATTTGTGATGGTGTACGTACCGTCTTCCTCTTCTTTTATGAAATTTTCAACGATACCGTTGAAGCCATCCAAAGCCACTTGCAGATAACTTTGATCGATGTAGTTGTTGTTTAACGATTTGAAAAGAAAATACACAAAAAACGCAGAGCCTGAAGATTCCAAGTAATTGCCTTGGCGGTCCTTCTGATCCATTATTTGATACCAAACTTTCGATTGTGGATCCTGGTATTTAGCGATGCCGGCAGCAAGGGTGTTGACAATGGCGAGAAGACTGTCTCTACCCTCGATATGGGGAGGCAAAAAATCGAGTACGTCCACAACGCCTGCGGCATACCAACCAATGCTTCGCGACCAAAAATTGGGCGACGTTCCTGTTTCCTTATTTGCCCATCGTTGTTGTTTGGATTCGTCCCAACCGTGATAGAAGAGACCGGTTTCTTCATCGTAGGTGTGTTGCGCAATGATTTTGATTTGATTTACAGCATCTGTTAAAAGCTCCGGCTCGTTAAAAGTTATGCCATATTGTGCCATAAAAGGTGAGACCATGTAAATGCCGTCGAGCCACATTTGATGTGGATAGATCAATTTATGCCAAAAGCCACCTTCCGATGTGCGTGGTTGTCTTCTCAGCTGTTCTCGAAGCGTATCCAACGCAATTTTGTAGCGGTGATCGTGTGTCTGTTCATAAAGATCGAAGAGGATTTTCCCTGCATTGATATTATCCAGATTGTACGCCTTCATAGAATAGGTCATGATCTGTCCTTTGTCGTCAATCAACGTATCGGCATAAGCTTTGGCATAATGGTAGTATTTTTCGTCTCCCGTATGTTTCCACAATTCGATCATCGATTTTCCAATCAGTCCAAACGTATAACCCCACCGAGGAGTTTTCGCATTTTCTGTCATCCATAATTCAGGATAGCGTTTTATTTGGGAATCGGCCATTTTTATAGACCATGGCAGATTTGTTTGTTTTTTTCCTTCGCATGACATGAATATTGACGACAGTAAGCATAAAATGCATATTTTCAACGTAAGATGAATTTTCATAACTTTTCCCTTTCTATTTTTTGTAGAGAAGATATTCTTCTCCGGGTTTGGTGTTTAAATCGTATAAATAGGTTTTTTTTATTTCAGGAGAAGGGATGGGATCTTTGGTATGGATCAGCGGTTCGGGAACAACAGGTATTTCGTATAATTTATTCGGATTGTTTCTTTTGGCTTTTTTCAATCCTTTCCCCTTCAATTCAGTAAGCGAACGTAAGCGGCAATTTCCTCCTTTTTCGGAAAAGATTTTCACTTTACTTGCTTCTCCGTTTTTCCATTCAATATCCAATATAAATCCGCCCCGTGCCCGTAATCCCATGATGTGCCCCTCTTTCCATACCGAAGGTAGTGCAGGGAGAAGATAGATAAATCCATCGTGGCTTTGCATCAGCATTTCTGCAATGCCGGCTGTGCATCCAAAGTTGCCATCGATTTGGAAAGGTGGATGTGCATCGAAAAGATTGGGATAAGTTCCGCCGCTACCATTGTTTTCGCTGACCAAACGCAATTGATCGGTTATCAATTTATACGCATGATCGCCATCAAGTAGTCGGGCCCACAGACAAACTTTCCAGCCCATGGACCAACCGGTGGATTCGTCGCCCCGGGCAATTAATGAGGTTTTGGCTGCCGAGAACAGTTCCGGCGTACGATAGGGCGATATCTGATTGCTTGGAAACAAGCCGTATAGATGCGATACATGACGATGATGATCGTTGGGATCGTCCCAATCGTGCATCCATTCCTGCAATTGTCCCCAGCGTCCAATCTGCATAGGAGCCATTTCCGTCAACCTTTTTTTCAGATGTTCGGCATAAGCTTCATTCGTTTTCAGGATATCGGAAGAAGTGATCACCGCGTTCCATAAATCGAAGATCAATTGATTGTCCATGGTACAACCTGCAGCAATGGTTGCTTTTCGATTGCTACCGGCATGCACATTTTCCGGTGAGTTGGAAGGGCAAACCACCAACCAGTTGTGTTCAGGTTCGTAAACCATGGTTTGATCGAAAAACAGGGCGGCGCTTTTTATGATGGGGTATACGCTACGTAGAAATTCCACATCACCCGAGTAAAGGTAATGTTCCCAAAGATGGCGGCATAACCATGCACCTCCTGATGGCCACATGCCGGATGCCGCTTTATCGACCGGTCCGGTTATACGCCAGATATCGGTATTGTGATGAAGAACCCATCCATCCGATCCATACATGATTTTTGCCGTTTCTTTTCCGCTTTCAGAAACTTCCTTAATCAGACGGAACAATGGTTCGTTTAATTCTTGCAAACAGGTAACTTCGGATGGCCAATAATTCATTTCGAGGTTGATGTTACAGGTATATTTGCTGTCCCATGGGGGGAACAGTTTATCATTCCATATCCCTTGCAGCGTAGGAGGTTCGCCTCCAGGCTGCGAACTCGAAATGAGCAGGTATCTCCCAAACTGAAAGTATGTAGCCACCAAGTGGGTATCGTTGGTTTCTTTAAAGCGACGGACGCGTGTATCGGTCGGCACATCGGTATACCGATCCTCGCCCAAAAACAAGGCGACACGGCCGAAATATTTTCGGTAAAAGGCGATATGATCTTTTTTAGCGGCATTGTAATTTCGTGCTATGGCTTTTGCAAGCGTATCGGCTGCACGTTTCACCTCATTTCCGCTGATGTTTTTGTAATTTAAGACATTAGTGGCAATGGAGACATAAAGGATAGCTTCGTTGGCATCTTTTACCGACAGAACTCCATCTTTGTAAAAAGCATTGCCATTTATAACTTTAGCGGAAACCTTGCCATGAAAATTGACCTTCCCTTTGAGTCCCTCGTGAGAAGAAGAAACGCCCGACAAAGAAATATAATCGTTTCCTGTTGCGATCTTTACATCGGGATGAGGAGAGGTTAACTGGGCATTGAAGGTAATAGAGCGGTCTTTATCTGCCGTTAATCGGATGATGATAGTTTGGTCGGTAAACGACGAAAAAATTTCCCTTGTGTAAGTAGTACCATTGACGTTATAGCAGACAGAGGCTTTTGCCGAATCCAGATCCAATTCTCGATAATAATTGGTGTAAGTCCCGTGTCCGGGGAAAGATATTCGTAGGTCACCGAAGGTTTGATACGGCATACCAGAATTGGTTTTCGACATCACTTTTTCTGTTGCAAGGTCTTGCGCTTCCACATATTTCCCTGCAAATATCAACTCCCTTATTTTGGGCAGATATTTCGGTGCTTCGGGATTGGGATTATTGTTTGGCTGACCTGCCCACAAAGTTTCCTCGTTCAATTGAATTTGTTCGATGGCAGGATTGCCAAATACCATTGCTCCCAATCGTCCGTTGCCTAATGGCAAAGCTTCTGTCCATGTGGATGCAGGTTTATCGTACCATAGTTTATAAGGTTGTCCATATGTCATTGGAGATATGCACCCAAGGAATATGAAAATGAAAAATTGTATCGAAAAAAAGCGTTTCATTTTTGTATTATTTTTTGTTCGAATTTTGTTGTGCAGCTTTTTCGGCTTTTACTTTTTCGACGTAGTCTTTGTAAAGTTGACGCCAGTTCCTGCCGTTGCTGTTTAAATATTGCTCGCATTTTGTTTTATAGATTTCGAAAATGGCCGATATTTCTTTCATGTTTTTGTAATCTATAGCTTGTTCTCGTGCCTGTTTCAAGTAAGACAAAAGGGTAGCTTCCTCCTTCTCGGTGAGATTGGGCACAATGGCTTTGTACCCTTTCATCGTAAAATCCACCTTGCCGACGGTATATTTATCCAGAATTGCTTCAACTTGATCCTCGGTCAGCACTTTTCTAAGACCGGACATCAGCTTATCATGAACTTCTTTCGGCATAGCTGAATCGGCAATCAACTGACGATCAAGCTCTGTAAGGGGTTTTCCGGTTGTTGGATTGATCCCCTCGGGGATAAGGGTATAAGGGTGCGTGTTATGCCAGTCTTTTACCGTTTTCAGGTGATTATAGATGAGTGTCGTTAAAAATGCCGCATCTGTTTGGTTTGCCAAATTTAAAGAAGCAACCCATTCGGTGGCTCTCTTTTCGAGCGACAAATCGGAGAGAAGTTCGGCGTACCGTTTTTTGTCGAAATAAACGGATAATTCTTCAAAAGATCGAATGGCATTTTCAGGGAGAAGTTCACCGTTTCTACCGAAGATTTTCAAATCTTCTTCAGGTTCGATGGTTACCTTTTTCTCGTCGATTTGCGTTTTATCCAACGAGAAGACGGAAGCAAAAAAATCGTATACTGCTTTTCGTTTGTTTATGCCAAAATCGTGACCTTCGTCAGGTAAGTGCACGTTTTTGACGTTTTCTTCTCTATCGTAGAAACGATAGATTTCTTTAAGATAAGGAAATTCCAACGTTGGAACGCTATGGGTCCAGTCTTTCCCGTCCGAAACAATCAAGAGAGGTCGGGGTGCAAACAGAGCGGCTAGTTCGGCATTATTGGTGCCGCTGCAAGCCAGCGTAACGGGTAATCCGCTTTCGCAAGGACATCCGCCATCGAAATGCGAAGCAAGGCTTACCACAGGAGCTGCTGCCGAATAACGGTCATCGAGAACGGTGAGCAATACGGTTTGCGTTCCACCGCCGGAACCACCATTAACACCGATTCTTTTTTTATCGATGTTTTTTTGTGTCAACATGTAATCAAGTATGGTAATACCGTTCATTGCCTGAATAACCTGAGCGGCACTCGATCGGTGAGCTGCGCTCCCTACTTGCAGAGCAGATTCGCCCCAGCCGAAAAGATCATAGTCCACACATACTGCTCCCATACGTGCAAGGGTAGCCATTCTTAGTTGCTGATCCTCTCGGTAGCGTCCTCCACCGAAATGTCCGTTCGGGCAAATAATCAAAGGATGATCCCCCTTAGAAAGAGGGCTGTAAACAGAACCTGCGACATACAGACCGGGCAGTGTTTCTATGGCGAAATTCCTGACGGTGTAGCCCGCGAATTTTCTTGCTTTGGAAAGAAGAGGTTTCGTTGATACACGTTTTGCTAGCAAAGAGTCTATCCCGAGAATCTCTCTTACCTCTTGGAGTAGACAAGATTTGCGTTCTTCCCATTTATCCTTATCGGGGTATAACGACCACAGATAGGTCAGCATCTTTTCCCCTTCTTGAACCGTGCGTCGGTAATATTCATATGGTTTCAACTTATAACGATTATCCCCTTGTTTCTCAAATTTATAATCAAAAGGGGTCAGTATATTTGACAAGGATTCTTCCACCGAATAAGGTCGAATTCGAAAATCGGCATAAGGGAGTACCTTGTCCACTGTGTCGATATTATATGTAAAGTGAACACCAAACCGCTGCGATATTTCCGTTAAAACATCACTTAAAGGGCGTCTAAATTGATTTTCAACAGTTTGCTGAGCATGAATTAATGTGGTGATGCAGATTATGCAGATGATTGTTGTCTTGAATTTTTTCTTTTTCATCTATTGTCGATTTTACTAGATAGTTGTTTATTCTATAATAAGGCCTTTCCTGTTGCCTTTGCTTTCTTTGTCTACTATTTGGGGTAGTCTCTTTAAATAGTTATTCTTCAGGATGATATCGTTATTTTCTCCTTCCAATTGCAAAAAAGCCTTGTTGCCTGCAAGCGGAAAACATCCCTGGATGAATATTTCTTTCGAATTGCTGATGTTTATCAGTGGAACAGAGGTGTTTGGCATGCCTGTTGCGACATTTGTCAATACTGCGTTGTCGATGTGTGTTAAAACGAAAGGAGTTCCTGTTGATGCATCGATACAGACATTGCTCAAAGTAATGTTTTCAGCTCTGTCAATGTTCAGCCCGATAGTTGATTGGATATGGATATTCGATAAGGTGACATTGGAAACGGGCATTTCTTCTAATCCCAGAATTTTAACCGCTGTGTTTACTTCTGTACCTACAAGGTTTGAAATATGGATATTGCGGAAAACGGGTGTTCTTTCTGAAACCGGTTCCGGATCCATTTTACTGTAGAAGAGATTGAGAACAATGGCTTCTCTTTTTATGTCTTTCATCACAATGTTGTTCACACTGATTTCTTCCACGATTCCGCCGCGACCCCTGGTAGATTTAATACGGATACCACGGTCGGTACCATCGAAAACGCAATTTGATATCGTGACTTTTCGTACATCGCCACTCATCTCGCTGCCTATTACTACGCCACCGTGACCGGCCAACATGGTGCAGTTGGTGATAGTAATATTTTCACAGGGGGTCGCCAGGTCGCGACCTTGCTTGTCACGTCCCGATTTTAAGGTGATGCAGTCGTCTCCTACATTAATGTGACAATCTGAAATATGTACATTTTTACACGATGAAGGGTTAATACCATCGGTATTGGGAGAAAGCGGATTATTAATGGTTATTCCTTTAACTGTTACGTTTTCACAAAATTCAGGATTAATAGTCCAGAAAGGTGAGTTGATGACGGTAACACCTTCCACCAAAATGTTTTTACAACGAATGGGTTGAAAAAGCGGCGGACGGAAAAACCGTCGTTGCAATGAACTTTTGTAATCTTCGTTAAGGTCATTATAGAGTTTCTCTACATCATTTTCTCTTTCCCAGAGCGGTTGGTATTTGTTGATATCCCTGACACCGTTTTTCTTTAAGTCTTCGATGACACGATAAAACTCTTTCCACCATTTTTCGCCTTGACCGTTGATCAAACCACGTCCTTTTATTGTGATGTTTTCTTCCTCTACCGCATAAAATAGCGGAGAAAAACTTTTCATTACAACCCCTTCGTGTCGCATCTCAACAAAAGGAAGGTAATCATCGAAATTGTCGGAGAAAAGTAAAATAGCACCGGCTTCCAGTTCAATAGTGATGTTGCTTTTGAGTTTTATCGGACCTGTCAAATATGTTCCTGAGGGGAAGTAAAGAGTACCCCCGCCTTTTGAGGATAACTCTGCAATGGTTTCGTTGATGAGTTCGGTGTTTAGTTTATTTCCGCAATCGTCGGCACCGAAGGTCTTCATGTTTATGTTTTCTGCATAGATGTTTGATGGCAGAAAAAATAAAGAGAGAATGACAAAAAGAGATAAAACATGTTTCATAAGTATACGTATTAATTGATTACATTTTTACGAGATAAGCATATTTTCCACTTCCAACCGTGTGGGTTGTTTTATCGGGAAGAATAATTTGAGCTTGGGTGTTTACCGGGATGGAGACTTCCAATGTGAAGTGGTTGTTTTCTATTTTCCAATCTACGGCAATTTTTCCATACAGGGTTTCCGTAGAGGTGGAAACACAGTTTAAATCGCCTACCACTTGGGGGTTGATAATAAATTTCTTAAAGCCAGGAGAAGACTGATCAGGACGAATGCCGGCTAGCCATGCAAAAAACCATTCGTCGATATGTCCCATCATAAAATGATTCCATGAGGCTCCCTGGCGCGGATCCCATTGTTCAGTAAGAGTAGTGGCTCCGAATTTCAGTTGAAAACCATATCCAGGCACCTCTTCGTGATTATTCATCGTGTATATCAATTCGCTTAGTCCATTGTTTGCCAGTGTTTGAAATAGGTATCGCGTACCGACGTCTCCGGTAGTCAATCTGTTGCCATGCTTACGGATATCTGTCACCAAATTATCCAGCACGGCAGATTTTTTTTGAGGATCCACAAAGCCGAAGTAGAGAGAGATAGCATTAGAACACTGACTGCCTGTACCGTATTGATTGGTTTGCTCATTGAAAAAAGTGGCGTTGTAGGCGTTTTTTACCTTCTCCGCCAATTGTAAATAGTGTTTTTCATCTTTTTGATTTCCTATCTTTTGAGCAGCTTTACTGAGCAGTACGATATCTCCATAGTAATGAGCTGTTGCCACCAATGCTACCGGCGTGTTTTTCGAAAATCCAGCCCTTTCTCCAGTATAGTCGTACCAGTCGCCAAGTCCGTGAGAAACAATGTGATTATCAGCCTTTGATGAGAGATAATCCACATATTTTTTCATCGTATGATAGTATCGTTTTATCAACGATAGATCGCCGTAATAAAGATAATACATCCATGGAACGATAACGCCGGCACTTCCCCATGAAGGTGCATCTCTGAACGCTCCTTCAAATTCCACATATTCAGGAGCTATATTGGGTATTAATCCGTTGGGGAGCTGCGCATCGCCTATATCCTGCATGGTTTTGGGGATAAAGGTTCGTAAATCGTAATTGTAAAACAGTCCCGGACCATTCAGGTGAACTTGCTCCAACCAGCCTAGTTTTTCTCTGTGCGGACAATCGGTAAATACTCCCTGCATGTTACTCCTTACCGCTTTACCAATGATTTTGTGTGTATTGTTAAAAATATGGTTCGAACAACTGAAGAAAGCAACAGCCTTTGCGGAATTATAAACGAAACATGAGTTGATTTCCTTGATTTTCGGCAAATTTGGAGAAGTATCGTTTCCAGTGGTGGCCCCTTCAATCTGAATATATCTAAATCCATAGTAGGAAAATCGTGGATGCCAATATTCATCTGAGTTTCCTTTTAAAATATAGGTATAATAGTGTTTGCTCCCTGTTTGTTTTTGGTTTACCGACCCATCTGTGTTCAGTGATTCACCCACGATCAATCTGATGGTATCGCCGCGTCGACCGTTCACCGTAATTTCGGGAAAACCTGACAGATTTTGTCCCATATCCAGCACATACTTTCCTTCGTTTAGTTTGTGAATCTTTTTCACGCTATATCGTTCCATGATTTTGATAGGTGTTGTTTGCTGAGGACGTAATGTCCCCTTTGGTGGGTGTTGGACGACAACAGGCTTCCACGCAGAATCATTAAATCCGGGTTGATTCCATCCAGGCTGTTCGCGTGTGGCATCGTAATCTTCTCCTCCGTAAATGCAATTAAACGTAATAGGGCTAAAACTATACTTCCAGTTCTCGTCTGAAAGAATTTCCTGCGTTGAACCATCGGTATAGGTGATAATCATTTTAAAAAATAATGTTGGAGGTCCAAAACTCACAAGTAATTTGGCGTATCTTCCACCCTGGACGTTATAAAATCCGTTCCCAAGTAATATGCCGATAGCATTCGATCCCTTTTTTATCTCATCGGAGAGATCATAAGCATTATAATAAACAGTCTTATCGTAATCGCTATTCAAAGGGGAAAATTCACTGTCTCCTATCTTTTGTCCGTTAAGCGAAAATTCGTAAAGACCCAGTCCGCACACATAAGCCATTGCCTCCCTGACTTCTTTTTCAGATTCAAAAACCTGTCTAAGATAAATACTTTTTTTCGATATGGGGTTGACGTTGTTCCATAAGCCTTTGATTTCCGGCTTTTTCAGTTCTGTGGCATGAAAATTTCTTCCTTGTGGGAGATTTGCTTCTTCTTTTGAAATAGCTCCGATCCATTTGGCATTTAACCAATCCCCTCTTGGAGCAACGCGAAAGAAAGCTTTTTTACTCCAGGGCGAAGGCGCGTCTTTTTCGTTCCATATTCGCACGCGCCAGCTATATTTGGTGAGTGGCCTTAATTTTTTGCTGCCCTCATATATGATAAACTGACTTTCTTGTGAGGGGATTTTCCCGGTTTCCCATAACAATGTTTCCCTGCCGTTTTTCCACTCATACAGTTCAATGGCGTATGCGGTTTGATAAGTACCGTTTTCTTCGGATACGATTTGCCACCCAAAACGAGGACAAGCTTCTGTAACGGTTAAGGGAGACTCGCTCATTTCGCACGAGAGATTAACCACTTCCAATGCATGAACAGAATAGAAGTGAAGACATAAAAAAAAGGATAAAAAGAAGAGTTTTTCTTTCATTATTGGCATTTGCTTTATAAAACGTTTTCACAAATTATTTTTTCCAATTTATCTGATTTGCCCACCTCGATACCGTTGACCAAAATTTTGAATCCTTTTCCCTGATAATATCTGTCTCCATTTTTATCCCATAGGATGGTAAGAATTTTCCCGTGATACAACACATTATCGAGGCAGAACCAATCCCACTTGTTTTCGGGCAATAAAGGATTCACTTCGATGGTATTGTCTTCTCGTGGGCGAAGGCCAATCAGTCCGGTTATGATCAAGTCATTGAAAGTGGAATGGTTATAATACCGGCTTCTTTCTTGGTCGCCTTTCAACCAGTAACCATGGACTTCATCGAGATATTCTCCAATATAGGGGCGACCACGGTGGTACTGACATTCTACATAAAGTTCCATCAATTTGAAATAAACGCTGCCGGTGAGGATGTCTTGCCGATAATTGTTCATGAAATTGGCCATAGCTGTCATCGTCTGAGCAGTTGCAAATGGCCAAATAGCTCCATCCCATTCGCAGTTACAACATCCTGCTTTGCGGAAAAGCGGATGCCGGCGTTCGGCAGTGGTCAATCCATAAGGAGCCAGAAATCCTTCTTCGTCCATTACCTGTTTCCATGCCACGTCGAATTTTGCCGATGAAGGAAGATTAAAATACCATGGAAGATATCCGATAGCCTCTCTCACATTTGCAAGTGAGTCACCGCAAAGTGTTTCAAAAAATTGGTGTTTATCGTTCCAAAGTTTTTGCTCAACCAAGTGTTGTATGGTATCGCTTTTTAACCGGTATTTTTTTGCCGAGAGGTTGTCCCCTGTCATGGCATACATTTTTGAAAGTGCATGGGCATTTCCATACATGTAACTGTTGATGGTTGGTCGGGCATATTTTTTTCTTCTGCCGCCGCTAATAGACTCTTCCATTCCGTCTCTCACATCCTCCTGCCAGAATAAGCCGTTTTCCAAACGGTGGTCGTTCTCCCAGCTGCGATATTCTTCATCTAGGTCGGGCAACATATCCAGAAGGAAATTCCTATCGTTATTAACCAGAAAACGATTGTATAAGGCATCGGCTGTCCATGAACTGAATTTTCGCAAATTTTCCATGGGTTTACCTTCGTTGCCTCTATACCATGCGTGAACGTACTGATCAAGATACTGTGGTTCATGGAGCCAACGAGATTCGTAAATGTGATGTCCGAGTGCACAAGAGATCATGTTATATTTATCGGCGTAAGATCTGTTCACCAAAAATTCGGTCATTACATATCCGATAGGGGTTTTTTTGATGTGTTTTCTTAGTGTCCACCAGCGAAAATAATACATTTCTTCGAAATTGTCCTGAGGACATTCGAACAACGGAATGTTTTTCTCCATCCATTCGTTGGCTTTGCTGTTGGGAACAGCTTGAATGATATTTTCGTCTTCCATGCGGTTAAAATAATCCACGTAGTGTTTGAAGTTTTCGTACCGTAAAATGGCAGGCAGGTGTGGACTTTTCAAATCGGAAGTTTTTAAATCGCGGATGCGATACACGGCCTCTTTATCTTGTTCACCTGCATTGGGTAGATCATAATCTTGGTCGGCCGATGTCTCGGGGGTAGGAAACTCACGAACCGTTCCTGTTCTGAAAACGATCCTTTCAATCGAATGGACAGGTGCAAAAAACATACTTTGACCTATTTTTTTGTCGTTCACATAAACTGTGATGTTGCGATCGGCAACGGATAGGTCGGCCTTTATTTTGTATATTTTATCGGCACTGTAACTCATCAAGTTTGAATAGCGGGCGCCTTTTTTTACCCTGAAAGAGCCATCCGGAGTGAATTCCAGTCGTGAACAGGCAATACCGTTTTCGTCCATGAATTCTATTTGCAGGGTGCCATGTGAAGATTGTTCTGCCATGCATTTGAATGAAACGCTCAACTCTTTCGTTTTGGGGATTTTCCTTTCGATTTTGGCATAATCGAAAGGATCTTTGTCTTTTAAGGTAAGCCATTTATTTCCAAATTTTTCTTGCAGCGATACCGGTGCCCATAGAGGTGAATGGATGTTCCATTCGGTGAGATCGGACAGTTGTTTCTTGACATCGAGATGGTCATCGGCATGAGCAGGCTGATTCAATCTTACGGGAACAAGAATCCTTGACACCCAGATATCTTCTTTGTTCATGCTGTATGTTACCCAAAGATTGCTGTCTGGAGGAATGCCGTTTCCTTCTTGAATCCCGCGCGTATATTGTGGACCGTAGGATTTATAATTTCCGCCGTACCGCATGGGTGGAACTTCTCCCTGAACAAGATTCAATGTAGTGTATTCCAATCCGTTATTGCTAAGGGAAATACCAAGAGGCCATCGGTATTCGGACGGGTTGTAAACGGTGACATACATGCCGTCTGTTAGTCGTTGTCCCCATATTTTTGCGTTGCTGTTGACAAATCCTTTTGCTCTTTCCACCGGTTCTTCCCATGTCCATCCGCCATCTTTACTTATGGAAGTCAAGGCATGCTTCCATAATCCTACTACATGGCCGTTGGGTAGATGGTAGAAACAAAAAGCTTTAAAAGGTTTTTTGAGCGGGATCAAAGGATCGTCGCGATCAGCTTCTTCAACCCATTGCATCATATAAAGCGGATTGCTCAATATTTCGTCGCATGCTTTTACGAAATCTTTATCTTTGCTACTTTTATAAAAAGGATAATCGGTGTTTTTCTCGTTGAAGCCATGGTTATAGCGGATAAAGTATATTGGCCCGAATGAACCGTCTTTTCTGATTTCGCGTACTACACGACCAATGCCGTTTCCGTCGTTCGGATCATCTTTTTCATCCATGGAAACCCCGTAATACCCCATGGCTATCAGGCGATTCGATTTGGAAACATAAAACCCCACGCGTTGATGCATAACAGCCTCCAAATTTTTGGCAACATGTGGATTATTGGGTTTGGTGTAACCGTCCGGTACTTTGTAGACCGGGAACAATACCACCGGATTCGTCCACGTATATCCATCTTTCGATGTTGCCAACATGGTTTGTGAGGGTGGAACATGTTCGTGTTTGACGTTTGAGATATAATGTACATAAAATTGTCCGTTCCAATACGCCATCATGGGTTGATGATTGTATGTCCATCCATTGCCATTCGACGTATCGGGATATTCCCTGTTGGCTCTCATAATCTGAATATTATGAACGCCTACCACAGGCGATAATTGTCCATCGTGATAGGCAGGATTCGAAAGTTCGTTTCCTGTATAATGTACTCTTTCTTGTGCATTGAGCATTGTCGAAAGACAAAACAATAAACAAAAAAGTGAAAATTGGTGTATCGATGTATTCATCAGTTTTTTCTTTTTAGGGCGTAAGAAATTTATTCTTTCAGGTGTTTTAAATTTTCAACTATGGAAAATGGGACTTTTATTATGGTGCCATGTTTGTGGCCCTGTGGTATTTGAATCTCGTTGGTGATATTCTTAAAACGGATAAAATCCCGGGTTTTCACCGCACCATAAATTTTTTCCCTGTATAAATCAAAATAGATGAGATAATCATCTTTTACTTTAGCAACCGTAGGACCTTCCGAGAATTCTTCAGTAAAAGGTTCCGATATATTGAAAAAAGGGCCTATAGGGGTTTGGGCAAAAGCTACTCTGAGATTCCTGTTGGGCCTTGTATTGTCTTTAAATACCAATACATAATCGTTTCTTCTTTTCACGATTACCCCATCAATCACACTAAATCCGGGATCAAAGAAAAGTTTTGTTTCCGAAAAAGATTGAAAATCGTTGGTTGTAAGATAATATAATCTGTGATTGTTGTTATCTTCTTCCTCGCCGGCAGGAAATTGTCCGGGGATACACGACGCCCAAACGATGATAAATTCTTTTTCTGTATCATCATAAAATATTTCGGGAGCCCACACATTAACGGCAGTTGGTTCGTGTATCATTGCAGGGATCATTCTTTGTTCAGACCAATGAATCAGATCTTTTGAAGAAGCATATCCAAAACCCAAGTCCCCTTTCCAGCTGGTTGTCCATACCAAATGGTAAGTTCCGTCAGGACCTTTTGCAATAGAGGGGTCACGCATTAATTTCTCTTTTCCCAGCGTAGGTTTTAACCAGATGCCGGGGATACTGTCCCAATGAACCCCGTCTTCACTATACAAAAAACGCAAGCCTTCATTTGCCGGTTCATGGAAAGAAGTAAATAAATATACCTCTTTTCCCTGTTTTTTTTGTGCACATGCAGATACAAAAATAAGAAAAAAGCCGAATAAGAAAAGTGACAAAAAATAATGTTTCATGCTGTTTTGATCTTAACAATCTTGCCAAAAATTAAAAATCACACGTCAAAGTGACGTCCAACATTTGATCTTGTACTCAATGGATAAGAAGAGGTATATTTTTTTATTTTTTAAAAATAAAAAAACAGGATCTAATGAGTACAAAAAAATAGAGGTATCGTCCTATTTTTAGAGAATGAAGTTTTATGGAGATAAAAATTTATTAATGAAGATGATAGCAATATTCTAATAGAAAATGAAAATCAATTTAAGTAAGTAAGCGACATTAATTTTAAAAAAATGAAAGAATGAAACAACAACATGTATTAAATCTGGAAAAAGGAATATTGTTCACCTTGCTGTGGACCTTTTCCTTATGTGTTTTTTCCCAGAATTTGACCGTAAAAGGATCGGTTAAAGATGAGAAAGGTGAACCTCTTATCGGAGCGACCATTCAGATTCAAGGGACTTCTATAGGTACCGTGACGGATATGGAATGTAATTAATTTTTAATTTAATTAAAAAATTATGAGTACAAAACAATTGTTCTTACGAAGAATTTGTGGATTAATGTTCACAGCCATGATCCTTCTTTTTTATTCTTGCATTGAAGGCTATCTTGTGGATGATTGGGCCTTTTCTTCGGATGTCAGGAACGCACTATTAGAGTCGCCGGCGGCCGAAGATGTTGAATATTTACCCAGTCCGGACGGCTCATCAGTGACAATTAGCTGGCCGGTAGTATATGGAGCTGGGGGATATGAATTTTCGCTTTATATTGTGGATGATCCTGATAATCCAATAGTCGTGGGAGATGAAAATGAGATCGTTGATGGTTGCTCTGTTCAGCGTTCATTGCAGGCTGATACCAATTATAAAATTGTTGTCAGAACGTTGGGAAATGAAAAATATAATAATAAAAGTGCAGAGAGTCCGACCATAAAAATGTTTACAACAATGGTTCCAACTTATGCAATAATTCCTGATGGTAGTGACATAACCCAATGGTTTGCGACTAATCCTATTCCTGCCGACTCGGTAAATACAGAATTGGCATATGTGCTTGAGCCCAATGGAAATTATACGATGTCGGGCCTTGTCGATTTTGGCAAACAGAAAGTTACTTTCCGGGGTGATAAAATTAAGCGTCCAAAAATTGTTATGGGGGATGGAGGAAGAATTGCTACCTCTGCAGGAATAAAAATAAAATTTATTGAATTTGATTGTAGTGCTGTAAGCGGATCGAGTAGTAATGCTGCTTTATTACTTCTCAGTAGCACCCCAGATTCTGAAATTAAAGGGACGGGGGATTATTATATTGTAAATGATCCTATTGTTATTCAATCTTGCGAAATTTATGGTGTTCAACGACATCTTGTATACGACAATAAAGTAAAATATTGTTTGCCTACTTTATTGATAGACGATTGTGTTGTTAGGCTTGAAGCTACACAAGCTCAACCGGTAATCTATTTTAACCAAGGATTTGCCAATGATTTTACCGTAAAAAATTCTACATTTTGGAATGTAGGGAGTAAGGATAATAAGTACTTCGTTCAATATAACAGTAGCGGACGTCCTGATAGAGCCGGGTTTGTAAATGGTTCGGTGAATTTCTTAAACAGTACGTTTTATAAGGTGTGCTATGAAAATCAGTGGGCTAATTATAGTGGATTTGCCGGGAGGTCTAATGTGTATTGGAATATGAAAGAAAATATTTTTGTTGATTGTGGAAAAGGAGAAGTTGCTCGTCGGTTTTTGGGAGGTCGTTCTAATCAACCTACTGCAACCTTTAATTTGAATACATACTGGTACGACGGAGCATTTCCTGAAAAAGAAAAAGATTATGATACAGGTACAATTTTACAAAGTGATCCTCAATTGAAAGATCCCGAAAATGGAGATTTTACAGTGCAGGGTGCAGAACAGTTAAATGTGCGCACAGGTGACCCTCGTTGGCTTCCTGAAATTCCTGAAATAGAGTAAATGAACATAAAATGAAAACAATGTATATGAAAAACGAAAATTTTATTTTTGGTTTATGTTTAAGCATATTTATGATGCTTATCGCAATACCGGCATTGGCGCAGAATGTGACGGTTAAAGGTACAGTAGTTGATGAAAGTGGAGAGCCTATCATTGGTGCTACCGTAATGGTAGAAGGGACAACAATAGGTACTGTCACCGATAAGGATGGAAGTTTTACAATACCTGTTCCACCAGATGGAAAAGTGGTTATATCCTTTGTTGGTTATGTTTCACAGACAATTTCTGACTTTAGTGATATGGATATCGTTTTGAAAGAAGATATATTGAAATTGGATGAGGTGGTAGTTGTAGGTTACGGTGATCAGAAGATGCGGAATGTTACAGGGGCTGTTTCCACTATTACTCCTGAAGAAATCAACGACTTTTCATTTGCTAACTTGGGTAGCGCCTTGAGATGGACTATGGTTCCTGGTTTAAGTGTATCTGATGATAATGCTCGTCCAGGCCATGGTACAAGAATAACCATTCGTCAAGCAAATGTTTCTTCTGCTTACTCACCTCATGGTGGCACGTCTTCCCCTTTATATGTAATAGATGATTTTATCACAACAGAAGAAGATTTTAACAATTTGGATGTTGGCGAAGTTGAAAGCATTACTGTTCTAAAAGATGCTGCTGCGGCTGTATATGGAGCAAGGTCGGCTCAAGGGGTTATTTTGGTAAAAACAAAGCGTGGTCATATTGGCGCTCCTAAAATTTCTTATCGTGGGCAATATGGTTATACAGATGAAATATCTCGTCCAAAAATGTTAAATGCTTATGATTACGGCGTAATTTGGAATGGTATTCGTGCTGCTGGGACAACCGCGGAAAACTCTATGAATCTAAAGACAGAATTATTCCAATCCGATGAGTTAGCTGCAATGAAGAATTTGAATTATGATTTACTGGATAAGGAATGGCGATCTGGTCTTACTCAAAATCATAGTGTCAACGTAAGTGGTGGAACAGAAAGAGCCACTTATTTCGGTGCCATTTCATATTTTACACAAGATGGCAATTTAGGGCGATTGGAGTATAATAGATGGAATTATCGAGCAGGGGTAGATGCCAATATAAGCAAATGGTTAAAATCAACTCTACAAGTATCCGGCAATTATGGAAAGAAAAACACAGCTCTTAATAAAGTAGGTGGAACAACAACAGACGCAGATTATAATACACTTCTTGTTCATCCTCGCTATATTCCGGACTATATAAATGGGCTTCCATTGGTTACTTACGGGGTATCCAATAATAAATTACACGATTTGCAGAACTATCATTTTCAAGAAGTCCAAAATTTGAATAATTACAGTGAAAGTATGTCTTCAAAGATGAGCATTAATGCAGCATTAGAGTATGATTTCGGGAAGTTTGAATTTTTAAATGGGTTGAAAGTGCGTGCTAGTTATTCAAAACATATCGATACCGATAAAAATAATCAGTTAGGGACAAATCTTACTATTTATAAAATGATAGATCGTGGAGGAAGTGGAGACCATTTATATACCGGAGATGATATTGATCTTTCGTTATCTAATTTCGAAGCGATTATTTCATCAAATGGTAATTCTCTTCGTCGTACTATGTTGAGAGGAGATAGCTATCAGATGAATTTGAATGTAAGTTATGCTCGCAAATTTGGATTGCATGATGTAAGTGGATTGTTTTCTATAGAAAAATCTGAGTCTGAATCTGAGGATTTGGAAGGACTTGTATTGGATCCAATGCCGATCACAGATGGCCAATCAAAGTCGGCAACCGGTAATCAGTCCACGCAATTTGGTCGATATGTTGGTGGAACATTATCTTATATTGGGCGAGTCAATTATTCTTATGCAAATAGATATTTGTTAGAATTTTTAATTCGTTCCGATGCATCTACGAAATTTGCCCCTGAAAACTACTGGGGAGTATTTCCTTCGCTTTCTGCCGGTTGGATTATATCTGATGAGAATTGGTTTAATGAACGAGTTTCTTGGATAAATTTTTTAAAAGTGCGTGCTTCTTTTGGGAAATTAGGTCGCGATAATATTAAAGCATGGGGGTGGTTGCAGCTTTATAATATGGATGCAAACAAAGGGGCTGTATTTGGTACAAATCCTGGGAGTAATATCGGATCTGCTGCCCAAAGTCAAACTTCGCCTAACCGTGATGCACATTGGGATACAAGTTATAAATACAATCTTGGTTTTGATGCGCGTTTTTTAGATAATCGGTTATCTCTAAATTTTGATGCTTATTATGAGCAGAATCGTGATATTTTCATGACCCGAAAAGGTACGACTTATTTTCCTTCAACTGTAGGATCACAGCCGACTGCAGAGAATTTTGGTGCTATAGATACTTATGGGCTTGAACTTTCACTCGCTTGGAAAGACAATATCGGAAAAGATTTTAGATATCGTGTTAAAGTTAATAGAGGGTATAGAGATAATAAAATGTTGAAGAAATTTTGGCCGCCGATTATTAAAATATACGAACAACACCCTAATCAGCGTACCGATCTTGGTGAATGGGGGTTAGAATGCATCGGAATGTTTCGCAGTTACCAAGAAATAGAAGAATATTTTGATAAATATAAAATTACTAACTATTTAGGTCTGGCAAAAAATGATGTTCATCCAGGGATGTTGATTTACAGAGATGTTAGAGGTCCGCAAGGAGAAGATGGCGTTTATGCCGATCCCGATGGAGTGATTGATAGAGAAAATGACTTGGTAAAGTTTTATCATCGTAAGGGTAACCCTTATGGTTTTTCTTTTCAACTTCAAGTAGATTGGAAAGAATTATCTGTGAGTACGTATTTTAGTGCAAGTTGGGGAGGGTATGATTTTCTTCCGAAGAGTACACGTACTCCGCTAAATTCTATTAAATCGAGTGGCAACTATAAGGATATGGAATATACAAACCTGCCATCGTTCTGGGCTAATAATATGTTTGTTTATGATGATGTATTAGATGCTGACGGTAATGTTACTGTAGCTGCAAATCGTGATGCCAGGTATCCAAACTTACGGTATAGTACAAATTACGAAACATCAACTTTCTGGAAAATTAAAAGTACACGAGTAACGATACCTTATATAACTGTAGCTTATTCATTACCAAAATCAATTGTACAGAAAGCTGGAATATCTAGTTGTAGAATTAACTTGACGGGACAAAATATGATCAGTTTATATAATCCATATCCGGATAATTTTATGGATCCAATGAGTGGTACTTACGGAAATTATCCAAATTTAAGAACATTCACATTAGGAGTTAATGTTTCATTTTAAAAAGGGGAATAATGAAAATAGTAAATAAAATAAAATTGATGACCTTAGTTGCTATAGCGACTTTTGGCGCTGGATGTAGTGATGATTTTCTAAAGGAGAAGAAAAACTACGGAAATTTTGGTGAAGAAATTTATGATAGTTATATTGGCGCTCAAAACAGGGTAAATACATTGTATGCTTATTTGTTGCCAAGTGCGACTGGCAGTATTTCTTGGAACAATGTGAGTGCCGGTACTGCAGATATTAATTCTAAAAGCACAGAAGAATATGGAGGCTTTTCAGATTATGTGAACCCCAATGTTGTATTGGACAATAATAATGTGCCAGACTATATTTATCAGGAGTTTGGCAGCACAAACGCTAAAAGTCCTTATGGCCATATTCGCGAGTGCAATATGGTTATTGAAGGAATTACAAACAGCAAAGGACTTACGGATGATGAAAAACATGAATTGTTGGGTCAGGCTCTTTTTTTCCGAGCATGGGCTTATTTTCGTTTAGTAAGAATTTATGGTGGTGTTCCATTGATAGATTATCCTCAAAATCCTATGGTAGGTGAGAGTGAGGGGAAAGATTTAATCGTTCCTCGTTCTACGACGAAAGATGCAATCGATTTTATTTGTGATGATTTAGAACTTGCAGCTGAATATTTGCCGGCTGCGTGGACGAATGCAGCCAGTGACTTTGGTCGGGTTACTGCGGGTGCGGCTTTAGCTTTGCAGGGACGAGCGCGGTTACTTTATGCTAGTCCTCTGTTTAATCGTTCGGATAATTTGGATCGGTGGGAATTAGCTTATCAATCGAATAAAAAAGCTCTTGAAAAACTTGCTGATGGAGGATTTGGTTTAGAAAATTTAGAAAATCCGGGGACAAATGGTGCCGGATGGGGAAAAATGTTCGCCACCTATACTCCTAAAGAAGCGGTTTTTGTTACGCTTTATAATACCGTAAAAGAAGGTGTGGGAACAAATTATAATAAAAACAACGGTTGGGAAAATTCGATACGTCCTGTCAATACAGGTGGTGGTGGAGGAAAAGGTACGACGGCTCAAATGGTTGATTTGTTTCCGATGATTGATGGGAAAAAACCCGGAGAATCCCAATATCTTTATGATCCTCAATTGTTCTTTCTCAATCGTGATCCACGTTTTTATCGGACTTTTGCTTTTCCTGGTGTGCAATGGAAATTCTCTGGAACACCTGTAGGACATGCCGAACATCCTGAACTGTATCCTTATATTGGAAGAGATTATGAGCTTTGGAGTTATGCATGGTACGAAAAAGCTGAGGATCAATTTAAAGATAATACTAGCGGCTATGGTGCAGACGGATTGGGTTATAACAATAAGAGTATATACATTCGCAAACGTACGGATGATGTAGCTTATGGTGGCCAAACTCTATATGATTATTATACCGGAGCAAGTAATTCGGGTTTTATTTACTCGGCTGCTCCTTACATGGAGATTCGCTATGCCGAGGTATTATTGAATTTTGCTGAATCTGCTTGTGGAGCTAATCGTGGAGATGAAGCCTTGGATGCTTTACGTCAAGTTCGTCGACGTGTTGGGTATACTGGCGATTGCGGGTTAGATAACAGTTTAGCAGGTAATCGAGCAAAATTGTTTGCTGCAATTCTTTATGAACGTCAAATAGAATTGGCATACGAGGGAAAACGTTTTGATGATATGCGACGTTGGCTTTTATGGGATGGAGGAGAAGGGCAAGAAACATTGAAATCCACATGGAGTGTAACCGGTTTTAATGGTAACACTTGCAATTACTTAGGTGTTGAACCTTTAAACGGTCAACGTCGAACCGGCATAGAAATTCAGGTGGCAGAAAAGGTTGGTCAAGCTCCGGAATATGTTGGGAATGATCCACTCATTACTTATTTAGTAACTAATGGTAAAAGTCGCCCTGATGCCTTGGATTTGATGAACGATATAACTATTGCAAAGGAAGTCACCGATGAACAAGATCCATCAGATGTGCGTAATAATAAGATAGATGATTTGGCTGATTTTTATCGTGAATGTCTTTATCGAAAGACTACACGTGTCGATGGCGATCCTCAGTACGTTATTACTTTTCGTCCCAATTATTATTTCATTGGTTTCAAAAGGAATATGCAGGAGAATAATGTGACTTTGGAACAGACTATTGGATGGCCGGATGCAATGAGAGGCAACGTTGATGGCACTTATGATCCTTTAGCTGAATAAATTAAAAAATACACAGGAAGTTAAATTTGACGAGCTGATCTTCAAAAGTCAAACAAAAATTTTGAAGATCAGCTCGTTTTTATTTTGGTAATCAAAAAATAACATAAATATATGAAATCATTTTTATTCATTTGAATATATGTTTTTGCGTATCTTTTATTTATTTTATGGGTACAAAAATACTTTTTGTATGTCTTTTAATAAATATATTACTTTAAAAATTCAGACACCGATTATGAATAAAAAATTACTAATTATGTTTTTTTCAGTAGCCTTTACATTGCCTTGCTCGCTATTGAAAGCCCAATATCCTGATGTACCGAAGGAGGTACAAGAAGAAACCCAAAAAATGATGGGAGAAGCGAAGCGTCAATCCGATCTTGCCTGGGAAAAAGCATTCCCCATTATAAAGGCAGAAGCGGAGAAAGGGAAACCCTACGTTCCTTGGGCTTCACGCCCAACCGATCTTCCCCAAGCCAAAATTCCGGCGTTTCCGGGCGCTTATGGTGGAGGAGCTTACAGTTTTGGCGGACGCGGAGGCAAAGTAATTACCGTGACCAATTTGAACGATAGTGGTCCGGGTTCATTTCGTGATGCTTGTGAACAAGGGGGTGCACGCATCGTCGTTTTCAATGTATCGGGAATAATCCGTTTAAAAACACCTCTCAGCATCCGTGCTCCCTATATTACCATTGCCGGACAGACTGCCCCGGGAGACGGCGTATGCATCGCAGGTGAATCGGTATGGATCGATACACACGATGTGGTTATTCGGCATATGCGATTCAGAAGAGGTGAAACAAATGTTGGAAGAAGAGACGATGCCCTTGGCGGCAATCCTATCGGGAATATCATCATCGATCATTGCTCGTGCAGTTGGGGATTGGATGAGAACGTTTCCATTTACCGGCACATGTATAGTCCCGGTGAAGGGTATAAAGAAGAAAAACTACCTACCGTGAATATTACGATCCAAAATACGATTTCAGCAAAAGCGTTGGATACTTACAACCATTCTTTCGGTAGTACGCTGGGAGGAGAAAATTGTACTTTCATGCGTAACCTATGGGCAAGTAACACGGGTCGCAACCCTTCCATCGGGTGGAACGGTGTTTTTAATTTCGTAAACAACGTACTCTACAACTGGGTTCATCGGTCGGTTGATGGTGGAGATTACCGTGCATTGTATAATATCATTAACAATTATTACAAACCCGGCCCCTTGACTCCAAAAAATAGTCCTGTAGGATATCGCATTCTGAAACCGGAATCCGGGAGAAGTAAATTGGATTTCCTCTCTTTTGGACGTGTATATTGCCACGGCAATGTTATGGAAGGAAACGAGAGAGTTACGCGAGACAATTGGAATGGCGGTGTTCAAGTTGAAAATCTACCCAATACCGAAGGTTATACAGCTTTGATGAAATGGAATGAACCTTTCCCCATGCCTTCGTTTCCCATTATGTCGGCCAATGATGCTTATAATTATGTGTTGAAAAATGTTGGTGCTACTCTTCCCAAAAGAGATATAGTTGACGAAAGGATCATCGAAGAGGTGAAAACGGGGAAAGCATATTATGTTGAAGGACTTGATCCTGCATCATTCTATCAGTTCAAATATAGACGACTGCCGCCCGATTCGTATAAAAAAGGGGTCATTACGGATGTCCGGCAAATGGGTGGTTATCCCGAATATAAAGGTGAACCCTATAAAGATAGCGACATGGACGGTATGCCCGATGCATGGGAAATTGCACATGGCTTGAACCCCTATGATCCTTCTGATGCCATTGAAGATTGTAATGGCGACGGTTATACCAATATCGAGAAATATATCAATGGGATAGATCCCAAAATGAAAATTGACTGGACGAATCCTATCAATAATTATGATACATTGGCAGGCAAGTCATCTTTGATGGAATAAATTGAATAGTGATATGAAAATCGTAAAATTGTTCGTAATTTATTATGTTGTTTTCGTATTTAGCTCTTTTGCCACAGTCGTTGATTTGGACTCGGTAAACAGAGATCCTACCTATGTTGGAACTATTATTGCCAGATCACAAAAGATTGTGGATCAACTCAATTTAAGTAATCCACAAGTGGCACTTTCTGTACGCAATACCATAGCAAATCGGTATTTTGAGTTGAATGATATTTACGAAAACCGCGATCAAGCTTTAAACGCACTCAAAAACAATTCGATACTTTCCGATGAACAAAAAAATGCAGAAAAGGAAAGGATATTAAACGAGAAAGATGCAGCACTATATCGCACCCATTTTGCCTTTCCGGCCAATTTGTCCCTTTTTTTGGATCGTGATCAGATAGACGCGGTTAAAGATGGTATGACATATGGAGTGGTTAGGGTCACTTACGATGCTTTTATTGAAATGATTCCTTCTTTAACCGAGGAAGAGAAGAAAAGGATTTATGCTTGGCTGCTTGAGGCTAGAGAATATGCCATGGATGCCGAGAGCTCGAATAAAAAACATGAAATTTTCGGTAAATATAAAGGAAGAATCAACAATTATCTTTCAAGAAGAGGATATAATTTAACTCAAGAGAGAATCGAATGGGAGAAAAGAATGAAAGTAGGAAAATAAATTCGGTGTATAACTCATAATACCTACATTCTCATTTTTAAGATTGCAAAATACAGGATGGTTTCGTCTTGTATTTTGTGTTTTTATGAGGTCTGTATTTTTCGGCATGATTAAAACAAAAAACGCTGCATTTTCAATTACAGCGTTTTCTTTGAGCGGAAAACGGGACTCGAACCCGCGACCCTAACCTTGGCAAGGTTATGCTCTACCAACTGAGCTATTTCCGCAAAAAATTATTTTGTAATGTTTTTTTTCTCTCTCTCTCTCTCTCTCTCTCTCGGCAAGGTGCTTTATTGAGAAATTTTCTACTCACCTTTTTTCAATTTTGCG
>FZPS01000018.1_pt200 | contig 30181 bp, 25 predicted proteins | sample 1817821 | NCBI WGS metagenome assembly FZPS01 (sample SAMEA104158645, study PRJEB21678) | metagenome | place: Germany | collected 2015-04-21
GTATTATACATAAAGATATCAAACATTCTTGCCAAATATCTGCGCCATGGGTGAAATACCTGTGTTTTCTCCATTCCTGATAGAGTATCTATTTCTCTAATCAACATGTCACCAGCTCATCCTCTCCTGCAGCTATCTCTATAATAAACTATAATGTATGTTAACAGTCAATAAAATAGTGTAAAGTTTCCATACTTTTTGTTATCTGAAATCCGCTGTCGGTCACCCGACGAGACATAAATAATACAGATTCTACATATAATATTCTGTTGACGCTAGCCATTTCCCCATGATTTTAAACTGTTAGCCGATGCGTTTACAGGAGGTATGGCAATTTTCCTCTGTTTTACTTAGGTTTGCTGGGCCTCCATTCCGTTGTTGCATGAACAGCCATAACAAATGACCGCTTCCCAGATCGGGCGTAAAGCCGCCTCCCCATGCTGGCGAAGTGCTTAAAATTAAACAAAAAATTTTTTACGAAGCGACTCCCTTAATGGGCGATTAATTGCAATAATTATTAGTGCAACACCTATTATAAAAAAGGCAGCGAAAGGATAAATCGACCAAATCAACCGGAACGGCTCACGAATTTCAAAGGTATAGTTGATGAGGTATTCTGTCAGCAGCATGAATATTCCGCTTACAATTAAACCACCGCCAAGTATATACAAAATGCCATGCCTTACATAGCGAATCAGCACAATCATCGTGATGACCAAAATGGCATTCAATCCGACAACAGGTAGAGCGAAGGTTAAAAACCATGTGCCACCAGTTAAATAGCAGATAAACCAAAGGTATAATGTAAGGGCTGCGTAGTCCGTTGCAACAAAAATAACCGGATTTGGTCTGCGAAACCAGATGGGGAGCACTACAATGATATATAGCATGACAATGCCGCTCCAGACATAATGTGACCAGGTTAAACCGCCATTTATACTGAAATTACTGAGAAGGGTTACCACAACTGCTATTATGCACAAGGTAGTTAAAATAAACAGAGTACCACTTTTATTCATTGGAGTTTCAGAAAAAACTTCAGTCGGAGGATAGAGCGGCTTTGGCTGAGCTCTTTTTATATCAGGGTGGAAAACAATTGTGTTGCATAAGGGACAACTTTCCTCAGTGTCCGATAACTCAACTCCGCATTTGATGCAGAAAGCCATAACACTTCACCTCGTTTCGTGCAATAACGAATTAACTATCTTTTTGATCTACTGTTGCTTTCAACTGCGACATGCAGTCCCATGGATCGCAATTTTGTGAAGAAAATTCGCTCTAAGGTTGACTCTTTGATATTACGCGTAAAATTGATATACATTTTATCGCCGTAGGAGAGAACACCACAGTTGTTTGGCCTGGTTGCCTGCGTACCCAAAATGAAATCCATTCTCTTGATATATGGAATCATCTCATCGGGCAGCTTAATGGCACCGAGATTGGATAAGGTAAGACAGGATTTGGTTTCACCGATTGCGTTGTACACCAGTTTCATGGCTATGTTCTTCAAGAAAAGAGGGGTGAAGCGCAACACGGGATTCAGTTCATCCGCCACATTTTTTGCGATTTTCATCTTCATTTGCTTATCGGTAAGTTCAACCCCCATTTGGTGATGGATTGACTGCATGATCTCCTCAAGTGTAAATGTGCCGAGTTTAGGGTTGACACCGGGAGTGACATACAGCACAAAATTACGCAGTGATTCACTGGCATAGATACGCCTTAGATCAACAGGAATAAGAATTTTGACAGGTTTTCTTTTTTTTATGTCAGGCACTGCAGCTTCCTGCATCTCTATGATAGATTGAATCAATACTGCCGACAAGAACACAGTAAGGCTGACTTTATAGGACTTTGCCATCGCCAGGATTTCTCTTACATCAAGCATCCCGGTAATAACATTAATATATCCGTCGGGTTCCCGCATGCCGCGCAGTCTATAGGCACTCACGTCACGTCGGCTCTGTTTGACATCTCCCGCATGAACAAGGAAGCTGTCCTCCAGTTCTTCCTCCCGCGGATCTTCTTCACAATCGAGCACACCATAGCCTGGGGTGACGGCAATGTTGTACTTTGCTTTAAGGTATTCCGAAAGAAGGGTTTTTAAAAATACCATTGCACCGTTTCCATCGGTTAGTGCATGAAATAATTCAATAGCAATCCGGTTTTCATAGTAAAGTACCCTGAATGCGCATTTGCGTATCATATGAAAAGGCATAGGAGCTAAAGGGTGGCAGGCTTCCATTTGTATTCGCGGTGCCTTCGGCAGTTCTTCGAGATAATACCAGAACATACCGCGGCGGATGCGGGCAGAAATGGATGGAAAACGTTTGACCACATTATCCAACACATTTTGCAGCACGTAAGGGTCAACAGTTTCTGTCAGTGTCGCAGAAAGCCTGAACACATTACTCCAATTGCGCCGTTTTGCAGCAGGATATATTTTAGCTGCGTTATCTAATTTCATCCAGCGTAGTTTGGTCTTTTTCATATAGTACCTTCTCTATAAAACGTGTAATCTTCTCAGCATCTGATTTTTTTTCCTTTAATCCATAGAGTATATATACATGCCACATTTCCGGTGAAACTACAAGTTCCGACTGGTTTCCGGCGTCACACAGCTTTTGATGCATTGCGACTGCATCATCGAGCATTATCTCGTCTCCGCCCGCAAAAATAAGCACGGGAGGGAATCCTGTCAAATCTCCGAACAGCGGTGATGCCAAAGGATTTTTAACATCATCTGTGTAGCAGGACACATAATATTGCAGACGCTCTATCGTCATTGACGGATCGCATTCCCGGTTTTTCTCATATGACCGGCCGGATAAAGTAAGGTCTGTCCAAGGTGAAATGGCCACAATGCCGCATGGAGGCGGAATACCCGCGGCCTTGCACTGCAGGCAAAGCGAAAACACAAGGCCTCCTCCGGCACTCTCACCGCACAGGACAATCTGTGAGCTTCGATATCCTTGATCTAACAGATATCTGTATGCTGTCATGGCATCATCAAGTGCCGCGGGAAATGGATGTTCTGGAGCAAGTCTGTATGCCGGGCAGAATACGGCTATGCCATTCTGTGCTGCCAGCACAGAGCCGTATCCTTTGGCATAGTCTATGCCTCCTGCGACATAGCCACCTCCATGCAGATAAAGAATTACTTGATTTGCCCTTTGCTTTTTTGTAGTTATCCATGCGGCACGAAATCCGCCTAATTCCAGAATCTCTACAGTTACTTTTCGCCTGAATCTTTTTGCTGCCAGCGCACCCAGAGCATTTTGGCCGAGACGCACGGCTTGCAAAGAGGTGCCAGTGATGACGGGCTTGAGAATTTCAAGCTGCCCCCGGACAAACTTTTCTGAGAGTGGCATGGCAACCTCCTATATAAACAAATTTAGTCTCAAATAGCATTAGTCATATTTTATTATAACAATATTTGGATGTGGTTTCAATCATTTGAGTTCATTGTGAAATTTAAGTCCGGTTTGACAGTTGTTGTAAATGAATAAGATTGAAAGCAAAAGAAGCACTCTACTGAATTATTGCGTGCCTTTAATCTATGTCTTTGATTTATTAGTTATATATTCCATTTTATTTATTACTTGCGCATAGTTTGAGAAGTCTTATATCAGTATTCAGAGTGGCGGACTTAATATCTAAAAGCATTTTATAGAGGACCTTGCTCACAAGGAAGTACGTGAGAGTATTTGTTAATGTTAGATTGCGATCTGTTTTCCACCCAGTGGAGCAACCTGTTGAAAAAGTAAACGCTCACAGCCAACCCGAAAAGGGTTCGGTTGTGAGCTAAACTGGTGGAGGCGAGGGGAGTCGAACCCCTGTCCGAAGATATATCAATGCGAGTTTCTCCGAGTGCAGTCAGCGTTTTGACATTCCCTCCATCCGGCTCCCGCTGACAGGATCCGGACTTCAGTAGCTTCATAAGTTCCCACCTGCTGCAAAGCTTAGGCAGGCTGGTTCCCCGCGAAATCGGCGCCCGTTACCTGCAGTGCGGGTGCTGCAGGGCGGACGTCACGGCATTAAGCCGCGAATGCTAAGTTATTATCGTTAGCGTTTATTTTTTGAGTTCCAGGTTTTTACGCGGCCCCGGAGTCCGCGACTCGCTTCTCGCACCTCTATCATCCCCGTCGAAACCAGTACGCCCCCATGTAAGCTTACATCAGGCTTTCTGCTGTTCTCTGAAGGCACGCTCCATGCTGCGCTGCGCATCGCGCTTTGCCACATCGCTGCGCTTGTCGTACAGCTTCTTGCCTTTGGCAACCGCCAGCTGTACCTTGACCAACCCGCGCGCCAGATAAATCTGAAGAGGAATCAAGGAATAGCCCCTTTGCTGGATATAACCGATGAGCTTGTTGATTTCCCTTCGGTTGAGCAAGAGCTTGCGATCTCTGGTAGGATCGCTGTTAAATATGTTTCCCTTCTCATAAGGACTAATATGCATGTTATGCAAATAGACCTCACCCTGTTTTACGTCAGCATAGCTGTCTTTCAGGTTTACCTTGCCAAGACGGATTGATTTAACCTCTGTGCCGGTTAAAACAATGCCGGCTTCATAGGTTTCTTCAATAAAGTAGTCATGGTGTGCTTTTCTGTTCTTAGCTATTACCTTAATTCCGTCACTTGCCACGTATAACAGCACCTACTTCGATAAAATAACCCTATTTGTAGTGATAAAACAAATAGGGCTGAGTTGCTCAATTGCATTATTAATCTAACACAGATGCGGCGAAATGTCAACCTGATTGAATTTATTTTGAAAAGAGAATGTCAAGGGGCATGTAATTCTCCCTTGACATTCTCTTTAAAGCAGTTAATTCTTATAGCTCTGCAATTGATTCAGATTACAGTACAATTTTTAAGATGAACAAAATAGCTAAAATATACATCAACAGACCAACTTTTTTTGCTTTTCCGGATATAACTTTTAAGATTACCCAGGAAAGCATACCAAACACAATACCTTCTGCTATGCTATAGGCAAGAGGCATAAAAGTTATGGTCAGAAATGCAGGCAGTCCTTCGGTGTAATCACTGAAATCAACCTTGCTAATTGCTGTTACCATGAACAGACCTACTATGATTAGAATAGGAGCAGTAGCAAAAGACGGAATTATAGTAAGTATTGGTGCGAATACCAAAGCAACTATAAACAAAATACCCGTGATTAAAGCAGTCAGGCCTGTCCTGCCGCCTTCTGCAACACCGGCTGCGCTTTCGACATAACTTGTTACTGTAGAGGTACCCAGGCAAGCACCGACAGTTGTCCCAACTGCGTCAGCCAGCAAGGCTTCCTTTGCTCTGGGAAGATGACCTTTTTCATCAAGTAATTCACCTTTGCTTGCCACTCCGATTAATGTACCAACAGTGTCAAAGATATCAACAAACAAAAATGAAAATATAATAACAATAAACTCAAATCCAAGCTTAAAGGCACCCTGGAAGTCAAATTTCATGAATATGGAACTTATGGAAGGAGGCAGAGATACTAATTTGGATGGGATCAGGCTGAACATACCGGCAGCCTCATCAACAACATATAAGCCGGTAAGCTGACAAATGACGCCTAATGCATAGGTTCCCAATATACCCCATAACAGTGCTCCCTTTACATTCCTGTGAACCATGTATATTGTTCCAATCAGTCCAATAAGCGACAAAATAACAGTCAGGCTTTTTAAATCACCAAGTGCCACTAATACATTTTCATCACCAACAATTATCCCGGCGCTCTGAAGGCCGATGAAGGTAATGAACAAACCTATTCCGACTGTAACTGCGTACTTAAGATTCTCAGGTATTCCATTTACAATTGCTTCTCTGAATTTGAAAAATGACAGGATAATAAATATAATACCTTCTATTAAGACAGCGGTTAAAGCAATCTGCCATGAATATTTGCCTGCGATTACAAAAGCAAAAAATGCGTTGAGCCCCATTCCGGAAGCAAGAGCAATGGGGTAGTTGGCAATAAATGCCATGGTAATGGTGGCAATGGCAGCGGCTACAGCAGTAGCTGTGAATACAGCCCCCCTGTCCATCCCGGTAGCGGATAAAATATCGGGATTGACTATCAGGATATAGGCCATGGTCATGAATGTTGTAATACCAGCCATGATCTCTGTTCTTATATCCGTTTTGTGTTCTTTCAGCTTAAAAACCCTGTTTAAAAAGCTGTTCATGAAGTGTTTCCTCCTTTGTGTTTTTTGTACTTTCAGAAAACCTGAAAAGTTAATTTGTTTATCTACAGACTAATACGCTTGTGTATTAGTCTTAAGACCGTTTGTAAAAGCCGGGTTCCCCTTCACAATTCCTAAACGGTGCCGATTTCTTCTTCCATCCGGTATAATATAAAAGCGTATGGACTCATCTAATTGAGTGAATCCATACGCTTGCATGCTTCAAAAGAATCAGCATTAATATGCATATAAAGCATTTCAATGCCAACAGCTACTTATTCACTCATAGTCAGGCATTTTACGGACGCCTGGTAGATACTACCGGACCATATTTCCAGCATTATATGAGTAAGGGGTAAAAGTTAATTTTTAACCCATATTCTTTTTTATACAACAATATTATCAAAAGCTGCAAAAACTGTCAATAGAAAATAAACCGTGTCGCTGCTTTATCTGACAATACTCCTTAGGCTAATATGAAATCTATATTCCTTGATGGGATATCAACGCTGGCCACTTTGACCCTGATTGTGTCTCCCAGACGATACACCTTTCTGGTACGTTCACCAATCAGACAGTAGTGTTTTTCGTTATACACATAATAATCGTCATCAAGAGCAGTCATACGAACCAAGCCTTCCACTGTGTTAGCCAAGGCTACAAAGATGCCGAAATAAGTTACTCCGGAAATAATGCCCTCGAATTCCATTCCAATTTTGTCCAGCATATATTCTGCTTTCTTGAGATTATCCGTCTCCCGCTCTACTTCATCGGCCAGTTTTTCTCTTTGAGAGCAGTGTTCCGACAAGCCCGGCAGCACCTTCTCCAGATACTTTATTCTACCCTTGCTCATAGCACCGTTTAAAAAATCCTTTATTATACGATGGATAACCAGATCGGGATAGCGCCGGATAGGTGCAGTAAAATGAGTATAGTATTTGGCCGCCAGCCCAAAATGCCCTGAGTTTTCATTGCTGTATCTGGCTTTCTGCAAGGAACGAAGCATGACAGTACTGATTATGCTCTCTTCTCTGCTGCCTTTTATTTTTTCCAGCAGATTCTGCAGGGATTTGGGATGTATTTCACCGCCGATTCCCTTCAGATGATAGCCGAAATTGTGTATGAACTCGTTAAATTCAAGAAGCTTTTCTACGGCAGGTTTCTCGTGAATCCGATATACAAAAGGCATTTCATTCCAGGACATAAACTCAGCTACCGTTTCATTGCACACCAGCATGAACTCCTCAATAATCCGATTTGAAATTCCGCGTTCATAAGGCTTCACATCAATCGGCTTACCCTTGAGATCCAGAATTATATTGGTTTCATCCAAATCAAAGTCAAGACTTCCTCTGCGCATTCTTTTCTCTCTGAGTATACCGGCCAGTGTCTCCATATTGCGCAGGTCCTCAATATAACTGCTGTAACGCTCTGTCAGTTCCGGATCATCTTCCTCCAAAATTTTAGTTACATCCTCGTAAATCATACGCTGGCTGGAACGAATCACACTTTCCAGAATTTCATGGCTGACCACTTTCCCAGCTTTGTCAATTTCCATACAGACGGAGAAAGCCAGCCTGTCCTCATTTGGATTCAAACTGCAAATACCATTGGATATTTCTTTCGGCAGCATGGGAATAACCCTGTCTACCAGATATACGCTTGTGCCCCTTGTATAAGCTTCCTTGTCTATTATTCCGTTTTCTTTTACATAATGGCTGACATCTGCTATATGAACCCCTAACAGGAAATTGCCGTTTTCCTTCCTTGTAATTGAAATAGCATCGTCCAGATCCTTTGCGTCCGCGCCATCCATGGTTATGATCCTGAGATGGCGAAGATCCTTCCGCCTCTTGATTTCCTCTTCAGCTATGGTTTGTGGAATACTTCTTGCAGCCTGTTCTACTTCTTCCGGAAATTCTTCGGGTAGATCATATTGACGTATGATGGACAGAATATCTGTACCCACGTCATCCTTATGACCCAGCACTTCAACGATCCTCCCCTCGGGATTCCGGCGTTTTTGCGGCCAGCTTACCATCTCTACCACAACTTTATAGCCATTTTTTACGTCTTTGATTTCATCCCTGGGGATGAAAATATCCTGGTAAATTCTTTTATCATCGGGAACCACAAAACCGAAGCTTTTCTCCTTCTCAAAGGTACCCACCACTATTTTGTTAGCCCGTTCCAGAATCCGAACAACTTCCCCTTCCCTGGATGGTCCTTTACTTCCCAGCAGACGAATCATTATCCTGTCATTGTGCATGGCACCGTTAAGGTTTTCAGCTGAAATAAAAACATCATCCTCATCCTTGTCTGAGATAAAGAAACCAAAACCTCTGGCATTGCCTTGCAGCCTTCCGGTAAGAAAGCCAAGATCCTCAGGCAGAGCATATTTCTTTTTCTTGGTCTGTACCAGTTTACCCGTCCGAACCATTTGGTTCAGGATTTCCTGTAGGGAATTCTCTTCATCTTCGGACATCTCCAGTACATCTATTATCTGTTCCGCAAATAATGGTATTACATCCTTATGCGACAGTAAATCAGTTATCTTTTGCTGCAACAGCTGATTAGTCTGGTTTTCACTTTTAATCATATTCTTTCCTCCAATTTATCTGTATTGCGGTATAAAAAAAATACGGCAGTAGGAAACCCCACTGCCGCATTATATTTCTACTATTGTAACAAGGCCAGCAAAACAGCAATGATGATGAATGCAAGAGCAGCAACTTTTGTAAGGAACTGCAGCTTACCCTCATAACTCTTTGCCTTATGCTTACCGAAAAATGTTTCAGCCCCGCCTGCTATACTGCCGGATAAGCCTGCGCTCTTACCTGATTGTAACAGTACAACAGCTATTAAAAACAATTCCGCAATCACAAGGACAATCGTCATAATTACCCTGAGCGGTCCCATCCCTATCCCTCCTTATGTACTCAACACATGTATTTTAACATGCAGGACAAGGGAAAGCAAGAAGAAAGATTATTTATTCTTCAGATTAAACCATGCATTCAGACCCGGATACTGTGCCAAATCGCCCAGTTCCTCCTCGATTCGGAGCAGCTGGTTGTACTTGGCAACACGGTCAGTTCTGGAAGGAGCACCGGTTTTAATCTGTCCGGCATTCACTGCCACAACCAGGTCAGCGATAGTTGTATCTTCCGTCTCGCCGGAGCGATGAGATACAACTGAAGTGTATCCGGCACGCTCAGCCATTCTAATTGCATCCAGAGTCTCTGTCAAAGTACCAATCTGATTAACCTTAATCAGGATTGAGTTGGCTGTCTCGGTTTGAATACCCTTTGCCAGCCTTTCCGTATTAGTAACAAAGAGGTCATCACCAACAAGCTGAATCCGGCTGCCCAGTTTTTCGGTCAGTAGTTTCCAGCCCTCCCAGTCTTCTTCAGCCAGTCCATCTTCCAGGGAGATTATGGGGTACTTGTCGACCAGTCCCACATAATAATCCACCAGTTCTTCCGGTGTACGAACTACGCCTTCACCGGGGAAATGATATCTGCCGTCTTCTTTATACAGCTCAGTAGCAGCTGCATCAATAGCGATGCGAATATCATCACCTGGCTTGTAGCCTGCCTTTTCCACTGCTTCCAGAATAACTTCGATAGCTTCCTCATTGGTCTTCAGATCAGGAGCAAAACCGCCTTCATCGCCTACAGCAGTGCTGTAACCTTTTTGCTTCAGAACTGACTTCAGATTATGGAAGATTTCAGCACACATTCTCAAAGCTTCCCTGAAACTTCCGGCACCTACGGGCATAATCATGAATTCCTGAATATCCACGGTATTGTCGGCATGTTCACCGCCGTTGAGTATGTTCATCATGGGAACGGGAAGAACCTTGGCATTGATACCGCCGATGTACTGATACAGAGGCAGGCCCAATTGTTCTGCTGCAGCCTTGGCTACTGCCATTGAAACACCCAGGATCGCATTAGCTCCCAGTTTGGATTTGTTATGGGTTCCATCCAGTTCGATCATCAATTCGTCGATACCGACCTGATCAAGGGCGTTCATTCCGATGATCTCTTCAGCAATTATATTGTTTACATTGTCAACTGCATTTTGAACGCCTTTGCCCAAATAACGGTCTTTTTCTCCGTCCCTAAGCTCAACGGCTTCAAATGCACCGGTAGATGCACCGGAGGGCACTGCAGCACGCCCCATGGCACCGCCTTCCAGATAAACCTCAACTTCAACGGTTGGATTGCCTCTGGAATCCAGTATCTCTCTTGCGAAAACATCAACAATAGTCATCATATGTATTTTCTCCTTTCAATTGTCAAGTCAGGGATTTACCTGCTTAATATCAGACTTTCGCCTGTCATTTCCTCTGGTTTGTCAAGTTCCATCAGATCCAGTAAAGTGGGTGCAATATCAGCCAGACGGCCTCCCTCTCTCAGCTGTGCATGCTTCAAACTGTTATTCACCAGTATAAAGGGTACAATGTTTGAAGTATGTGCGGTATGGGGCTCTCCTGTATCATAATCCAACATTTGCTCGGCATTGCCGTGATCCGCCGTAATAAGCGCAGTTCCGCCTGCTTTTAGAATGGCATCCACTACCTTATCCAGGCAGGAATCCACCGTCTCAACCGCTTTTACTGCTGCATCCAGATTACCGGTATGCCCCACCATGTCGCAATTGGCAAAGTTCAGAATCATTACATCGTATTTGCCGGATTCTATACGTCTTACTGCCTCATCCGCCACCTCAGGTGCGCTCATTTCCGGCTGCTGATCATAGGTGGGAACCTTTGGTGAGGGAATCAGTATCCTTTCCTCCCCGGGGTTGGGTACCTCCACACCACCGTTGAAGAAAAAGGTGACATGGGCATATTTCTCCGTTTCAGCAATTCGAAGCTGAGTTTTTCCCTTGCTGCTTATATACTCCCCGAATGTATTATTCAGGCTCAGAGGTTCATAGGCCATAACCAGATTCTCAAATGTTTCATCATATTGAGTCATGGAAACAAACTTTACCGGAAACCAGCCCTTCTTCCGCTCAAACTCGGCAAAGGAAGGCTCGATAAAGCTTCTTGTCAGCTCACGGGCCCGATCAGGCCGGAAGTTGAAAAAGATTATTCCGTCATTACTGCCGATGGTCGCTACAGGTTTTCCATCCTCCATAATTACCGTAGGTCTTACAAACTCATCAGTAACGCTTAAGTTATAAGATTGCTCCATTGCCTCAACTGAGCTGCCGGCTGTTTCTCCTTCACCCAGCACAAGAGCATTGTATGCCTTCTCTACCCTGTCCCAGCGTTTATCACGATCCATGGCATAGTAGCGACCTGATACAGTTGCTACCCTGCCGAATCCAGTCTGCTTAAGTCTGGCGTCCAATGCTTCCAGGGTGGCTTTCCCGCTGGCGGGAGGCACATCTCTGCCGTCCATAAAGGCATGAATATATACCTGGGACAGGCCTTGCTGCCTGGCCAAATCGACCAGTGCATACAAGTGTTCCATATGGCTGTGTACACCGCCTTCAGATACCAAACCCATTAAATGAAGCTTAGTATTATGCAGTTTCACATGTTCAATCACATCCAGAAATGCCTTGTTTTCAAAAAAGCTGCCTTCCTGTATTGCCTTGCTGATTCTGGTGTAGTCCTGGTAGACAATGCGCCCTGCGCCTATATTCAAATGGCCTACCTCGGAGTTTCCCATCTGGCCTTCCGGCAATCCGACATCAAGGCCGCTGGCATTGATAGCCACATGGGGATAGGATGCCCAAAGCCGGTTAAAATTAGGTGTTTCTGCTATCTCTACAGCATTGGCATCCTTCTTGTTACTTAGCCCGAAACCATCCATGATGATCAGGGCTGTTAATTGTTTTGTCATAAGTCCTCCTTGATATGCATAAAGCCGGTTATGCCTTGTAGTTTACAATTCCGGAAAAATCCTGTGCTGTCAGGCTGGCACCGCCTACCAGACCACCGTCAATTTCCGGCATGGACATCAGCTCTGCTGCATTCCCCGGTTTCATGCTGCCGCCGTATTGTATACGGATTGCATCTGCTGTTTCCTGGCCAAACATGTCGGCAACTGTGCCGCGAATATACCCTATTACTTCATTGGCATCTTCACTGGTTGCGGTTTTTCCGGTACCAATGGCCCATATAGGTTCATAAGCAATAACACAGATTTTTGCGTTTTCAGCCGTTAAGCCCCTGAAAGCTGCTTTTGTCTGGCCTTCTACCAATGTGCGGGTGATTCCCTGTTCCCTCTGCTCCAGGGTCTCCCCTACGCATATTATAGGAATAAGGCCGTGGGCAATAGCTGAATGAACCTTCTTGTTAACGGTTTCATCGCTTTCAGCAAAATATTCCCTGCGCTCAGAGTGGCCGATAATGACATATTCAACACCAAGTGCATTAAGCATGACAGGGGAAATTTCGCCGGTATAAGCGCCTTTTTCCTCCCAGTGCATGTTTTGGGCTCCCAGCCTGATATTGGTCCCGGCTGCGGCTTCCTTTACCGCCAGTAAAGAGGTAAAGGGAGCACAGATTACAACTTCAACATCTGTATCCCTGACCAAAGGAGCCAGTTCTCTTACCATAACAGCGGCTTCCTCGGGCGTTTTATTCATTTTCCAGTTTCCAGCTATAATTGGTCTTCTCATTTTCCATCTCCTTTATCTGCAGTCTGCTTCTGTTTACTTGTCGTTCAGTGCTTTAACACCAGGCAGTTCGATTCCCTCAAGAAATTCCAGAGAGGCACCGCCTCCGGTGGAAATATGGGTCATCTTGTCTGCATACCCCAGCTGTTCCACTGCAGCTGCAGAATCGCCGCCGCCTATTATAGTTATACCACTGCACCTGCTCATATAATCAGCAATTGCCTTAGTTCCTTCTGCAAAAGCGGGCATTTCAAATACACCCATGGGCCCGTTCCATACGACCAGTCTTGCATTTACAATTGTCTCACCAAAATGCTTCCTGGCTTCCGGTCCGATATCCAGGCCTTGCCAATCGGCAGGTATCTGGTTGCTGGGTACGGTTTTATGCTCTGCATCTGCACTGAATTCTTTTGCCACAACAGTGTCCACCGGCAGAAGCAGCTTAACGCCTTTTTCTTCAGCCTGTTTCATTAACTCGGCAGCCAGCTCAACCTTATCTTCTTCCAGCAGAGAATTTCCTATTTCATAGCCCTTTGCCTTGAAGAAGGTGTAAGCCATGCCTCCTCCGATAATCAAAGTATCCACTTTATTGATAAGATTGCGGATAACCCCAATTTTATCAGAAACCTTAGCGCCGCCCAGAATAGCGACAAAGGGGCGATCCGGATTATCCAATGCCTTGCCCAGTATTTCCAGTTCCTTCTTTAACAAATAACCGGCTGCAGCAGGCAGATAATGGGCTACTCCCTCTGTGGAAGCATGAGCACGATGAGCTGTGCCAAATGCATCATTTATGTAAACTTCTCCAAACTCAGCCAGAGCCTTGGCAAACTCCGGATCATTTTTGGTCTCAGCCTTATGGAATCGAAGATTTTCCAGGAGTACAACTTCTCCCTCTCTAATATTCTCTACCAGTGCTTTGGCGCTGTCTCCAATGACATCTTCCGCTGCTTTAATATCCATGTTCAGCAATTCCCCCAGGCGTTTTGCAACCGGTGCCATGCTGAAGTCTGCTTCAAAGCCGGTTCCCTTGGGACGGCCCAGATGGGACATGAGTATAACTTTGGCATTCTGATCCAGCAGGTAACGAATGGTGGGCAATGCAGCCCTGATTCGGGTATCATCGGTAATATTGCGTTCTTTGTCCAAAGGCACATTGAAGTCAACCCTTACCAGCACTTTCTTGCCGGACAACTGAAGGTCTTCCAATGTTTTTTTGTTCATCTTTCCCACTCCTTATCAAAAATGTTTACATAACGCGGCCTTTATATTTTTGGCCGCGATGAATATCATTATGTCTCGTCATTAGCATATCGAATATGGGTTTTTATACCATTTTTCGAGTTTTCCCCAACCAATTTTACTATATCGGGGCTGAAATTACAATAGCGCTTAAGGAAGTTGCTGTCAAAGACTGCCATGAAATCAAGCATCATCCAGTTTATATCCTCATTTCAGCTGGGGAAAACCCAATTGCCTTAAGGCTTCATACAAAACTATGGCTGCTGAATTGGACAGGTTCAGTGAGCGCACACCCGGCTTCATGGGAATACGGATAGTTCGATGGCGGTATTGCTTCAGCAGCCATTCAGGCAGGCCCGCTGTTTCCCTGCCGAAGAAAAGAAAGCTGTTTTCCGAGAAGCTGACCTCCGTATAGGTCAGCATGCCTTTAGTGGAGCAAAAATAAAAATCTCCTGAAGGATTATTTCTGAAAAAATCATCCAATGACTCATGGTATTGAACGTTCAGAAGATGCCAGTAATCCAAACCTGCCCGCTTCAGGCTGCGATCGTCAACGGAGAAGCCTAAAGGCTTAATCAGATGAAGAACTGAACCGGTTACGGCACAAGTCCTTGAAATATTTCCGGTATTCTGGGGGATTTCCGGCTCAACCAAAACTACATTCAATGGCATATAATCTGTTCCTGCTTTCTTCTGGTTCTGTTGTTTCAACTAAAGGACTATAAAGGGCATAAGATAGTCAGGCGGCTAATCCTCAATATAAATAATACCAATAGTGCCCGGCCCGCAATGGCTGGATATAACCGTTCCGGCCTGCGATGTCAGCACCTCTGAAACACCAATGCCCTTCAGGCGATTCGTATAATCCAGCAATTCTGCTTCTGAACAGCCGGAATGGGTAACAAATGCCCTTTCCCGATTGATTTTTGAACCATCGCCTACTACTTCCTTATAAAACTGCTCCAGGCAGCTTGCCCTTTTCCCGCGGAACTTTGCACCGGTTATCATCCCTCCATCTTTGACTATGATCTGAGGACGTATTTTAAGCACATTACTTGCCAGCAGCTGTATGGATGTGCATCTGCCGCCCATATGCAGGTACTGCAAAGTATCGATAACAAAACTTACTCTGACCCTGGGAATCAATTCAGAAATACTGCTGCTTATCTCTGCTGCACTCTTCCCCTGCCGTGCCAATTCTGCTGCCTTTAGTACCAGCAAGCCGATTCCGGTAGAGAGATTCAGAGAATCCAATACCCATACCCTGCCTTCCGCGAACTCCTCCGCTGCCAGCCTGGCTGCCTGGAAGGTGCCGGAAAGATGAGATGACAAGCCTACATATACAACATCATATCCAGCCTGCACCCATGGAGCGAATTTTTCATAAAAATCGCCGGTGGAAGGTGCTGCAGTCTTAGGCATAATCTGGCGTTCATTTATCTGGCGGTAAAGCTCTTCTGTTGTCATTTCTATTCCGTCCAGATAGCTGTTTTCCCCTATAAGAACATACAAGGGGACTACTTCAATATCATACTTCTCAACTAATTCAGAGCTTAGATCTGCTGTACTGTCAGTAAAAATTTTCACGCGATTCATGACGTTCCTCCTGACTTATAAATTTCAGGGTCATGCTGTTACTTAAAAAATAAAATAAATCAAATAATAGCAATGTAATAGCACTGACCTGTTATACATTATAGTATATTTCCGTAAAATCAGGTATAAATAAATGTGAATTCATTAATAATAGCAAACTAAAAAATGCATACCGGAGTGGATTAAAATCCAATTTCCCGCAGAGCTTTTTTCAAGGTATTTGCAGAGTGCCTGAAACCGTTGATTTCTTGCTCATTCAGGGGCAGCTGCAGAACCCGGTCTAATCCCTGATCATTGACAATGGACGGCAGACTGAGACATACATCTTCGACACCATAGTATCCTTTCATTAACGAGGATACAGGCAGCACAGCATTTTCCTTACGCAGAATAGCTTCCACAATCCTTCTGACAGCCAGAGCTACTGCATAATAAGTAGCACCCTTTCCGTCTATTATTTGGTAGGCAGAGTTTTTTACTTCTTCAAAAATCCTGTTTTTTTCAGCCTGATCACATTCCCTGCCGCACTGGAAACAGAATCGTTCCACCTGCATGCCTGCAATATTGGTTATGCTCCAGGCAGGGACTTCGGTATCGCCATGCTCTCCAATAATATAAGCGTTGACATTGTGAGGAGCGACTCGGCAGTGACGGCTGAGCAGATATTTGAAACGGGCGCTGTCCAGAACCGTCCCCGAACCGATAACCTGATTATCGGGCAGTCCTGAAATTTTCAAAGCGGCATAAGTAAGAATATCCACTGGATTGGTTACCACAAGGATAACACAATTGCGATTTCTTTCCACCACACGGGGTATGATATGCCGAAATACTTCAATATTGCGCTTCAACAGATCAATACGGCTTTCACCCGGCTTCTGCCCTACTCCGGCAGTTATTATTACTATATTGGAATCCTCACAATCGTCATAGGTTCCCTCGTGGATGTAAACCTGTGGTACAAAGGAAATTCCATGATTCAGATCCAGCACTTCCCCTGAAAGCTTTTTTTCGTTCAAGTCTATGATGGCTATCTCTGAGGTCACTCCTCCGTTCATCAGGGCAAAAGCGGTGGTAGCCCCGACATACCCTGCCCCTATTATGGTAACCTTATCGGATATAAAATGTTTTTCATCCAAATGTGTCATACGGGTTCCTCCTAAAATTCAGCTTCTGCTCATAAGCTGATATTATCATCTTCTCTTTGCCCGCTCTCCTCCGCTTCCAAATTCAAACCGACTGACTCCCTATTTTAAATAATGCAGCCTGTTCAGCCTAACAAATTATTCAAATGCAGCGTACCATCCGGCCTGATGTTTAATATGGTAACCGAATTCCTGCCAAATACACTCTCCATCAATGTGACATACTGCTGCAGACGGTCATCAGGCAGATAGACCTGTATAGTGCCGGCAAAGCCTCCGCCATGAACCCGGCAGGCACCTTCTCCTGTATTCCTGATAAAATCTTCGGTAAGAGCCAGGGCAAGTGTAACACCCTGCTCCTGGGGGTTCTGATTGGAATAGCAGTTTTGAAGAAGCCGCCATGAGCTGTTACCTGATTCCTGTACCAGCTTCAGAAAATCATAAAAACGGTTTTCTTCCAATGCCCCGGCCTGTTCAACCACTCTCAGATCATCCATAAAGAAATGCATAGCTCTCAATATAGCGCGGTCTCCTGCCTTTTCCCTGAGCAAGGGTATGTTTTCCATCACTTCATCCATTGACAATTCCCTTAATATATCTTTTCCCAAGGCCTGCGCCACTGATTTCATTTCGCGGGGTACATCAGCATAGTCCTGTGTCAGATCTGCATGATTTCCGCCGGTGTCCACCACAAGCATATGATATCCATGAGCTGCCAGGTCAAAATCAACCTTGCGATACTCTGCCCTCTCGCTGTCCTTGAAATCGATTGTAATGAATCCTCCTATGGCACAGGCCATTTGATCCATCAAACCGCAAGGTTTACCAAAATAAACATTTTCGGCATATTGGCCAATCCTTGCCAGGAGTGCAGGCTCCAGTGCATTATTGTTGTATAAGGCATTCAGAATAGTAGCCAGCAGCACTTCTATGGAGGCAGAGGAACTCAAGCCGGATCCCTTTGCAACTGAACTGGATACATAGGCATTAAAACCGCCTATGGAGTATCCCAGCTGCTGAAAGCGCGCAGCTATTCCTCGTATCAGAGCAGTTGTCGACTCCCTTTCTTCAGGCAGCGGTTCCAGTTGATTGAGATCCACCCGGAACTCGCCTTCATATCCATCCGAGTATAAAACAATCTGATTATCATCAGCTGCTGTGACAGCCGCGATGGTATCAAAATGTACAGCGGCTGCCAGAACCCGGCCTGCATTGTGATCGGTATGATTGCCTCCAACTTCAGTACGGCCGGGTGTACTGAAAAGCTGGATTTCTCTCCTGTCACCGGGGAAATGTTTTTCGAATGCCCTTATTAATTTTCCGTAACGTTTAATCTGGCTGAGAATCGCCTCCTCATTACCGCCATAAAGCCGTTTAAACAAATCCCTGGTTTTGTGTCCCTCCAGCTGCAAGACCAAGTCCTTACTCATATCTGTTACCTCCAGTAAAAAATTGCATAAATTAATTACAATTATACCTTTTGCCTACCCAGATTACAATAATTGCATTTTTCTACAGGGGATCAGGATAAGCTGAAAGCATGAATTTCACATTGCATTGTTTTTTCATCGCTTATATAATGGATATTTGAAGGGAAGGTGCAGACAGTGAAGGATGCTGATTATGAAGGGGCAGTTCTCATAGAAGAATTGCTTCAATACGCATATTACCATAAGCTTATTGAAAAAGATGATATCATATGGTCTCGCAATCAATTAATGGCAATTCTCCAAGTGGAGGAACCTCTGGAAAGTTTTAATGAACCGGAACAGACGGAACATGAATACCATGAAAACAGAATTCCGGATTATGTTACGCCTATAATGGAAAGAATACTTGATTACTGCCACGAGAAGGGGATTCTGGAAGAGAACACCTTAACCCATCGTGACCTGCTGGATACAAAGATCATGGGAGTTTTCCTTCCCAGGCCTTCAGATATACGGAAGCGCTTTTATGGTATCTGGAAGGAAAAAGGCATCAGAGCAGCGACTGATGATTTCTATCATCTCTGTCAGAAATCCGATTACATAAGAATGGAACGCATAGCTAAAAACCTTAGCTGGAGCGTGGAAAGCCCATATGGAGAGTTGGAGGTTACCATTAATCTGACCAAGCCGGAAAAGGATCCAAAGGAGATTGCCGCCTTAAGGAATGCTACTCAGTCCGGATATCCCAAATGCCTTCTTTGTCCGGAAAACGTAGGCTATGCAGGGAGGGTCAACCACCCTGCCCGTCAGACCCACCGGACCATACCTCTGACTCTGCATGGAGAAACCTGGCATTTCCAATACTCCCCATATGTTTATTATAATGAGCATTGCATTGTGCTGAAGGAAGAGCATGTTCCCATGAAGCTGACAAGGGATACTTTTTACCGTTTGTTCGCATTTCTGGAGCAGTTTCCTCATTACTTCATAGGGTCCAATGCAGATCTTCCCATTGTAGGCGGTTCTATCTTAAGTCATGACCACTTTCAGGGAGGACGATATGTGTTTCCAATGGAAAGGGCTGAAACGGAGTATCCTCTGTCTTACAGCTTTGATCCCAGTATAGAGGCCTCAGTGGTTCACTGGCCTATGACGGTTCTCAGGCTGAAAGCAGAAGAGCCCAACCGACTGGGGGATCTGGCCTTCAGTATCCTTTCCCGATGGAGGGAGTACAGCGATCCGGAACATGACATATCAGCTGAAACAATAGACAAAGCAGGCAACCGGACTGCCCACAATACCATCACGCCTATTGCGCGCAAAAAGCCGGACGGTTGTTTTGAGCTGGATCTGGTGCTGCGCAACAACCGCACCAGCAAGGAACACCCATTGGGCATTTTTCATCCCCATCAGGATTTGCATCATATAAAAAAAGAAAATATAGGGCTTATTGAGGTAATGGGGCTGTTTATCCTGCCCGGAAGGCTGCAGAATGAACTGAACAGCCTGAAAGGGTATTTGACAGGACAAGCTTTGGAAAACCCGGATTCATTAAGCAATCCAAATCATCCATTGCACCATCACAGTACATGGCTGAATGAACTGACGGAAAAATACGGAACAAGCCTGACTGACAAACAGGCAGAATCCGTGCTGAAAAATGAAGTAGGTGCCAAGTGCCTCCGCGTTCTGACTGATGCGGGTGTATTCAAAGCAACACCAAAAGGCAGAAAGGGCTTTAACCGTTTCCTATCCGAAGCAGGGTTTACTCGGAAGTGAACCCTGCTTAAGCTGTGTAAAAGTATATATTTAATACTAATGCATTTTTGCTTGAGTACAGAGGACGGCTTATGTCAGCGGAAGGTCCTAAAGAGCCAGCTGCGCTTTATATGAACAGCTTTTTTCGGACACAGTTCCTGGCAGCAATAGCATCGGATACATTCATTCAAGTCTGCAACCGGCTTTCCATCTACCATGGTAATAGCCCTGGGAGGACAGTTTTTCTCACAGTCCCGGCAGCCGATGCATCCATCATAATCAAACACCGGCCGGGGTCCGAATTTGGCGTTTATGAATCTGGCAACAGGACTGTCCCCGCTGAAGTATTGTTCTATGAATCCCACATGTTTGTGGGATGGAATTTTAAAATCGTGAATCTTAAGATCCTCCAGGGAGTCCCCTAACAGAGCTATATCCTTCAGGTCACTGCACAAGCCTCTTTCTTTGGCCCTTTGTATTGTGCAGACCTTCCCCGGTGGAATACCTACCAGAGAAACCGATGCAACATCCAATGCGAAAGGACTTCCGCTGGCCAATACTGCCCCAATCTTTCTGGGATCGCCGGCAGAGGGTCCCTGCCCCTCCATTCCGACAACTGCGTCCATGATTGACAGGACAGGCTTAACATAGGTACAGATGTCCACCAGCACATCGGAAAAATCCTTCAGTTTTTTCATGCGCAGATGGTATTCCGCTTTTGTGGTGCCGGGAATTACACCAAACAGATTTTTTACTGCACCGGTGTAAAGAGTCATGCCATGGGTTTTGAGCTTGGCAATGTTGATGACGGCATCCGCCTCTTCAATTGCACGGATTACAGCCAGGCTCTTTATTATTTTTCCCTGGGGATGCGGTCTTACCGCCTCTTCCACATTGTAATTGAGTTGTATCTGATCCCGCGCTGCTATTTCCTCAATACCACAGGCACGATATACCCCTCTGAGAGCCCGCTCGGTGAAAAGCCCGCCCGGGCTGTCTGCGATAGTGGGAACCGCACCTGCCTCCCTGACCAGTCTGGCTGCTGCCGCAACTATCTCCGGATGGGTTGTTGTTGCTTCCTCAGGCTTTTTGCGCATCAGCAGATTGCATTTTAACAAAACCTTCATACCCGGTTTTATGAACTGACTCATTCCGCCCAGAAGATTAATACTGCGGGTAACAGCCTCATAAACCCTCGAAGGCTGGTAATCACCGCATTTTACAATTGATACTCTTTCCATACCCAAAACCCCTGTCTCTCCAGATGTTCAAATTGATTATGAATATGATGGTAGTGCCGGTATTCCTGTATGGAATCTCTTCTGCCCGGCAGATAAGGCCTGAATTCAATGGTGTATTTTTTCTCTCCATACTGCATTCCTAAGACGAACATGAGTATAATAAGTACCCATACCAACAGTTTGCCCGGCTCCATGACTCTTTCACGATACAGTCCTACCGCGTATCCTACCAGACAGCCGCCAATCAGTCCGCCGATATGCCCCCAATTATCGATGCCGCTGCTGGAAAGCCCATATAAGAGGTTGAATGCTATTATAATAAACAGTCTGGGACCAAATATCCTGCGAAAAATCTCCCTTCTCCTCTGCCTGAAATAAAGAAGCGAACCCATTAGGCCGAATATGGCACCGGAAGCTCCTGCAGCCGGATTGGGACTTAAGAGATAGCTGAGCAGACTGCCGGTCAGGCCTGAAACCAAATATACAAGGGCGAATTTCACCTTGCCAAAAAGGCTTTCGACTATAGGGCCATAGATAAATAAGGCGTAGGAGTTGAAAAACAGATGTGCCAGTCCGACGTGCAGAAACATGGCTGTAAGCAGCCTCCACCGCTGCCCATATGCAATCAGTTCATTTACTTTGGCACCAAACAGCCATAATTGCTGACTCAGGTTTAAGCGAAACAGAAATCCTACAATGCTCATCAAAAGAAAAGCAGCAATATTCAGGCCCAAAAAAACATAAGTGACGAAAGGAGGGCGGGTATCCACACCAAAACCAGATTTTGGCGGAGGCCTTTGGGCTGGTTCTTCGTACCAGTCCCTTTCCTCCAAAACCTCATATTCGCCTTCAATATATTCGTTTCTGCGCCTGTAATCAGTCATTTTTCCCTCCGAAAACAAGTCCGATAAAACTACTATACAACGATAGAATCGATGCAAAACAGATTTTTCTCAGCTCTCCAACAATCCGGCAATAAGTGACAGGTCTTCTTCAGTATATCCCATCTTCAACAAAGGTCTAATAATATTATCTTCCTTATCGGGTACAAATGAACGGATTACTTTGCAGCTTCCCCTTATTTCCACCCTTGCCAGAGATGCAGGTATCAGACAGGAACTGCCTGCAGAAATCTCCTCCTGCCCGCCGTCATATTGAATCAAACCATCTCCCTCAATACAGGTCAAGGTCTGGAATCGCTTCCCGTCCATAATCAGTTCCATTTTGTCTGTTATTCTCAGCTCTTCCATAGCAAAATAATCACATGCAACATAAATAATACGCTGCCCCCCGGCCTCTTCTATCTTAAGGCCGGGCAGACTGCTGCCATGCTTTGCATTAAAGTCGATCACATCCATAGCCTTATCAATATGAAGTTCTCTATGCCGACCCTTATCGTCAGTCCGGTTCCAGTCATACACCCGGTAAGTGGTGTCAGAATTCTGTTGGATTTCACAGATCAATATACCTTCCCCTATGGCATGAACCAGGCCTGCGGGAATATAAAGTACATCCCCTGCCCTTACCTCCAACTCATTCAGATGCTCCTCCGGATGTCCTTGATTTATACTATGACGAAATGAATCCCTGTCGGTCCCTTCTTTCACCCCGTATATCAGCCTGGCACCCGGCTTTGCATCGATAACATACCACATCTCCGTTTTCCCCAGTTCTCCGTTCTCATGCAGATTGGCATATTCATCAGCCGGATGTACCTGAACTGAGAGAGTGTCCTCTGCATCCAGCAGTTTAATTAACAAGGGAAATTTTCGGTAACTATCATTATACACCGCTGATCCCAGCAGTTCATTGCCATATCTGCTTATGGCCTCATCAAGCCTCAGTCCTCTTAATTCACCGTTACGGATGATGCTCATTCCGTTTTCATGGCAGCTAATCTCCCAGCTCTCTCCAACTTTATCGCTTTCAGGCTTTCTATTGTATTTTTCGGCCAGTTTTCTGCCTCCCCAAATTCTTTCCATATAAACCGGATAAAAAAACACAGGATATCTCATCCTACCACCTCATTATCATTTGTACATTCTTATTATTAGTTCTGCTTAAGTAACAAAGCACGGAAGTTCTATTATTGCTCAGCTTCCTGCTGCGGATTCTTCAGTCCTATATGTTATTCCCCTTGCATTCCTTTTTATTATAATATGCTTTATCCGGATTGAAAAGTAAAAACCCCCTATATGTATTAGGGAGTTTGTTTTAACTTCATTCAGTTATACTTCTGTTATATTTATCATCAATAATATACAGGAGTGGTTTTCCCTATTCATCGCTCATGCGGAAGGAAAGAGTATATAAACTGTCACTCAGGTGTACATTTTCCACAATAACATGGTGAGGTGCTGCAATATCAACGGCAGCAAAGTTCCATATGCCCCTCACACCACTTTTTATTACACGCTCGGCTGCTTCCCGTGCTTTCTCTTTTGGTGTGCAGATGGCCGCTATATCTACTTTGTTATTGCTTATGTAGTCTTCCATCTCGTCAATGTCATATATTGGAATACCTCTGATGGACATCCCGATCAACCTTGGGTTAATATCGAACAGACACTTTACATGAAAACCGTCTTTTTCAAATCCGGTATAATTGGCCAGTGCCTGCCCCAGATTTCCTGCACCTGCTATTATAACGTTATATGTATTAGTAAGGCCCAGTATCTTTTGTATTTCCAGTCTGAGCTCACTCACATTATAGCCATATCCCTGCTGACCGAATCCTCCGAAGCAATTGAAGTCCTGCCTGATTTGTGAAGCTGTCAGACCCATGCGCTGGCTCAATTCCCTGGAGGAAATTCTTTCGATTCCGCTTTTCTCCATATCCGTTAAATAGCGGTAGTATTTTGGCATACGTCTCATAACAGCCTCAGAAACATAATTCTTTTCCTTTGCCAAGCGAAACCCTCCTGTTTTACAGAATTTCAACATTACACCAGTTTCATTGTATCATTTACTTTGATTCCATGTCAATGGACCAAAATCCCTGCATTGCACAGCTATAAAAAGTTGTACATAAAGCACTTTCCTTTTCAATGCACGACATTTCTGATAAAATAGCATGGAAAGCAATTAAAGGAGAGCCCTATGATAGTATTATCTTGCGATAAACTTACGAAATCATTCGGAATAAACACAATTTTAGATCAGATAACCTTTTCTGTCAGCGAAAAAAGCCGTATGGGAATTGTCGGACCCAACGGAGCAGGTAAAACTACTCTGTTCAGGCTGATTACAGGTGAGCTGACCATTGATGAAGGTTCAATATATAAGGCAAAGGATTTGACAATAGGATATCTAAAGCAAAATGAAACTGTTGATTCCTCAATTTCAATATGGGAAGAACTGTTGACAGTATTTGCTCATGTCATGGAAATAGAAAAGCGAATTCGTTCGTTGGAAAAGCGCATTTCTACCCATACCGACATGGAAAATGCAGAATACAAGCAGCTGATGGAAGAATACGGCACGCTTCTGGAGCAGTTTGCCGAGCAGGACGGATACAGCTACGAGAGCCATATGCGGGGTGTTCTGACAGGGTTGGGTTTTTCCGCCAATGAATTCCATCAGCCTATCTGGCAGCTGAGCGGCGGTCAGAAAACCAGGGTTGCCCTGGCCAGGCTGCTACTTAAAAAACCGGATCTGTTGCTGCTGGATGAGCCTACCAATCATCTGGATCTGGACGCTGTCCAATGGCTGGAAGGTTTTCTAAAAGACTATTCCGGCACCATTATGATGATATCCCACGACCGCTACTTTTTGGACAACCTGTGTGACTGCATTCTTGAGGTAGAAAATCACAAAGGAGAATTATATCAGGGAAATTACAGCCAGTACCGAAAAAAAAAGAAGCATCACAGAGAAAGTCTGCTGAAGAAATATGAATTGCAGCAAAAGGAAATCCGCCGACAGCAGGAGATTATTCAGCGCTACCGCTCATATAACCGTGAGAAAAGCATCAGGGCAGCGGAAAGCAGGGAAAAAGCACTTGAGAGAATGGTATTGGCAGAAAAGCCATCCGATATAAAGGAAGTGCGGATGTCCTTTCATGTTAAGAAGCCTTCCGGTCATGATGTACTGAAGGTTGAAGGACTGACCATGGCATTTGACAATAGAAAGCTGTTCGAAAATACCTCATTCTCCCTGAAAAAAGGAGACCGGGTGGGAATAATCGGTCCAAACGGAGTTGGAAAAACAACCTTATTCCGTTTGCTTTTGGGGCATATACAGCCTGATTCCGGCACCTTCCAATGGGGAACAGGTGTCGATATTGGTTATTATGACCAGGAGCAGTCAAGCCTCTCCTTGGACAAGAGCGCTTTGGAGGAGTTGTGGGATGCCTTCCCCCTGCTGACAGAAACTCAGATTCGAAATACCCTGGCCTTGTTCCTCTTCCGCGGGGATGATGTTTATAAATCCATCCGTCAATTAAGCGGCGGGGAACGAGGACGTGTCATGCTTTCAAAGCTCATGCTGGCCGGCAATAACTTTCTGCTCCTGGATGAACCCACCAACCACCTGGACATGCATTCCAGGGAGGTGCTTGAGGCTTCCCTGGAGGAGTATACAGGAACCCTGCTGATGATTTCCCATGATCGATATTTCCTGAATAAAATTGCTAATCGTATACTGGTTATGGAGGAAAACGGTATAACTCAATATCTTGGGAATTTTGATGATTACCTGGAAAAAAAGAAAAGCCAGGAATTGCTGGACTCACTTGAGAAGGAGGAACCGGCAGAGAAAACCAAAACTGCCCAAAAAGAAGAACGAAAAAAGGAGCGTGAAGAAAGGCAAAAAAGGAGAGCCTTTCAACAGCTCCTAAAGGACCTGGAAAATAAAATACACAAACTGGAAGCAGAACTTTCAATCCTGGAAGCTTTGCTGTACGATCCGGATTTATACAGTAGTCCTGATAAAATGCTGGAGGTACAGCAGCAATATAATCATAAGAAAACCACCCTGGATGCCGCCTATGAAGAATGGCTGGAGCTTAATGACTCATCCGATGGGGAATAGGTACCCGGTTACATCTTTACTCTTCACCCAGCTATAGCACCTGTTGGATATTTTGTTCAGACCTTTTCCCTTTTGCCGGTATAATTGAGCAAGCCTCCGGCCAGAATAACCTCTTTCAGCCTCTGAGAAAGGTCCATTTCCGTAATTATATCGCTTCCTTTGGTTTGATTGCGGACCACAATCCTGTTCCCTGCCTTAATTTGTCCAATTGCATTTTCAATAATCAGGATATCTTCAGGATCAATTTTGCTATAATCCTCTTCATTCAAAAATGTCAGAGGCATTATCCCGGAGTTGATCAGATTGGAGCGATGGATACGGGCAAAGGACTTTGCAATCACGCCTTTGATTCCAAGATACAAAGGAACCAAGGCAGCATGTTCCCTGCTGGAACCCTGCCCGTAATTATGCCCTGCAACAAGGAAACCGCCCCCGCTCTCCCCGGCCCGCTGCGGGAATGTCTCATCAACAGGAGTTAGACAATAGTTTGCCAGGTGAGGAATATTGGACCTGAAGGGCAGCAGTTTGGCGTTGGAAGGCATAATATGATCTGTTGTTATATTGTCGTTCATCTTCAACAGGACTTTTCCCTCAACCATATCCGTCAATTCACTGTTCACGGGGAAAGGCTTTATGTTTGGCCCCCTGACCACCTCTACCGATTCAGGGTTATTTGCCGGTGGTATGATGCCATTATCGTTAACGGTAAAGAATTCAGGCATCTCCACTCTCGGAGGCTCTCCATATTCCCGCGGATCGGTGAGTCTGCCTGTCAGTGCGGATACAGCTGCGATTTCAGGGCTGACCAGATATACCTGAGCACTGGCAGTTCCGCTTCTGCCATAGAAGTTGCGGTTGAAGGTACGAAGAGAAACGGCATCGGATGCCGGTGCCTGCCCCATACCAATGCAGGGACCGCATGCAGATTCCAGTATACGGGCTCCGGCATCAATCAAATCGGCCATTGCACCGTTTCTGGACAGCATGGTGTAAACCTGTTTCGAACCGGGAGCAATAACCAGACTAACATCCGGATGCACGGTTTTTCCCTTCAATATCCTGGCCGCCTTAATCAGGTCCAGGTAGGAAGAATTGGTACAGCTTCCGATGGCTACCTGATCCACCCTTACATTTTTTGTTTCCCTGACGCTTTCTACATTATCAGGACTATGAGGCTTTGCCACCATTGGCTCAATTTCGCTCAGATCCAGCAGCAGTTCTTCTTCGTAAGAAGCATCAGGATCCGCTTCCAGAGGAATCCACATGTCTTCCCTGCCTTGTGCTCTAAGGAAAGCCCTGGTGTTTTCATCGCTGGGAAAGATGGAAGTGGTTGCTCCCAGTTCAGCACCCATATTGGTAATGGTTGCCCTTTCAGGAACAGTAAGGGATGCCAATCCAGGACCGGCATACTCGATAACCTTCCCTACTCCCCCTTTAACACTGAGGATGCTTAAAATCTTGAGTATGACATCCTTGGCAGATACCCAGGGCTGAAGCTTTCCTTCAAGCCATATCCTGCACACTTTGGGCATGGTGAGATAATAGGGGCCCCCTGCCATGGCAACTGCCACATCCAGGCCTCCTGCTCCTATTGCCAGCATGCCTATGCCCCCTGCGGTTGGTGTATGGCTGTCTGAGCCAAGCAGGGTCCAGCCCGGGCGGCCAAATCGCTCCAGATGAACCTGATGACAAATGCCGTTACCCGGTCTGGAGAAGTAGATTCCGTACCTTGATGCAACAGTCTGGATATATTTGTGATCGTCAGCATTTTCAAAGCCCTGCTGCAGGGTGTTATGGTCGATATAAGCAACCGACAGCTTGGTCTTCACCCGATCGATGTTCATGGCCTCCAGCTGAAGGTATGCCATTGTACCCGTTGAATCCTGGGTTAATGTCTGGTCGATGCGAATGGAAATTTCCTCGCCCGGTATCATTCTCCCGGATACCAGGTGTCTTTCAATAATTTTCTGCGTTATATTTTTACTCATCTTCTGCCCCCTCTTGTCTTCTATACATATACTCTTAATAGCTCACATTTATTTGGACATTTGTATCATTGTATACAATGGTATGTTTTGTTGTCAAGGAAGCAGGCAATGAATGAAAAAAAAGCTGAGGTGCTCAGCTATTAATTCTGATTATAAATTTGTTTCTGTCAGCAGGGTAATAACTTTCAGAATACTCTATCGGAGTATTGTCTTCAGTGTAACCTATTGAAGAAATAAAATGCGCCGGTGAATTCTCCTTCACTTCCAATAACTTGGCTTGTTTACCATACAGCAGCTTTATTTCCAGTACCCGCTCTACTCTGTTTATAATAATATCGTTTTCTTTCAGCACATCATATAAGGATTGCTTTTCCAGATCATAAGCCATTATGCCGGAAGCATACTTTTCAGGCAGGTACACAGTCGTCAGCAGAACCGGACGTTCTTCATAATTGGGGGCTGCATACCGCAGCCGCTTCAATTTGATCACATTGGTACCCGTCTGTATAGCCAGTTTGGATGCTACTGTTTCATTACATGGTACTGCTCGAAACTCCAAAACCAGAGTTTTGGGCACAAGTCCTTTGCTCTTCATCTCCTGGTTATAGCTTTCTATAAACTGGGTGGATTCCTGCAGCAATTTCGGCTTGGCAACATAGGTGCCGCTTCCTTTGATACGATTCAGGTATCCCATACTGTCCAGTTTGGCCAATGCAGCACGTACAGTGGGACGACTTACATTGAATTTCCTGCTTAGCTCCACTTCAGTAGGCAGTTTATCTCCTTCTCTTAACACCTGGTTTTCAATATCTTTCATGATATGATTAAAAATTTGTTCGTATAGGGGCATACTGTCAACCTCCATCAACTTCTGTGCCATTTCCATTTTCAAACAGCATTGCGCATGCCAGCAGTGCGTTATCGGAAAATCTGATTGAGGGCACAACTTCTATATTATTTTGCTTCAGAGATTCCTTAATTCGTCTTTCAAAAAGGCTGTGACTTCTGCTCACATCCCCGCCTAAAATAACAGCCTCAGGCTTGAATTTTATGGCAAAGGGCCAGATGACTTCATACAGCATATCTCCAAATTCTTTGAACAACCGTTCTGCTTCCCCTAATCCGTCAAAAGCCGCCTGCGCCAGTTCCTTAACATCCCTAAACTGCGACAGGGTAGGTGACTTCTCCATCATCTTTCTGATGCCTGCAGCAGATACATAGTCGGTAACAATGCCGTCGCGATAGGGCAGATCGTAGATCCAGCCATCCTCAGGTATGCCTTCTCCGGATTTTACCAGCTTACCGTCAGCAAAAAAGCCAGTATTAATACCTGTCCCTATGCTAATGCACAAACAGCGATTGAACAGCCTGCCAACACCGAATTTACACTCCCCCATGCAATACAGGTCAACATCATTCTTGAAACGCAGTTCCAGATTACCTTTTAATCGGGACTTTATCTCATTCAGAATATTTACACCGTAAATTGCATCAAATTTCTGCAGTCCCATCATCAGGCTGATTCCATTTTCGTAGTCGAATGGACCGGGAAAACCCATTCCTATTCCGTGTAATAATATCTTTTCAGTATCAGCTGCTTCTATAAGCTTGTTAATAATGTTGACCAGATTACTTACAATGGTTTCCTTGCTTCCATTTGAAAGAGCCGGATATTTCTGTACAGGCAAAAGAAGCCTGCCGTCAGGGGAAACAACCGAAGCCGCGATACTGGTACCACCTACATCCAATGCAATGTAGCTTTTCATTTTTATTCTCCTGTCACTGGAAGTTCAGTAAATCAATTACTCAACTTTCCCACTTGGAAAAAGCAATATGAACCTTGAAAAATGAATATAAAAAATCACGCTTAGAAATAATTATGAAAGGAAAACCGCCGCAGTTATGGTATAATTG
>FZPS01000175.1_pt65 | contig 30173 bp, 29 predicted proteins | sample 1817821 | NCBI WGS metagenome assembly FZPS01 (sample SAMEA104158645, study PRJEB21678) | metagenome | place: Germany | collected 2015-04-21
GCCACCGATGATGTTGAGGAGTTCTTACAGCTAACACAAAAATAAAACGAGGGCTGCGGCCCTTGTTTTATATACCCCTGCATATTAGGGAGGGAGGAGATGCTGTGAGCAGTCCCGTAGAGGTTAGGCCTCGGGTCAAGCGCTTTGGATTGGTTGGAAATCCTTTGGCGCATAGCCTCTCGCCTTTGATCCATGAGCGCATTATGGAGGCCGTGGGCTTGAAGGGGTCTTACGAACTTTTTGATCTAGCACCGAACGAACTACCGAGGGAGCTGCCTAGGCTTTTGGCGAGCCTGGATGGGTTCAATTGCACCATACCCCACAAACAAGCTGTCATCCCTTACCTTAAAGATTTAGCCCCTTCGGCTAAGCTCTATGGTGCCGTCAACACCGTGTGTCAAAGCTGGGGGTACAACACCGACGGGGTCGGTTTCGCCTCCTGCGGCGTGCCCCTGCAAGGACAGCGGGTGTGCGTTTTTGGGGCAGGGGGGGTTGCCCGGGTCTTGGCTATGGAGGCAGCGAGAGCCGGTGCCACCAGTATTGCAGTCCAGGCCAGAAATGCGGAGCAAGCTACGGGCCTGGTGGACGCTGTTAGAAAGCAGGGGTATGGGCAGATCCACGCTCTGGCAGAGGGTGCAGACTCAACTTGCGATGTCATTTTGAATGGAACGCCGGTGGGTATGTGGCCCAATCTTGCCGGAACTCCTGTGTCAAACCGACAGATTGAGGGGGCCAAAGCGGTCTTTGATACGATTTATAATCCCAGCGCCACTGGCCTTGTGCTCCGGGCAAAATCCAGAGGTCTTTGGGCCATGGGCGGCCTGCAAATGCTGTTTGAGCAGGCGCTGGCGGCCCAGCGAATCTGGAACCCCGAGGTGGACTGGGAAAATTTCACGGATGGACTTAGGGGGGCAGGCCGGGGTTTAGCTCTGGAGGTGCTGCGTCGCAGCCCCTTCAAACTTGTACTCACCGGATTTATGGGCAGCGGCAAGACCCAGGTGGGCCAGGCTCTGGCCCAGAGATTAGGATCAGCACTGAACAAGTCTGCTCCATCCTTTGTGGATTTGGATCACAGGGTTGTGATCCGGGCAGGTCAAAGCATTCCGGAAATCTTCCGTTCCCAAGGGGAAGCAGCCTTTCGCAGTCTGGAAAGGGATCTGTTCGCAGAGGAACTGCAAAGGCCAGGTGCTGCCATCGTAGCTACCGGTGGCGGTACCTTGATCCAAGAAGGCCTGGCGGAGATGGTGCGCAGGAGCGGAGGCTTCATCGTGTATCTGGATGTTTCCCTAGAGGAGGCGCTGCGGCGCATAGGTCGCGACGACCAGAGACCTCTGCTACAAAGGGGACCGGAGGAGATTCGAGTGTTGTATGATCTTCGCAAACCTTTGTATGAGGAAGCGGCAGATTTGCGTGTCGTTGCTGACGGCAAAGTTTCAGACATCGTGGAGATGATTATGACTGCTTTTCGTTGGAATGGATAGGAGGCGGTGTCCGTGGCATCGAGCTGGGGTCAGCAAGTAACGATAAGTCTATTCGGAGAGTCCCATGGACCGGCCATAGGGGTTGTGATCGATGGTCTGCCAGCTGGTGAGATCCTGGATCTAGAAGCGATTCGTGGGTTTATGGCTCGGCGTGCACCTGGGCGCAGCCCATGGTCCACGGCACGGCAGGAAGAGGATACCCCCCAGATCCTGTCCGGAGTGTATCAGGGGAAGACGACAGGTACACCCCTGGCCATAACCATGGGAAACTTGGATGCCCGCCCCCAAGACTATCAGCGGCTGTCTTTTCTGCCACGACCGAGCCATGCGGATTACACTGGAATGGTTCGTTTTGGCGGGGCCGCGGATCCCCGGGGTGGGGGTCACTTTTCGGGTCGATTGACAGCTTCTTTGGGTGCGGCGGGAGCTGTCTGCAAACAGATTTTGGAGCGAAGGGATATTCAGGTTTTTGCCCGCGTTGCTGAAATCGGGGGAATAGCGGACGGACCTTTGGACACGGTAGAGCCTGACCCAAAGGTGCTGCGAGCTTTGGCCGACAAAGAACTCCCCGTACTTGATCAAGCTGCAGGGGCTAAAATGGTGGCGCTGGTAGAGAAGGTGAGGGAGGAAGGGGACTCTGTGGGCGGTGTTGTGCAGTGTCTGGTCTTAGGGCTCCCCGCTGGCCTGGGAGATCCGATCTTCGGTGGGGTGGAGTCCCGCCTGGCATCCTTGCTTTACGGCATTCCAGCGGTGAAGGCCCTGTCCTTTGGGGATGGCTACGCCGCTTGTCGGCGCAGAGGGTCGCAGAACAATGATCCATTTTGTGTTGACCCGCAAGGTCGGCTTGGGACTCTAACCAATCATGAAGGAGGGATCAACGGAGGAATTACCAATGGTATGCCCCTCGTTCTTCAGATAGGCATCAAGCCAACTCCCTCCATCGCGCGTGCGCAGCAGACGGTGAATATCCAAACGATGCAGGAGGAAACCCTTAGCATTCGAGGGCGCCATGACCCTTGTATTGTACCTCGTGCGGCCGTTGCAGTGGAAGGGGCCGTCGCTATTTGCATCTTGGACCTTTTGTTGGTGTCCCGTGGGGTGCAAGGATTGGGGGGAGCGGACGATGGGACGACTGGAAGACATCCGGCGGGAACTAGCCGCCATTGACCAGGCCTTGGTGGAGAATTTCCTGCGACGTATGCATATCGTGGACCAAGTGGCGGATTACAAGGAGAGTACAAAGGGCAAAGTCCACCTCCCTGAGCAGGAACGCAGGGTGATAGAACGGGGGCAAAGCCAGCTGCCTCCAGAACTCCAGTCCTATGGCAGGGTCTTCTTGGAGACCCTGATCCGCCTTTCCAGGGAAAGGCAATATGAACGTCTGATCGAAAAGGATGACACTTGGCAGCTGGGAAAGGCACTCCGGGAAGCGGACAGCCAGCAAGGTCAGGTGGGAAAAGTGGTCATCTCCGGCGAACTGACGGAGGCCTCTGCCTGTGCAGCAAGGGGCCTGTATCCCGGTGCTGCCCTGGCTCAGGCAGGGAGCCTCGATGACGCCTGCCGTCAGGTTGTGAACGGTTTGGCCGATCGGGCCGTCTTGCCCCTGCAGGAAGAGGTCTGTTTTCTCCTGGAAAAGCATGCCCTGTTCATTCAGTCTTGCTCCAAAACGTCTGGCGGTCCCGTTGTTGCTGTGGGTAGAGAACTCATTCTCCCCATCGGCCAGGGCGTTGTGAGCCTTTTGATTCACACGGCCCGAGGGAAGGAGTTTCCCTTGGTGCTGCAGGTTTTGAACGACCTCAACTTACGGGTAGTACAAATCCAATTTCTGCCCGGCTTTTGTTATTGCCTAGACTTCTTGGCCTCACCGGATAGTCCAGTGATCCTCAGGGCCCTGTACCAAGTGGCGCAGGAGACGGTTGGCCTGTGCCTTCTGGGTTGGTATGTCTAGCCTTCGCTCAGGATCAGCCGGGCCAACTCCAGAGGTTCAACTGGGATGCCATGCTTAAAGACCCGCATGTTGCCGCCGGAGATTTCATCGATCAGGGCGATATGTTGGTCTGGACCGATCCGGCCGAACTCGAATTTGATATCATAGAGATCTAGAGCTCTTTTCTGTAATTCGTTCTTGATGATGGAGCCGACTTCCCGGGTAAGATCAAGGAGGATCCGGTATTCGTCTTTGGAGAGGATGCCCAGCATAACAAGGGCATCTTCGCTGATGGGAGGGTCATGTCTAGCATCATCCTTGAGCGTGATCTCCACAAAGGCATCGAGTGGAGCACCCTGCTCTATATACTTGCCGTAACGTCGGTGAAAGCTCCCTACAGCGCGGTAGCGGCAGATCACTTCCAAACCTTCACCAAACACCTTTGCGGGCTCCACGGTCATCGTCTTTTTCTCGAGGTCAGCGGAAATAAAGTGGGTGGGCACTCCCTTTTTATGGAGCAACTCAAAGAAATACTTGGTTAAGCGCAGAGCTGCTTCACCAGCTCCTTCCATGGCTAGTCCCACCTGATTGGCACCTGGATCGAAAACCCCGTCTTCTCCCGTTACATCATCCTTAAACGTAAGCAGATAACGGCCGTCTTTTAGTACATGAAGGTCCTTCGTCTTGCCCTTAAATACAAGTTTCATGGATTTGAACTCCTTTCGGTCCCATTTTATCTAAGTGGCTGGTCCGGATCAATAGTCTTTACCCTGGATCGCATTGAACAAAAAAATTCGAAACAGCTTTCTGTGAAAAGCGGAAGGCGAATTAGGCACAAGTCCCGGATTCGTGAACTGCTGGGGTTTGGGTAGCCAAAACAGCATAGGACCTTGTTTTGGACCAAGTCGGGTGCGAAAGGCGAAGAAGGAATTGGGATTCGAAACATGAAGTAAAGGAATAGAAAAGAAAGAGGAAAGAAACAGAGGGAGTGTTCCAACGTGAAGATTTCTGTGGTGAAGACTACGACGCCAAGAGTCAAACCGGATCAGAACAATCTAGGCTTCGGAAGGTTTTTCACAGATCATATGTTCATCATGGACTATGCAGAAGATTTGGGATGGCACGATGCTCGCATTATACCCTATGGGCCGTTTCCCATGGATCCCGCTTGCGCAGTGATGCATTACGGTCAAGCTGTTTTTGAAGGGATGAAGGCTTACAGAAGTCCTGAGGGCAAAATCCTGCTCTTCCGCCCGGAGCAAAACATGGCTCGACTGAATCGCAGCAACCAGCGCATGTCCATCCCCCAGTTCGATGAGGACTTTGCCCTGCAGGCCATTACACAACTGGTCGCTTTGGATCGGGATTGGATTCCCGAAGCACCTGGTACAGCCCTGTACCTTAGGCCGTTCGTTTTTGCCACCGATTCGGTCTTAGGCGTTCGAGCGTCTTCGACCTATAGGTTCATGGTAATTTTGTCTCCTGTGGGACCTTATTACCAAGAAGGCCTTAATCCAGTGAGCATTTGGGTGGAACCCCATTATATTCGGGCTGTGCGTGGAGGCACAGGCTATGCAAAAGCTGCCGGCAATTACGCAGGCAGTCTCCTGGCCCAGAAAAACGCACAGGCGAAGGGCTATTCCCAGGTGCTCTGGCTTGATGGTTTAGAACGCAAGTATGTGGAAGAAGTGGGCGCCATGAATGTATTCTTTAATATTGGCGGCGTACTGATCACTCCTGATTTGGGAGACAGTATTCTTCCCGGCATTACCAGGGACTCGGTGCTGACCCTGTTGCGATCCTGGGATATCCCCACCGAGGAGCGGGATCTGGAGGTGGCAGAGATTTTCCGGGCCCACGCCGAAGGGCGGCTGGTAGAGGCGTTTGGCTGCGGCACGGCAGCGGTGATCAGCCCCATAGGCCGATTGGGCTGGAAGGATCAGGCCATCGAGATTGGCGGAGGGAAAATTGGTGCCATCAGTCAGAGGCTCTATGACACTGTAACAGGAATCCAAACGGGCCGGCTGGAGGATCCCTTCGGCTGGGTCTTGGAACTCGACAACTAGGATTCGAGTTTTGATGCCATAGAGAAAAGTCCCGCTGGACGGCGTTTCAGCGGGTTTTTTTGTGAATCGGGCAGCTAGAAGAGGATCATAAGGATCCAAAGGAGTAGTAGTAGGGGAGCGGCGCCGAGGAAGATGGGGAAGAGCAAGCGCAGAAAGGCCCATCCCAATTTAAAGAACAGCACGACGGGAATAAAGGCTAGGGAGAGGATGAAAATCGGACCTAGCAAACCCAACATAATCAAGCCGGCAATCAATACGATCAAAATGATGGGTATGGCGACTAAGGTCTTGATCAGCGGTGAATCGCCATCTATTTCGTAGATCACTTCACCACGATCATTGACTGTGCGTTTTGGTTTCGAGTTCGCTTGGTAGAGAGCGACTAGTCCCAGGGCAATCAGGACGAGGGGCCAAAAGATATGGGAACTGCGCAGAATTCCGAGATTGCCGAATAGAAAGTAACCTCCGAAGAGAATCAAAGCTAAGGCACCAAGATGTTTGGGTTCCATGGCTTGAACCTCCTTTTTTTCTTTAGTATAGCAAGATAGGAAGCATGGGGCAATTCGCCTCGGGTCTGTTTATTGTTCCGCCTCAAGGCTGAACTGAACAGAAATCTCTGAAGTTAGGCGTACCGAAGGGAGAGCTGGGTTTGGACGAACTAAGAAGTATTCTTCGTGCACATCGTAAACGATATCCTCTCTTAGAGCCAGTGGACTTGGTGAAATTGATCTATCAGAATGAATTTGGCAATGGTCACTTCATCCAGGATGAGTCGGCAAGTCTAGCCCGTTTGAAGCAAGAAGTAAGTCAGCTGCGTTCCAGCGGTTCCCAGCTCTTTGAGCCTATTGGCAACGGCCTTGATCGCCTTCATCTAGGGGCGTTAGGTGATACACTGCCCCTAGAGACGGTGCATCGATTCTTTGTTGTCACAGCCGCCGTACCGCGCGGCAGCGTCAGGGGTTTTGAGCAGAAACTAGAAGTCTTAAGGGAGCTATGTCCCGACGATTCGCTAGACTCCTTCCTCGCAGGATATCAGCAGGCTGGGTATCCACTCATCAGCCATAGCACCCGTTATAAGGAAGAATATGCCCCGAGTTATAGGGTAGTGCGTAGTGATTTCGCTTTGTATTATCCAATTTTCAAAGCGGTGGAAGAGCTGCTGCGCCAGACCGAACGGATCACGGTGGCAATTGATGGGCCAAGCGGTTCGGGGAAAAGCTCCTTAGGTCAACGCCTGCACGATGTTTACGGCTGTCCTGTGATCGCCATGGATCACTTTTTCCTCCGACCCGAGCAGCGCACAGAAAAACGTCTCGAAGCGCCCGGAGGTAATATTGACCATGAGCGCTTTCAAGCCGAAGTGTTGGAAAAGCTAAGAGGTGGCCGTCCCTTTAGCTATCGGGTCTATGACTGCCAGAGAGATGAGCTGACCAGAACTCACACTATCAGCCCCCATCAGCTCACCGTCGTGGAAGGCTGTTACAGCCACCATCCTGCCTTCGTCGGTGACCATGACCTAAGAGTTTTTTTGAAGGTGAGCCCCAATTTGCAGCGCAGCCGGCTTTTACAGCGCAATGGCCCCGCCATGTTAAAACGGTTTTTGCAGGAGTGGATTCCCCTGGAAGAGCGCTATTTTGCAGCGTTTGACATTCCGGGGCACAGCCAGATCGTCCTTGATACTGGTGCTAACGGATGGGACGGCCCAAAGGGGGTCTCCTAATCAGAAGACCTTCTCGATCAGGTCTTTCCTGGAACGCTTGGGAACATAATGGACGCCGCGGTCGTCTCTCCAATAGCGAATATCATCATCGCTCTTGGCTGTAGTCAGTCGAATCTCTTCACCAGGAGCACCTAAGGCCACTACAAGCTGAATTTCTAGATGTTCCGCAATGGCGAGGGCTTCACGCAGCCGCGGACGATCGATGGAACCCAAAAGACAAGCGCCAAAACCCAGCTCACGAGCGCCCAGGAGAATACTTTGGGCCGCGAGACCAATGTCAATTCCTGGACCCTTGGACTTGGCGGGATCGCTCAGGATAATGATGTATGCGGTGGGTCGTTCGTCGGGATCCGGGCCAGGCCAATCCTTGAGATAACCGGCCCAGGACAGATGAGAAAACACTTGCGGCAGGACCTCCGGGTCCCTAACCAAAATGTATTTGAGCGGTTGTCTGTTGGAGGCCGATGGGGCCAACCTGGCTAAGTCAATTAGGCTCTCCAATTGATCCATGCTGGGTGCCGGGTCTTGCTCAAATCTACGGTAGCTGCGGGTTTCTTTCATCCATTCAATGAACATAAGGTACCTCCTTTGTACTTGGGACTGATGGTGTCAGTTCCAGAGAACTGTTATGCTTACTTTCTTGAAAGGCAGAGTTTTCCCTTGTGCCGAGAAGAAGCAAATCTTGTAGCAGGAAAAATCAGAAAAGCAAAGAATACTCTATTTACTACGCACGAAAGGGGGGATGATGCATCGAAATCAATCACAGGTGGAAATCCTTGGTAGACTTGGCGCGACAAGCAGGTTTTGCCGAACTGTACGGTTTAGTGGAGGAGCTGCACTTCAGGCGGCAAAACCAGAGATGCTGCTTAAAAGACTATGGACTCCAGGCCCAGTTGAAAACCCTCATTCATCTCATTCACAGGTATGGCGATCGCCAGGTGCGAGAGGGCAAACCGGACCAACGGATTTTGTCAGACCTAAAGAAGGCTAGCACCCACCTCAATCAAATTGAGCCCCGTGGTTTGCTCAAGAGGGTGCCCTCTACCCTGCATGTCTCGTGGCCTGAACTATTGACTGCCTTTGGCCTTGTTGTGGGCGAACAGCGTCTCTGGTCGTCTCTGGGATCTAGACTCAGGCCTTTGGAAAACTATCTGCAAATGCAGCGGTTCCTGTACTTTTTGTTTACTCGCCGCCTACTTCGGAGCCCTGAAGAGCAGAGGTACAAGCATGTCCTAGAAGAATGGGAACTCGATCAGCTTGGACAGGACCGTCGTGGTCTTAGCGACTGGACCAAGCGTGTACCGCTGCTTCCTCTGCAGTCGCAGAAGCTGCTCCTCTCTCCGGAGTTACTGTATGACGATTTGCTTGTGAAATACATAGAACTGGCATTGTTCTCGGAAAACCTGCAAACAACAGGACATCTGTATGTAGCGGAGCAGCGTTAAATTTTGCCCGTAATTATTTGACAAATCTGACGTAGTGATATACAATTCGCTTAAAGAGCTCCCGCAAGTTTATGTGGGGGGGAGGGAAAATGTTGTGGTGAGGTGCCTAGGCAAGGGGGCCCCTAGGTGAGGGAAGAAGCCTTGGTTCAAGCGGAGATAGGTCAACATAGCAGAACCTGGCACAAAAAACAAGGATAGACCCCATCGTGTGCAAGGTTCGAAGTAGAGAAAGGCAAACAGAGGAGCTTAAGGGAACGGAGCTCCTTTGTTTTTTATGCCTGTAGCCTGGTTTGCGGCAGGAGGTCGAAAAGGGGAGGAGTATAGTAGAATTATAGGAGCATCAACCCTAAACGCCACGAGGTGACGTATGCGTATTGAGGTGTCAAAGTATGAGAATTATATCGCTATCTTGCGGGAGGAACTGGTGCCCGCTGTAGGCTGCACCGAGCCGGCGTGTCTTGCCTTGGCCGGAGCTAAGCTTCGTCAGGTCCTCGGCGAGGTCCCGCAGACGATCACAGTCAAGCTGAGCGGAAACTTAATTAAGAATACTAAGTCCGTAACGATTCCCCATTCTAGAGGTCTGAAAGGAATTGCAGCCGCGATCTGGCTGGGGATAACGGGTGGAGATCCAGACCTAGGACTCGCTGTGCTCAGTTCCGTCACCGATGGGGATATACGGAATACGGAGATGCTCATGGAAGACGCTGCCCGGTGCAGCGTTGAGCTTTTGGACAGTGGGGCCAAACTGCATCTCGTCCTAGCAGGCACGGGGAGCCAGAGCCATGCTTTGGTTGAGATTGTAGATACGCATACAAACTTCGTGCGGATCGAAAAGGACGGCCAAGTGCTCTTGGGTCAAGTGACCGGCGCCGATGAACGGCGCCTAAAGGCGGATCGTTCGCTGCTTAATGTCGATGACATTTTATCCTTCGCTGACTCTGTTCACATCGAGGATGTGGAGCCCATTCTTAGGCCCCAAATAGAGTACAACACGGCTATTGCGGAGCAAGGGCTGGCGGGGGACTATGGCAGTAATGTGGGCCGGACCCTTATAGAGCATTTCGGAGATGCTGTGGGCAACGTGGCTCGTGCCTTAGCGGCCGCGGCCTCCGATGCTCGCATGGATGGTTGCCAACTGCCCGTTGTAATCAACTCTGGAAGTGGGAACCAAGGTATTGCGGCCTCGATCCCTGTCATTGTCTACGCCCAGCATCACCACTTGCCCGAGGAGAAGCTGCTTCGAGCCCTCTGCGTGAGCAATCTGGTTGCCATCCACCAGAAGACTGGCATGGACAGCCTTTCCGCCTATTGCGGAGCGGTGAGCGCGGCCTGCGGTTCCGGCGCGGGCATTGCCTATTTGCTGGGTGGCGATTATGAGCAGGTCTCTAGCACCATTACCAATGCCCTGGCGAATGTGGCGGGCATTTTGTGTGACGGGGCCAAGGCATCTTGCGCTGCCAAAATCGCCTCAGCTGTGGACGCGGCTATTGTGGCACTCACCATGGCTCTTGATGCGTCTAGGTTTGCCGATGGTGATGGCATTGTCAAGGCTGATGTGGAAGAAACCATTGATGTAGTGCGCAAGATTGCGTCGGAAGGTATGCGTGAGACGGACGTCACAGTGATTCGTCATATGATGAAGTAAGGGAGACCAGGAAGGATTGGGACGCGAATGTGTCGAAGGGGGCTATGATGGTTTCAAACGGTTTGCAGTGCTCGTGAACTTTTGAACCAAGATTCTTTGATGATTTAATTGCGCTATGCAACTAAAACATGGAATAGGGGGGCAGATATGCTCAGCGTGTTTAATCTGCAGAACAAAGTGGTTGTTATCACGGGTGGAACGGGTGTCTTAGGAAGTGAGCTTTCCCGCGGTCTGGCCAGGGCAGGAGCGAAGGTGGCGGTGCTCGGAAGGGATGCTGCTAGGCGAGATCGAGTTGTAGCGGAGATTCGACAAGAAGGGGGAGAAGCCATTGGCGTTTTAGCTGATGTTCTCAACCGAGACGATCTGCTGCGGGCTCGCAATGAAGTCCTGGCTCATTACGGAACCGTGGATATTTTGGTGAATGGGGCAGGAGGGAACAGCAAGCAAGCTACCACAAGTCCAGAACTTCCGCTTTTCGATTTACTCGAAGGGGAACTGGACTGGGTTGTGCGCTTGAATTTCATGGGCACACTGCTTCCAACCCAGATGTTTGGAGAAGTCCTTGCGGAGAAAAAGGAAGGTGTCATTTTGAACATCTCCTCCATGGCCGCGCTGCAGCCCCTCACCAATGTAGTGGGATATAGTGCCGCTAAAGCCGCGGTAAACAACCTCACCCAGTGGCTGGCCGTTCATTTCAACAAGCATTATTCTGCCAACATACGGGTCAATGCTATGGCACCGGGCTTTTTCCTAACGGAGCAGAATCGCTTTTTGCTGACGGATGAGAGGTCCGGAGAACTGACCCCTCGGGGCCGTACAATCTTGGAACATACGCCCATGGGGCGTTTTGGTGAACCTTCCGATTTGGTGGGCACGGCGATTTGGCTGGTATCCGATGCCAGTCGCTTTGTCACCGGCACGGTTGTGCCGGTAGACGGTGGATTCTCGGCATTCTCGGGAGTCTAGGATAAGGTGGTGCAATCTACATGAATAGTCGTTCACTTACACAGGGTCCCATTGACTTAGGAACCGTCCAAAGGGAGCTGGCCGCGTGGCTTGCCACGTTTGAACAGCCTTTGCAGCGAGTCTTGCTCATTCCGCCCGACGGCACCAGGGCTCACAGTATGGCCGGACCCATCACCAATATGCTCTATCACTTGCTTCAGCCTGCTGTGGTCAGGATTTTGCCCGCCTTAGGAACCCATGTGCCGATGACCCTTGAGGAGAAACAGAGGATATTTGGCGCCGATCTACCGTCGGAGATTTACCTTGATCATCACTGGCGCACGGATGTGGAAACGGTAGGGGTGGTACCGGAGAGTGTGATTCACGACGTTTCCGGAGGACTCTTGGATTACTCGATTTCCGTTGACATTAATCGAGAGCTCATCCAGGGGCAATACGATCTGATTTTGTCCATCGGCCAGGTTGTACCCCATGAAGTGGTGGGAATGGCCAATTACACGAAAAATGTTGTGGTGGGATGCGGTGGTAAGGACATTATTGACAAATCCCACTTCCTCGGCGCAGTCTATGGCATGGAACGGATGATGGGGAGGGATCATTCACCTGTACGGCAAGTATTCGACTACATAGAGGAGAACTTTTTAGCCGACTTGCCCTTGGCCTACGTCCTCACTGTTACCCAGACTAAAGACCAAATCACAACCCTGCAGGGTTTATTCTTAGGCACAGAGCGGAATGTCTTTACCCAGGCGGTAGCCAGAAGCCAAGTCTGTAACCTCGATCTTCTCAAAAAGCCATTTCAGAAGGTCATTGTCTACCTGGATCCCAGAGAATTCCGGAGTACCTGGTTGGGGAACAAGGCGGTCTATCGTACAAGAATGGCCATGGCCGACCAAGGAGAATTAGTGGTTTTGGCACCGGGAGTCAAGAGCTTTGGCGAAGATCCGGAGATCGACCGCTTGATTCGTGCCTTTGGGTACAGGACCAGTCAGGAGATTTTAGGCTTCGTTGAAAGCAAGACGGAGCTGGCCAACAATTTATCCGTGGCCGCTCACCTCATTCACGGTTCGTCAGAGGGGCGCTTTAGGATCACTTACGCCGTGGAGCATCTCAGCGAAGAGGAGATCCGGGGAGTCAATTATGACTACCTGCCCTTTGCCAAGGCTGCTGAACGGTATAGTCTGGCTGAGCTTAAGGAAGGTTACAACAGTATTCGCGGGGAAGAGGTTTTCTATATCAGCAATCCGGCTTTAGGTCTTTGGGCCTTGCAAAAAGACTTTTGCTGCGATTAAAACACAGAGGGGGATACATGAATGAGTCTACAATTGCGTGAGGATTGTACCTATGCTTTGCTGGTGCCCACTAGTATGGGAGTTCGCATTACGCCGGTGAATCGACAGCCTGTGTACTCCAGCGACACCTTTATGATGCATGTCACCAGCGCTGAGACCAATGTGGCCAGTATTTCTTCATACCTCGGCCTACCGGTGAAAGTATTGACAGCCTTTGTGAAGGGAAGTCCCATTGCCCGGCTAATCAAGGACAATCTGGCCAGCAGACATATGGACTATGAAGGCCCTGAGGTAGACCAGGGTGGACCCTGGGGCTATCGCCATCAGTTTAACATAGCAGATAGCGGCTATGGTTCCCGGGGGCCTAGAGTGCACAATGACAGGGCTGGAGAAGTGGGGCGAACCCTGAATGTCAAGGACTTTGATTTGGAGAGGATTTTCGGCCAAGAAGGGGTGCAGCTGATCCATCTCTCCGGCCTCATTGCTGCCCTATCACCGGAGACAAGTACCTTTTGCCTGGAGTTGGCCCGGGCCGCGAAGAAGTATGGAACACGGGTTTCCTTTGATCTCAACTATCGCGCTTCATTTTGGGAGAATAGGGAAGACGAGCTGCACGGGGTGTTTACGGAGATTGCCAGCCTGAGTGATGTTCTCATCGGCAATGAAGAAGACTATCAGCTCAGTTTGGGGATTAAGGGTCCCCAGGCAGGGGGTACAGACATTAACGAAGATATTCGCGGTTTCCAGGAGATGATTGGCCGGGTGAAAGAGGCATTTCCCAATACCTCTGTGTTTGCCAATACGCTGCGGGAGGTTGTTGATGTCAATTCCCATTTATGGGGGGCCATCCTCTTAGCTGGAGAGCAGTGGCATGTGGTCGAGCCGCGTCCGATCACCGTTTTGGACCGCATTGGCGGCGGTGACGGATTTGTGGGCGGTTTACTCTACGGTCTATTACGGGGTTGGGAGCCAGAGAAGTGGATTCAGTTTGCCTGGGCCACTGGAGCCATGGCCACCACCTTCTTGACAGACTATGCCCAACCCGTCGATGAGCAGCAGGTGTGGAGCATTTGGCAAGGTAACGCCAGGGTGCAAAGATAGTCAGAGAAGGAGAGAATGCAGATGTCAAAGGCGGACATTGGTCTCATTGGTTTAGCGGTAATGGGCGAAAACCTGGTCATGAACATGGAAAGTGAGGGCTATTCTGTTGCGGTTTACAATCGCACGCTAGCTCGAGTCAAAGACTTTGTGGAAAGTAGAGCCAAAGAGAAAAAGATCATTGGCACCTACTCCTTGGAGGAACTGGTGCAGAGCCTCAAAAAGCCCCGCAAGGTCATGCTGATGGTCAAAGCGGGACAGCCTGTGGATAGCCTCATCGAGCAGTTAATTCCACTCCTGGAGGAGGGAGACATTATCATCGACGGGGGCAATTCCCACTTCCCCGATACCATCCGCAGAACCCGTTATGTCGAGGAAAAGGGTTTGCTTTATGTCGGCACGGGAGTATCCGGAGGGGAAGAAGGCGCACTCTTGGGACCAAGCCTGATGCCAGGGGGCTCGCCAGCGGCCTGGCCGCATATTAAGCCCATTTTCCAGGCCATTGCAGCCAAGGTGGAAGACGGCAGTCCCTGCTGTGAGTGGGTGGGACAGGATGGTGCAGGCCATTTCGTTAAGATGGTACACAATGGCATTGAATATGGTGATATGCAGCTGATCTGTGAGGCTTACCACCTCATGAAGGTTCTTTTGGGTATGAGCTCCGATGCCATGCATGAGGTTTTCAAAGAGTGGAACGAGGGCGAGCTTGACAGCTATCTGATCGAGATTACCCGAGATATACTAGCCTACAAAGACGAAGACGGATCTCCTTTGGTGGAGAAGATCCTAGATACCGCCGGGCAAAAAGGCACCGGCAAATGGACAGCAGTCTCCGCTTTGGATGAAGGTGTTCCTCTGACTTTGATTGGAGAGGCTGTCTTCTCGCGCTTCTTGTCCGCGCTGAAAGAAGAACGAGTTGCCGCCTCCAGGGTTCTGTCAGGACCCCAGCCCAGCTTTGACGGAGATAAGCAAGGGTTTATCCGAGACATACAGCAAGCACTGTATGCAGCCAAGATTGTCTCCTATGCTCAAGGATACTCCTTGATGCGGGCGGCCGCGGGCAGTCATGGTTGGGATCTGAATTATGGAGGGATAGCCCTGATGTGGCGGGGAGGCTGCATTATTCGCTCCGCTTTCCTAGGGGACATCAAGAAAGCCTTCGACCAAAACCCCGATCTCGCCAATTTGCTCTTGGATCCCTTCTTCAAAGAGAAGATCGCCGCTGCACAAGGGGGTTGGAGAAGAGTGTGTGCTGCCGCCATGATCCACGGAATTCCGGTGCCGGCCCTGAGCGCAGCCCTAAGCTACTATGACGGTTACCGCAATCCCCGGCTGCCCGCGAACTTACTGCAGGCGCAAAGGGATTACTTCGGGGCTCATACCTATGAGCGGGTCGACCGGCCCCGAGGCGAGTTTTTCCACACGAACTGGACAGGGCAGGGGGGAAGCACCTCGGCCTCAACCTATGATGCCTAACCTTGAGACAGCAGGACAAACACGCCGCCTAACCTTCTAAGCGGCGTGTTTCTTTGTTACCTGCTCAGCATCTATAGAGTTTTGGCAAACCGGAAACCCTGATCATCCCAGTCGATGAACGGCCCTCGTTGCGCGACCATGCCGAGCTGCAGGGTCTTGGGGTCGTCACTCCAGTAACTTCCACCTCGCAGCACCTTGAACCAGCCCGTACTGGGAAAATCATCAAAGCACCATTCCGCTATGTTTCCGGACATGTCGTGTATGCCTAGAGCGTTGGCGTCTTTTGTACCCACGGGCTGGGTAGACATGCCGCTGTTCGTCCAATCCCAGAGATAATCACGGAAAGCTGTGGAGACTCCCATTCCATCTTCTGTCCAACAGGGTCCGGTCGTATCGCCGCTGGCATGACTGCCCGGAGTCCATGCTCCGTTCGTTTGGTAGCGGGCGGCCAGCTGCCACTCAGCGCTGGAAGGCAGGCGGAAGCCATTCGCCGCCAGATCCGGAAGCACCGAGAAGTCATCTGACGCATCGCGAATCGGACTTCCGTTGTCGGCTCGGTAGACACAGACTAGATCCTGACCGTGTTCAGCATGGTAACACTCGGTTAAAGCGTTACACCACACTAGGGTGTCAAACCAGGTAAGGCCAGTCACCGGGTGTTCGGGGGTGGGCTCCACTGCGGATTCTGTGTCACGGCTTCCCATCTGTCCTGGACTTCGGAACGTATATCTTTGCTCGCCCCTGTCTGGGTGGGTGGCCCAATCGTAGACCTCCTTCCACAGGGCATACGTTACCTCTGTTTCGGCCATCCAAAAGGGTTCGCTTACTTCCACCGCACCGGGGAGTTCCTCCGACGCTGTAATGGCGGGATCGTCAGATACAAACGTTCCCGCGGGGGCGTAGCGCATGTAGAAAGACCCATCTCCCACCTTGTACAAGGCGGGGCTACCTGGCTTGAAGCCGATGGGTGGCTTCTTTCCCCCCGTACAACCCGACAAAACCAGTGTTAGAATAAACAGCCAGACGACCACGGACCGTATACTCTTTTTCGACACTTTCTAGCCTCCTTTTGTCAAAACCGGGATGTCAATATCCGCTGCAATTTCCATTTGTTGATTAGGTCTGTCAGTTAATGGATAATCCTGCCGGTTTGCCCTCAACGAGAGTTTTTTTCGTGAGCTGGGTAAAATAATCGGGATCAACCTAGGGAGCGTGATGGTATGGGCTGGAATGGTTGGCCCTTTGAACGAGTGGTGATCCTGTTTACCTTGCCTGTTTTTCTCCTGATCTGGGTACAGGTGACTTTGCTGCACTATCGACAGAACTTTAGGCATTGGTCCCAATGGGTTCCAGTGCTGGCCTTACCGACGATCGCTTTGAACGCACTGCTTTTTAGTCTGTGGAACCTCAGCTGGCTGCGAACTCTGTTCATCATCCTCTGTCTAGGAGATATCCTAGGAGGTCTCACCGGTTTTTACTTTCATTTACAAGGGGTAGGAAAAAGGGTAGACGGCTACCGCTTGCAGAACTTCTTGGTGGGGCCGCCTGTGGTGTTGCCCTTGATGATCACGGCAACAAGTGTCTTGGGTCTCTTGGCCACCTACTGGAGTTGAGGCTATGGACAGAAAGGGACAGGGGCTCTACCCTGGCTATGATGTTTTGGCTCTGCAAGATGAATGGGATGCCGTAACGCGTCAGATTGTTAACAAGCGACTTGGACCGTTTCAGTATAAGGTTTGCTCCCACTGGGAGCAAACGATGATCAAGACCCTCGCCGAGCATTTGACCTACGACTGTCGAGATGAGGTTTTGACCTGGATTACAGCCCATGTAGACCAGCAGCTCGCCAGTCCTACGGGGGAGGCTCAGCGCAAGCCGAATACGCCGCCCCAAAGAGAGCTGATTCGAGGGGGCCTAAAAATGTTGGACGCTTGGTCAAAGAACCAATATGGCCAGGCCTTTCTCCAACTGGAACAGGATCAGCAATTTCAGATCATCAATTCCTTGCAGACCGGTAGCCTGGAGACGATCAAGGGGTGGGATCACTCCCTGCAAAAGGATCTGTTCAAGAAGCTCGTTGGATTGGTTATCGAGGCCTATTATTCGCATCCTTGGACCTGGTCAGAGATGGGCTACGGCGGGCCGTCCTATCCCCGGGGCTATGTGCGCATAGGGCTCGGAGTCACCGATCCGTGGGAGCCGAAGAGGGGGCCATCCCATGCATAACTGCGATCATTACAATGGGGAACGCTATCCCCACATGAAGAACCGGAAATTTGTGAAGCAAGAAGTGGACGCAGTTGTGGTGGGACTAGGAGCGGCAGGTGGAGTGCTCCTCAGTGAGCTGGCAGGAGCCGGCTTCAATGTGGTGGGGATTGAAGCAGGTCCGTTCTGGAATCCGCAGGAGGATTTTGCCAGTGACGAGCTTCATGCCAGAACCTTAGCCTGGAACGATACCCGCCTCTCCACAGGCGGCGACGCCCTGCAACTCGGGGCCAACAACTGTGGTCGGGGGGTAGGCGGAGGCACCGTCCACTTCACGGGAGTCTTCTATCGGTTCCACGAAAGCGACTTTAGAGTCCGTACTCTAGATGGGGTTGCTGAGGATTGGCCCATCTCTTACCAGGATTTAGAACCCTATTATGCCAAGGTAGAAAAGGACATTAAAGTCAGCGGGCCCAAGGACTTCCCTTGGGGTTCCTTTCATGGTCCTTATCCATATCCCGAGAGGGAACCCATCAGCGCCAACTCCCAGATCTTTCGCCAGGGCTGTGAAGCCTTGGGGATTCGGAGCACTGTAGCCCCTTTGGCCATCCTATCGGCGCCTTTTGATGGACGTCCCCCTTGCATTAATCGTGGCTTCTGCAACCAGGGCTGCCTGCCCAATGCTAAGTTTTCCACTTTGATCCACCATATCCCAAGGGCGATCCAAGCAGGGGCTGAAGTGCTCAGCGACTCCATGGTAACTCGGATCCTAGTGAATAGGCAGGGGCGGGTGACAGGCGTTGAGTTTAACCATGATGGAAAGAACTACGAGCAGAAGGCGAAAATTGTGATTGTCTCCGCCTTTGTAATTGAGACTCCCCGGCTGCTCTTGAATTCAGCCTGTCCGCAGTACCCCGACGGCTTGGCCAACAGCAGCGGTCTGGTGGGGAAGTACGTTATGCCCCATAGTGGACATGATGTCCATGGCAAATTCGATCAGGAGATTAGGCTCTACAAGGGGACACCTGTTATGGCTGTGAGTCAAGACTTCTATGAGACCGACCCGGGCCGGGGGTTTGTGCGAGGGTATTCCCTTAACGCTCACGGAAGCCGACCCGTGGCCATGGCGTCCATGTTAGCAACAAATGGGGGAATTTGGGGGAAACGGCTGCGGGAGATCATGTTGGAATGGAATCACTATGCCCGGATCACAGTGGTGGGTGAGGTATTGCCCAATGTGAGCAACTCTGTCTCCCTTAGTGATGAAAAGGACGAATACGGGATTCCGCGGGCTCAAGTAAGTTTTAGCTATGGGGAAAATGACCAGAAACTGATCGCCCACGGGATCGAAACCTGCAACCAGATTTTCGAGGCAGCAGGCGGCCAACGCGCCTTTGTGGTGCCAGACTCCGCCCATCTGATGGGTGGCTGCCGTATGGGTCATGATCCGAAAGAATCGGTTATAACGGGGTTTTGTCAAAGTCATGACATTCCCAATCTATTTATCTGCGATGCCAGCGTCTTTGTTACTTCGGGTGGTGCAAATCCTACAGAGACTGTGATGGCAATAGCCTCTCGCACAGCACAGCACCTAATTGAGCAGAGGGGCAAACTGCTTTCCGGTACAAGCAGGCGGAGCATCCATTGACCATCTATTTTTCCTTCTTGCGGACCAGGGAGAGGCCGCCAAAGCCACTAATTACTGCCGCATAGAAGCCTAAATCGTACCACCAGCCGGTATTGGCTACCTCATAGACACGAATGTGATCCCGAAACAGTCCCAGAACGAGGGAAAGGGGAGCCATCCAACCATGCCAAATTCCCCACAAAAACCCAGCAGGGTCCTCCGGTGTGTTCCTTCCATCACCTGGCAAACAACCCGTCAACAGCACAACAACAGTTAGCAGCAAGAACAAACCCCAAGCTCTCTTCATGAAAAATCTCCTCTCTGCGCTTAAGAACGTAGCGTTTCGAATGTCTCCGCCAATGTTTGATGTTCAACGCCTGTCGCCTCAAACTTGAGCAATTTGAAAGTCAATTGAACACAGAAGCCCGTCAACAGTCCACAGATCACTGTCCCTAAGCCCACCATGCCTCCGAGCCGCCATCCGCACAGCAGGGCGGTCAGCTCGATTGCTCCGCGGCAAAAGCCGATGGGCAGTTTTGTTCTTCTGGTTAGGGCCACCATGAGGCTGTCACGGGGTCCCGCCCCAAAGCCTGAGTCCATATAGAAATAGGAACCAAGGGCGATCACAAAAAGTCCCATGATGAGCATGAACAGGCCCGTCAGGAAATTGCGAGCCACAGGGAGGATTTCTAGGCCCAGGATCACATCTAGGAAGAAGCCAATTGCAAACATGTTCAGAATACTCCCCAAACCAATCTTTTCCTGGAGCAAGAGTGTGATGGCAATGATCACCAGCCCCACCACAATGGAGGCGGTACCAAAGCTTATGTTGGCAACGTTGGCGATACCGGCATGAAATGTGTCCCAAGGAGCATACCCGATGTGGGCATTGACTGTCAGCGAAATGCCCAGAGCATAGAGGAAGAGACCCCATAGTAGACGCACCAGCCGCCGGATGAAATCCCCCAACACCATCTCTCCTCTCTGCAGAGCATGTTTTGCTTATTATACCATGCATCGCATCATCTGTGATCAGCCATCGATGAGTCCAGGAAGAAGCGTAGCGACATCTGTCCAAACATTAGTTAGCGGGACAAGCCCTCTGGGGGATGAAATCCGATTCCGGATCAAGGAGCATTCCTGTAACCCTTAAAAACGGACTTTGAAAAAAGAGACACCACGCAATACAATAGTACTGTGCCGAGCTTGGCCAGCAACGCACAAATACTAGAATTGAGGAGTGTCTCTACATGAAGCGTACACAAAACGAGAAGATTTTGCAAATCAAAAATGAAACATTAGTGGTTGGAATTGATATTGCGAAAAGGATCCACTTTGCTCGGGCTTTTGACAACAGGGGTATTGAGCTAGGAAAACTGCTAAGATTTGAGAATTCAGCACAGGGTTTTGCAGCCTTTGATGCCTGGTTACAGGAAATCAAGCAGAGAAATGAAATGACCGAGGCCATAGTTGGCTTTGAGCCAACTGGGCACTACTGGTTTAACCTAGCGGATCACCTGGTCACTTGTGGACATAGGCTTGCCATTGTGAATCCGTTTCATGTCAAATGCGCACGTGAGTTGGATGACAATAGTCCCAGCAAAAGTGACCGCAAAGACCCGAAGACCATTGCCATGCTCGTGAAAGACGGTCGCTACCGTGATGTCTACATTCCTGTGGGCGTCTATCAAGAACTTCGGGAGTTAGTTTGTGAACGGGAGAGGCTCCAAGAGCGGCTCGGTTCACTGAAAAATCAAATTATCCGCTGGCTGGATATCTATTTTCCCGAGTTCACAACAGTGTTTAAGGACTTGAGTAAACAGGCAGCTTGGTTGGCCCTAAGACACTTCTCTACCCCGCAAAAGGTGGTTGACGCAGGGGCCCAGGAAATACTGCGTACCTGGCGGGCAGAGATGAAAAGACCCAGCTTGAAAAGGGCAGAACGCCTTTGCCTGGTTGCCAGCCAATCTGTTGGGCGAGTGGAGGGTACAAGAGCATCCATTTCAAGTCTGCAATTTCAAATGACCGAATTCGAGCTAATCACAATTCGGCTTGAATCGGTTAAAGAGCAGATGGCGGAGTGTTTATCCCAGATTCCGAATGCTCAACACCTACTGGCAATTAAGGGCATGGGTGTAGTTGCAGCGGCTGTCATTGTCAGTGAGATTGGGGACATAAGTCGATTCACAGATCCGCGTCAATTGATTAAGTATGCGGGCTTGAATCTACGGGAAAACAGCTCCGGGAAACACAAGGGTGAAACCACCATTAGCAAACGAGGGCGCAGAAGGTTAAGGCATGGCTTATTTCAAGCCATGATCCCGATCCTTGCAACGAATTCAGAATTTCGGGCCCTACACAAACGCAATACAACTCGTTCGCAAAATCCATTGACGAAGATGCAATCACTAACGGCTCTATGTGGAAAGCTTCTGCGAGTCACTTTTGCTTTATTGACCAAAGGTCTACCTTACGACCCAGAGAAGCTAGTAATCGAACTACCAGAAATGGCGCAAGCGGCGTAAATTACTGCGCACAAGTAAAAGGAATGCTCTATTTTGGTTCTACCTTTGGCCTTACTTAAGCCGCTAAGAGGGCTATCCAGAACCGTTTTGAAGGACAATTGGGAAAGTCAGTAACAGTCTTAACACCATTCTGAGCCGGGGCAGTCAAGCGCGATTTTTTCCATTAGGGCATTTGACCCAGCCAAGGAGCATGATTGACGTTCCACCTTTAGGATAGACAGTACGAGGGAATTTGGCACAAGATGCCGTAAGACATGGGAGGTTTGTCACCTAAAGTGTTTGTGGAATCCCGAGGCCACAATAAAGCAGAAACCGTGCGGTTTACTTTGTTGTACTCATTTTTCACAAAACCCTTCGGGATAAGATAATTCCTAAAGGCTAAGCCCGGATTGGTGAACCAAAGAAAGACGGAATACTGAAGTATCAAGAGTAAAACCGAGAAAAAGAAAGAAGATTAAGGGAGGGTTTCATTTCCATTGTGCCGAAAACTTGATTGTCCTAAGGAATACATGACTGATGGAGGAAGACAGTGAAGAAATCAACGACAAAACAATCGACAAGACAATCGACAAAACACCTTGTGTTAGCTGGACTGTTGGTGGCGCTCGGGCTGCTGATGCCTTTCTTGACGGGGCAGATCCCCAGTGTGGGCCGTCGTCTCTTACCGATGCACATCCCAGTACTGCTCAGCGGATTTGTACTTGGAGGTCCTTACGGATTGATCATTGGTATTGTAACTCCCTTGTTGCGCGGTTTTATGTTTGGAACCCCTCCGGTGTTTCCCACCGCCTTTGTCATGTCCTTTGAGTTAGGGGCCTATGGCTTTTTGGCGGGAGTGTTTTACCGCTTCTGGTCACGGACGCCGAGCTCTATCCTTCTGTCCCTTCTAGCAGCAATGCTTGGTGGGAGAGTTGTCTGGGGAGTGGCGAGTGTCTTGGTCTATGGTCTGTCTGGCCAGGCCTTTAGCTGGCAGATGTTTGCAGCGGGCGCAGTCTGGGATGCGCTGCCAGGTATAGCTCTCCAGGTTGTGATCATTCCCATCATTGTCCTTGCACTTCAGAGAGCTAGGCTGATGGAGTAGGGCGAACGTTTTTGGGACTGCAATTCTTGAAGCAGAACAAGGAAAGGGGATTGGTATGGCATTGGAGCCAGTGGATCTGGGACATTACCTCAACAGACCAATAGCATGTGAGTGTGGACGGACACACTTTGCCGGCATTGAAGCGGTGGAGATCAGTGATGGGGCCATCGGCAAACTAGCGGACTTGATCCGAAGAGGCGGTTACCAGAAACCTTTTATTGTGGCCGACAAGAACACCGCAAAGATCGCTGGCGGGCAGGTACTGGAGATACTGTTCACGCAGGGAATGTCCTATTCTTCCTTTGTGTTTGATGATGCAGCCTTGTCACCAGATGAAGATGCCCTGGGACGATTGCTGATTAACTTTGATGCTGACTGTGACCTGATTGTGGCGGTTGGGTCCGGGACCATCAATGACATCTCTCGTTTTTTCAGTCACCGACTGGGCTTACCCTACTTTATCGTGGCCACCGCTCCGTCCATGGATGGTTACGCTTCATCGGTGGCCCCTTTGTTGAAGAATAACTTGAAAACAACCTTTGAGTGCCACGTTCCCAAAGCCATTATTGCCGATCGCACGATACTTGCGGAAGCGCCTAAAGATATGATCGCGGCAGGCTTCGGTGATGTGGTTGGCAAGTATACGGCCTTAACTGACTGGAAGCTATCGGCGATCATTAACGGCGAGTACTATTGTGAGCGGGTAGCCAAGTTGACTCGAGAGTCTTTGGAAAGGACGATACGACTGCGAGAAGGAGTTGCTGCCGGCGATCGGGGCGCCATAGGAGAGCTCATGGAGACATTGATCCTGTCAGGAGTAGCTATCAGCTATGTGGAGAATTCACGACCAGCCTCGGGGAGTGAACACCATCTCGCGCATTTTTGGGAAATGCGCTTGCTGTGGGAAGGTGGCGATCCTATTCTGCATGGAACCGGTGTGGGAATCGGCACAGTGTCGATCCTGCGACTCTATCAGATGCTGCTAGGGGACGAACTGGACCCAAGGACTTTTTTGCATGCCTCTGCTCTGGAGAAGGATCAATGGGCCCTTGGCATTCGGAAGGCCTTTCTCAAAGGCGCCGAGGAGGTTTTGGCCTTGGAGGAAAGAGTCAAGAAGAACGATCCTGCGCTCTGCCAGAAAAGGCGGATGGTCATAGCCGAGCATTGGGACGAAATCCTCCGAACACTGACCACGGTTCCGTCTCCCTCCCGCGTCCAGGAGTATCTCCAGACGGTGGGGGCGCCATTTGAACCGGCCCAGGCTGGATTAGGACTCCGGCTAGTTTTCGATGCACTTGTCTATGCGAAGGAGATTCGACCCCGTTATACGATTCTGCAGCTCCTTGGCGATTTGGGTTTACTAGAACACTATGCGCAGCAGCTTATCAAGGCGGGCGATGCCCATGAACGACAGGGTGAAGGGGGTCTGCGCCAGTGAAGGCCCTATTGATGGGATTTGAGCCCTTTGGAGGCGAGGCAGTCAATCCTTCCTGGGAAGTAGCGCAGAGCCTATCTTTCGAGCGCTTTGATAGGATACAGGTGATCTCCAGGCGATTGCCCACCGTTTTCGGTGAGTCCATCGATCAAGCGATCGAGGCGATCAGCACTGTTCAGCCCGACGTGGTCATAGCCTTGGGTCAAGCAGGCGGACGCACCGGGATCGGCTTGGAGAGAGTGGCCCTCAATATCGATGATGCCGCGATTGCCGATAACAATGGAAACCAACCCTGCGATGCTCCCATCATGGAGGGAGCTCCTGCCGCCTATTTTGCCACGCTTCCCATCAAGGTTCTCGTGGAGGAAGTGCAAAAGGCGGGTATTCCCGCTGCGACGTCCAACAGCGCCGGGACCTTTGTGTGTAACCATACCATGTATGGAATCCTGCACTATATCAATGAAAGCCGATTGCCCATCCGGGCAGGGTTCATCCATCTTCCCTATCTGCCGGAGCAAGCGTCGTCCAAGAAGGAGGCTCCTTCCATGAGTCTAGCTGAGATGCTCACGGCCCTGAGGGTGGTTCTGACCGTTCTGTCTCGGTCATCCTGATGCCTGGAATTACGGTAACCGGTTAAGGGAGGTTTTCTGAAGGCAGTCCACTAGATTCAATTGAGGGTGTACAGACTATGCTGCAAGTTTTCGCAAAATCCAATGGTGACAGGACTTTTGCCTCGCCATCCTCGAGCCTATTTTGACGAACACTTGTGTTCATAGTATAATGAAAAAACACTGTACAGCAATTGACTCGGGAAAGGAGATGCCATGACTAAAAAACAGATAGCCCTAAAGAGGGCAAGCGAACTGAAAGACAGGATCCAGGATTATCTTGATGTGAAGGAAAGGATCCCTTCGGGAATGGCCGCGGCGGAGCAAGCAAAGATGGAAGAAAAGAAGAGGAAGATTCTCACCCACCTAAAGGGGACCGAGGAAAACTGGAAGGACTACAGGTGGCAGCTGAAAAACAGAATATCTGATCTCGATACGCTGCGCAGATTCATTTCCTTGGATCCAGCGGAAGCTGACGCCGTGCAAAGGGTGGCCGAAAAGTACCGCTGGAGTATCTCACCCTATTATCTGTCGTTAATTGATGACGACAATACGTACGATCCCATCAAGCTTCAGGCTATACCCATGGTTGCAGAGTTAAGGGACACTGGACTGACCGATCCCATGGCGGAAGAGTTTACGAATCCAGCAGGAGCCATCACCCGGCGTTACCCCGATCGAGTGATCATCAATGTGACCAACCAATGTGCTATGTATTGCAGACATTGTCAACGGCGAAGAAACATTGGTTCTGATGATCACCATACTTCCAGAGAAAAACTGGAGAAATCCATTGCCTACATTCGAGCAAATCCAGAAATCCGTGATGTCTTGGTGACAGGCGGAGATGCTCTACTCCTCTCCGATGCCACGCTTGATTGGCTCATAGGAGAACTCCATGCTATTCCCTCCATCGAATACGTGCGGCTCGGGACCAGGGTGCTGGCGACCATGCCCCAAAGGGTCACCGACCAGCTTGTAAACATACTCAAAAAATACCCACCACTTTATGTGAACACCCAGTTTAACCACCCCAAAGAACTCACCCAGGAGGCAAAAGACGCTTGTGACAAATTGGCTAACGCCGGAATCCCCTTGGGGAACCAGGCGGTGCTCCTCAATGGAATTAACGCCGATAAATATGTCATGCGCTTCTTGAACCAAGAGCTCTTGCGCTTTAGAGTACGGCCTTACTACATCTTTCATGCCAAACGCGTCATTGGGACTACACATTTTAACACGTCAGTGGATGATGGTATTGAAATTATGGAGTATTTACGGGGCTATACCTCAGGTATGGCTATTCCCACATACATTATCAATGCACCCAAGGGGCACGGAAAAACGCCGATTGCACCACAGTATCTAATCTCAAGGGGCAAGAACTTCGTCAAAATCAGAACATGGGAGGGTAAGGTGTTCGATTACCCGAATTCACCTACTCGTGACATAAAGGAATATTTTTAGCGGATTCTACAAGGCCCGGGTGAACTGCCCGGGCCCTTTGCTGCAAGAGCAAAAGAGGGAAATGGTTTTTGCTGTATGGGCCTCAACTAAAGAAGGGTTGCGTAGAATTCGTGGAGAAATACTGATCATAGAGTCGGAAGTGAGACTCCAATCTAGCAAAAAACAAAGGGGACATGTGCAATGAAGAGGTTATTGTTCGTAATTTTAGCCCTCGCTTTGGTCTTTTCTGGATTTGCCTCGACACCGATGGTCATGGCCGCACAGCAGTACAAAATAGGTGTTCTGGCTCCTGCAGTAACCCATGGCTGGGTTGCGGCTGTGGCCTACAATGCGGAAGCACGCCTGAAGGAACTTGGATCTGAGGTAGACTATCGTATCCAAACCAGCTCCAATGCGGAAGAAATGACGGCCCAACTCGATGATCTCATGACATGGGGTGCAGAAGCCATCGTGGCTTTCCCACAGTGGGAAGGAATGGAAGTGCCCATGGAGAGAGCTTTAGATGCTGGTATTGTCATCGTCAACTTTGACATCGTGATTGACCTGGAAGGCATCTACAGGGTATCGGGGGACAATGAAGACATGGGAGTCCAAGGTGCCTATTACATCGTAGACAAAGTAGGCCCTAAGGCAACAGTGGTTATGTTGGAAGTGCCAACATCGGGCTCTGTTTCGGCTTTGCGGAAGAAGGGCTTTCTCGATACAGTAGCTACCATAGCGCCAGATCTGAATATCCTCACCTATGCAACCCAGTTCACGAGGGAGGATGGCCTCAAGGATTTTGCTGATATTTTGATCCGGAATCCCAAGATTGATGCCGTGTACTCCATGGATGATGAGACCTCCCTCGGTGTACTCCAGGCCATCCGCGAAGCGGGACGAACCGATATTAAGGTTATCACCGGAGGCGGCGGTATGCAGGAATACTTCCAGCTGATGCCGGAGAACGAGGACATCTGGATTCAGTCTGCCTTATACAGCCCCGCCATGGTTCGGGACGCAGTGGATGTAGCACTGCAAGTCCTCAAGGGTGAAGAGGTAGAAGCTGTGAAGATCATCCCCACGACCCTTGTGGATAGAGATAACTACCTCGACTTCATCGACGACAATTCGCCCTACTAAAGTCTAAGAGTGTGGGAGGTGGCCCCAAAGCCACCTCCTTGCATATGGATGTGATGCTGTGATTGAGATGAACAGGATAACCAAGTCGTTTGGAGCAAATGTGGTCCTTAAGGATGTATCCATCACCATCAAGGGTGGTGAAATTTGCGCGCTGATCGGAGAAAATGGTGCCGGCAAGTCCACCCTTATGAACATTTTGGGCGGAGTTCATCCTATGGACTCTGGCGAAATTTTGATTAGCGGACGGAAGGTAAAGTTTACTACGCCCGCGCAGTCGCTTGGCGCGGGTATCGCCTTTATTCATCAGGAACTCAATCTCATTAACGACCTGCCGATCTTTGAGAATATGTTTATAGGGCGAGAACGTAAAGACAAGTGGGGACGCCTCGATCGGACGCGGATGTATCAAGAAACAGAGGATATCTTCCGCCGTATGAACATCGACCTCGATCCCAATACCATGGTGCGAGATCTGGACGCCTCCTACAAACAGATTGTGGAAATCTGTCGAGCGATCATGATGGACGCTTCAGTGATCATCATGGATGAACCCACCACATCCTTGACGGAACCGGAAATCGAACGGGTTTTTCAGATGATGCGAACTCTCAAGGAGCAAGGTGTGGGCATTGTGTTTATCTCCCACAAGCTCGGTGAGGTCATGGAGATCTGCCAACGTTACCTGGTGCTTAGAGATGGTGAGTTGGTGGCCGAAGGACGAGTGGAGGATGTCACCACGGATGATTTGGCCCGTTGTATGGTTGGCCATGCCCTCGAGATTCGTGCTTCGGCCAGAACACGAAATCTAGGTCGGGAAGTGTTACGGCTGGAGGATTTCACCCACGCACAGGACTTTCGAAACATATCTCTTTCGGTTCGAGAGGGGGAAATACTCGGGGTGACGGGGCTTTTGGGTGACGGTCGCAGTGCCCTCTTCCAGACTGTCTTTGGTGCTGACAAGAGTATCTCTGGCCGGATGTTCCTACATGGTGCACCCCTGCGAATCCACAGTACGGAGCAGGCGCTTAAACTAGGCATCGGCTATCTTCCCCGTAACCGCAAGGAAAACGGTATCATTAAAGATATGAATGTCCTGGAAAACGCATCCATTGTGGCCTGGCCTCTCTTTGCCAAAAGAGGAGTGATTGATCAGGATCGACACCTGGAGCTTTTTTGCTGCCAAAGGAAGGAACTGGACATTACCATGCAAGATGTCAGTGACGCCATCAATACGCTCTCTGGAGGGAACCAGCAGAAGGTTGTGTTAGCTAAGTGGCTGGCGGCCAACCCGAAGTTATTGATTCTCGATAATCCAACCCAAGGGGTTGATGTGGGAGCAAAAGAAGAGATTTATGCGATTATTCTCAAGTTAAGCGAGAAAGGGATGGCCATCGTGGTTTTGTCCAGTGAAGCCCAGGAGATCATTCGCCTTTGTGATCGGGCACTCGTTATGTACCATGGCGAAATTCAAGGAGAAGTAGCAGGCGCGGCCATGACGGAGCATGACATTATGCGGCTGGCCACAGGCGGTGTGCTCGATGCAGTATAGGGGGGCGATGCAGAAAATGCAGGCTGGGAAAGGACCAAAAAAGAAGAACGTTATGAAACGGCTGATGGAAAAAAGGGCGGCCGATTCGCATGTAGGCATCGCCCTGGTTCTGCTGTTGCTCGTGGTTTTGCAGACGCTGGTGCTGGGGTTTGACTATGATTCCTTTGGGCACTGGTTTAACTCATGGTTCCGCAACTGGATCAATATTCTGCGGAACAATGCAGGTGTGGGAATTGTCTCTTTGGGCATGACGTTTGTGATCATCACAGGCGGTATTGACTTAGCAGTAGGGTCCACGCTGGTGGCCACAGGGGCTGTGATTATGACCCTCATTGATACCGGAGCCAAAGGGGTGTTAGGGGCGGCAGGGATGACTGGCGTGCCGGCCTACGCCATTACCATTGTGGCCGCGCTCGCCCTGGGTTATCTGCTCGGAACAGGCATTGGTCTTCTGATCACCAGGGGGCGCATTGCTCCGTTTATTGCCACCTTGGGTGCAATGAAGGTGTTTCGCAGTGTTACGCAGCACTTTATGCAAGGTTATAATCCCAGGGTTCCCAGGGATTTTCTGCAAATCAGCAATTTGCAGGTGGGTGGGCTGATGTTCATGCCCATCGTATATTGGGCAGTGATTGCCCTGATCTTGTACTTTGTCTCCAAGAGGACTACCTTTGGACGACAGGTGATTGCAGTGGGTTCCAACGAACGGGCAGCCCAGCTCTCGGGGGTTAATGTCAACAGAGTCAAGACACGAACGTACTCGCTCATGGGGATACTCGTGGCCATAGCCTCTGTTGTGCAGGTCGCCCGCATAGGTTCTATGGATTACGCTAACGCTGGAAGCGGCATGGAGATGGATGCCATTGCTGCCGCCGTTGTCGGTGGAACGAGCATGGCCGGCGGACGGGGTACCATTTTGGGTACTGTCTTGGGCATGTTGATCATTGCGGTCATGAATAATCTGCTCAACCTTTTTGGTGTGCCTCCTTTCCTGCGGGAAGCGTTTAAGGGCCTAATTGTTGTCATGGCCGTACTTCTACAAAGAAAACAAAGAGCGTAAGGAAGGAAAAGATGACAGAGTTGAATGAGCGAGTGGAAGCAGCACGCAGGCTGTTCCAGGAAGGTTTCAACTGCGCACAGGCAGTTGTAGGTGCCTTTTACCCTCCGGAGAAGAGGGAAGGCCAGTTGGCCCTCAAGTTGGCCTCGGGTTTCGGCGGAGGGATGCGTAGGGGCGAAGTTTGTGGAGCGGTCAGTGGTGCGGTTATGGTGCTTGGTATGAGAGAAGGATACTTGGCAGGTGATCAGGCCGCCAAGCTAAAATCCTCTGAATTGACCTCAGCTTTTATGGAAGGGTATGCCCAGCGGCAGGGCACCCTGTATTGCCGCGAGATCTTGGGCTATGATCCTCGGGATGCCGAGGCCGCAAAGAGGTTTGCGG
>FZPS01000002.1_pt27 | contig 30168 bp, 16 predicted proteins | sample 1817821 | NCBI WGS metagenome assembly FZPS01 (sample SAMEA104158645, study PRJEB21678) | metagenome | place: Germany | collected 2015-04-21
TTATAGACCAGCCCACTTCTAGGGTTTGGCTGTACTCCCCCAAGCTCAACATATTTTATATTTTCCTTTTCCAAAGATGCCTTTACACGGTCTAATAATCCGGATCGAACTACAGATCCTCCACCAAAATGGATAAGTACCTTACTTCCACCAAATCTTTTAACATAATGGCCGGCTTCATTTTCAGTTTTTCTACCAAAAACAAAATAAGTAGGGCTATAAAAAGTAAAATTATTCATACTATCTCCTTCCTATAACTTTTTTATTTCAAGGTCATTAATATTTGCATGTTTATAGGAAATTGTAATGCAAAAACTAATAATTAATAAAATAATAATAACTTCTATTGATTATTGGCATAAGTGTATGATACAATAACTTTGTATGACTGTGGTCAATTCTCTTAACCCGCATTGTTGTGATCGGAGGTTTTAATGAAAAAGAGGTTATTGCCGATATTTGCCGTTCTTTTGCTGCTTATAGCCCTTTTGACGACGGTCGGCTGCGACAAAAAAGAAGTGCCCATCGAAAGGATAGCGGTTACTTCTTTGCCCAGACTTGAATACCTTAAAGGCCAAACCTTCGATTTGAACAACGCGAAATTAACCGTTTATTACGCCGACGGCACATCCAAAACAATTCCTCTTACATACGAAATGATAAGCGAATACAATCCCCAAAGGCTGGGGGAGCATATTCTTTTGGTCAGATACGAAAACGCTTCCACCAACATAAAAATAAGGATTTCCAACGCTCCTATCGTTAAGGTGGAAACGGTGGAGGGCATAGCGCCTTTCAAAGACGAATACATAGAATCCCAGCAGCTGGACATAACCAACCTTAAGCTCAAGATATATTATGAAACGGGAGACCCCGACATTATCGATGTTACCGAAGATATGGTAAGCGGCTACGACCCCGATTTAATCGGAAGGCAGGAATTGGTAATACGCTATTTGGACAAATATATCGCCACAAGGGAAGTGACCGTCAAGCCCAAAAGCGTAATCAATATACAGCTTCAGCCCGAGCCCTCCAAAAAGCTTTATTTGGTCAACGAAAAAATAGACGCCCAAGGTCTTGAGGGCGGCGTGCTTTTTATCGCCTACAATAACGGATATACCGAATATAAAGACTTAAACGAACTGTTTCCCACCCAAGAGGATATCGATAACGCGCTGGTGTACGACACAAGCATCGACGTAAACAGAGAAATCGTCAGATTGAATTATGGCGGCAAATATGTAAATTTCGATATTAAAGTGCTTGTTAAGCAGGCGGTGGCTTTTGAGCTGATATCCAAACCCACTCAATTGCAGATTATGGGCACCGATTTGTCGTTAAGGGGCGGACAGCTGGAAATCACTTATAATAACGAAACTACCGAAATAGTCAATATGACCGACGAAAAGGTCATCGCAAGCGGCTATGACAAAAACACCATAGGCAAACAAACCATAACGCTTTCTTTTACCGACGTTAAGGAAAAATTCAGTTTTGAAATAGATGTTTATGACACAAAGCCCATGGCTTTGGAAATTCTGCTTCCCGTAATGGAAAACGGGCAAATTGTTTCTTATTCCCAAGCCGCGGAAGAAGATGCTCCCCCCGCTTCGTTTTATCAAGAAGGCACAATCGACCTTGATTTATGGGAATACCGTTTCAAAATGGATAACGGCACATATTCAAATATCTACAAGGTCAACCCCAACATGCTTGTGGGCGATCAAGGGCAGCTTGAAATCGGCGACTTCTTCGGCGTAAAGACCTTGACCTTTAAGTATTCCGCCGAAGAAACCGAGCTTGTCGCGGCAGTGGAAATCAATGTGCAAAAGAAAGAGCTTGTATCCATAGTCGTAACGCCCCCGACAAATACAATTTACTATCGCGGCCAAGGGCTTGTGCCGGAAGGAGCTTATTTTACCGCTTACTTTAACGACGGCACAAGCTTTACTCAGCCCGTTACAATGTCCATGCTGTCGGGATACATTCCCACGCAATTGGGAACGCAAACCGTAAATGTAATTTACAGAACCGAAAAATACGGCGAAAAGATGGACACATTCAAGGTGCTGGTGGTCAAAAAAGCCACATCCATAGCGTTTGAGAGCCTGGCCAAGACGGTTTATGTTGTAGGAGAAGAATTCGACATCCAAGGGCTGGTGATGAGGGTATATTACGAAGGGGATACTTCTTGGGAATTGGAAATCGCGCCTTTTGGAGAACAATGGGTGTTCAAAGATACGCTTTTTGAGCAGCTTGGCCAGCAATATGTTACCGTTGAATATCAGGCTTACGGGCTTATGCTTACCGCAACCATACCCGTAACCGTCAAAAACGACCCTGTGTCCTTGCGGCTTACGCGCTTTGATGGTCAAGATTATCAAGATATAGACGCTCTTCCCGAAACGGTGGCGGGCATGGATATAAACTTGGATAACCTTTATGTCATTTGCGGACTGGAAAACGGCGAGCAAGAAATCGTTAAGCTTACCTCAAACATGCTTGATTACAGGAGGTCGGACAAAACCGAAGGGGAAAGAACGGTTACCGTTTTATACAGAGGTTTGGAAATTGAAACCACGGTAACCATTGTTCCCAAAGAAATTTCGGATTTGCGGCTTATCGACGCTCCCGAAAAAAGATATTACAAGGCAATGGAAGAAGCAAGCTTGGATGTTCAAGGCTTGGAAATGAGATTGGCGTACTCCAATGAAACATATATCATCCTTAACGGAAACAACCTTATAGCGCAAACGGACGACAGCTTGACTTACAGATTCGTAGACGAAGAAGGCCTTGTTCAAGAAATTATTTTAAGCGTAACTCCCCTTGACACTACGCTTGAGGACGAAGCGGAAAGGGCGGACAAAACGATTTATATAGGCGTGGAACAGTTTGAAGTCAGCTTTGAAATCGTGGTGGCGTACAAAATAGCCACGGGTATTACTTGGAACATCGCCGACGAGGGAGAGCAGGAAACGCCTCAGCCCGAAATTACCGCTTTGCAAGGCATTAACAATATCAACTTCCCCGAAGACGCCAAATTTAAGGTCATTTACAATGAAGGCCAGTTCAGCGAAATAGTGCGGGTTGAAGATGTTATCGACGAGATTGAGATTTATGATTACGATTACACCAGAAGCGGCGTTATGACCATATATTTAAGGTATCAGGACATTTATCTGAGCGCCATATTGAAAGCAAGGGCCAAGGATTTGAAGTCCATTGATTTTGCCCCCGATTTTTTGGCGCCCGATGTTACCGAAGGCATGCCCCTTGATTTAAGGCAGGCCAAAATAATTGTCACATATTACCATGACATGGGCACGCCCGACGAAAGCGACGATATCCTCTTGCCGCCAGTTACCATTTCTTTGGCGGCGGGAATGACCGATTACAATAAAAACGACTTGACTCAAGGGGCAAGAACGGTTGCGGTAACTTATAAATATACGGGCAACAGAGAAGAAATAAGGAATTTGTACTTTAATGTAAATGTCGTCAAGAAGAGATTGGTCAAAATAGAAATAGGCATAATGCCCAAAACCAAGTATATCGAGCTGGATACATACAATTGCGACAACGGCACGGTAATTGTTTATTACAATAACAATTCCACCGTAACAAAATATATGTCGCAGGCTCAAAGAGTGCGTAACGACAATCAAGCCACGGAGAATTTCTATATCAATTACGGGCAATTTAACAGCGAAGACTTTTCGGGATTCGCCAAAAAACAAGAAATATTTATAACCTACAAAGAAGACGACCAAATTTGCGTTACCAGTTATGACATTATTATGCACGACAGGCTGTACGCCCAAGTGCGTTTTGCCCGCTCCAACGATTTTGACGAGCAGACCAACTCTTATTATTTCTGGTACGGCGAAGACAGGGTTATCGATTATCAAATACTCGGCTATCCCGAACATACCGATATCCCCGACGACGAAAACCTTATCGATTTACAGCTTGTTCTCGGCATAAATTATACCTTTAAGTATATAAATGAAGCTACGGGCGAGGAATACGGCGCTTGGCCCAAAGACGCGGGAACATATATAATTTACATCAATTACGACGCCGACGCCCCCGTGAACAACGACAGAGTGCACAACAGCTTTACGCACAACCAAAGGAAAATCGTCATTCAGCCCAAAAACATCCATATAAGGCCGATGTCTTTGCAAAAAGTGTACGGCGAGAACAACCCCGAATTTGTCTCCGATATATTGGCGGTGGAATACCGCGACAACGGCAACGGCGAAATTGAAATAGTTTATCATATCGAAAATGTGTTCGGATATAACGATACCGCCGATACTCTGGGCGAAATAATCTATACATGCATTGATTCAAAGGGAGAAGCGATTAATAAAAAATCCCCCGTCGGCAATTATGAAATCAGCGTAAGCTGCGCTCCGCACAGGAATTACAATATTACTTTTGAAAAAGCCGAATTCACCGTTACCAAACGGAAGGTGGTCATTATCGCCGACCCGCAGCAAAAAGAATACGGTCAGCCCGATCCCGTGTTCACTTATTCTACCGCCGCCGTTTTGGGCGACGACAAAAGCGGCCTTATCGAAGGAGACACCTTCTTGGGCATGCTTTTGCGCGTTAACGCAAGCGTCAACAGGAATGTGGGCGTGTATGAAATACTGCTGGGAAGCTTGACCAACAACAATTATGAAATAGAATATGTTTCCAATTACCTTACCATATATAAACGCAAGCTTATCATAATAGCCAACAGCTATACCAAGGTTTACGGTCAGCAAATGCCGCTGCTTGAGGTTACTCCTTATTCGGAAGAGTATCCGCAGCCGTTTGCTTATGAGGACTCGTTGCTGTCCTTGGGCGTCAATCCTCAGTTTAATTTCTTTGATTCAAACGACAATCCCGTAAGCGTAAACCAAGCCGCCGCCGTGGGCGTGTATAGGATAATGCCCGGCGGCGTAGACCTTGCCAATTACGAGGTGGAATATCGGGAGGGCAGCTTTGAGATTACGCCCAGAAAAATAAGGGTTATCGCCCGTCCGGGCAGCAAGATTTACGGAGAAGATGACCCGTCTTATTTCGAGTATAGCCTCAGCGGCGTGAGCGGGGAAGAGCAAAGCGGACTGTTTAACGACGACCAATTGATAGGAGAATTGACCAGGCAATTGGGCGAAGATGTGGGACAATACGCTATTCTGCAAGGTTCCCTCAACGATTGGAACAATCCCAATTATCAAATATTTTTCCAATCCGATACCTTCGCCATAGAACCCAGGCCCGCCCAAGTGGAGCTGACAAAATTATCCAGGGAATACAACGGGCTTTTGCCTTCCATTGAGGACGAATATATAGTTATTCACAACGCTCACGGCGACATAAGGGATAAAATAGAACTCCAATTCATTGCCGCCAGCAAAAATGTGGGCGCTTATAAAGTTGAGCTCATAAACAATGACTCCAACCATATCCTTGAGCTATATCAGCCGTATAACTTTACCATTACGCCTAAGGTGGTAGCCACCCAATTCTTTAATATACCTTACGGCAATTTGGTGGACGGAGAGTTTACGGGCAGCGTGTACAAAGGGCATCCTTATTATTATGAGGCCAGGGTGCTTTCTTCGGATATTTGCCAAGGGGACACCGTGGATGTCATCATCCATACCGCCGACATAACCGAAAACCCCGATGTTCCCGTTTATCTTGAAAGAAAACAGGTAACCGATGTGGGGATTTATTCGGTAAAAGCGGTAAGCTTGACCAACAACAATTATAGATTGAGAATACCCGACGACAATGAAATAGAATCCATAGGCGATTATCGATTGACCACATTTAAGATTATTCCTGCCGAAATCAAGGTTACGGTAACCGTGCCCAATATGGAAATATCCTTTAACCGCGGCTATGAGGTTAAGTTTAAGGAGAATTTGAGGCTGGACGGCGGATATTACCGCACCGACGATTATCGCCTGCTTACAAAAATAGACTTTGTGCCCGACATAATCGTTCAGCCTTACTATATTGACTCCGAAGGCAGAGAAAAGAGCCCGCAAGTGGTGTTATACAGAAGAAACGAACAGGGCGAATTGGTTATTGACCCCGAAACGGGAGAATATATAATCGACGGCTATAACATCAAAGCTCAGTCCAGAAACAAAAACTACACCGTGGTGCTTACCGACGCCGACGGAACGCCCATTGAAAGAGATGAAAACGGAGAGATAATCGACGCTAAATATCGTCTTAAGATAGTGCCTGCCTTGTTGGACATTACCATAAGCGTGGCGGGAGTTTCCAAAGTGTATGACGGCTTGGCTCCCGAAATACCCGAAGCCTCCATGGTCGTTCCCGCCGTAATAAAAGGACAGGTGGATTTTGAGTTCATAAGGCATATGGAAGAAGTGCCCGCGTTCATGGTCGATTATATTGTTCCTTCCGACACGGGAACTTTCGATATCGTTCCCGTATCGCTCAATTTGAATTATAGATTAAGATTGAGCGATACTTCCGCCAAAATATACACCATAAACAAAAAGGTTTTGAATTTCTGCAATATCGACCCGCTGACAAAGCAATATGACGGCCTCAAGCCCGCTTTGAGAAAAGAAAACTTTAATTTCGGCGAAATCGTGGACACCTCTATCATGAATTTTGAATTGGAATTTGAAACCGATGTGTTTGATGTGGGCTCCTATCCGTTTACGGTTAAATTCCTTTTCCCGCACCAGAATCCCGAATACCATTCCGAATACAGCAGATACCTTGACTATAACCATGTATTCGGCCCCACCGTATCCTTAAATAAAGTATTCCATATTACCCCCCGCAGCGTCAATTTGATTATGATGACATCGGATACCGAGGAAGGGTTTAATTGGAAATACTATAATGGCAAGGAAGGCGCGGTAATAAATTATTACGACGAAAACGGACAGCCGGTGTCTGACGACCAAAGATTCTTAAGGGCGTTTATTATCGAAGACGCGCGCGATGAGGACTATCTCAATGAAACGATAGGCGGCCAATTTGAAAACGGCGAGCCTTTGAGAAGAAAGCACCTTCTCAATCAAGAAAGCAATGTTTTGCTTAAGGATATGATTGCGGGCACTTTGAGGCTGGGCTTGCAGTCCATTCTCCACGCCCCGCGCAGCACCGACGTGCTTACAAGCAATATAACAAGCGCGGGCGTCAATCCCAATTTCCACATAACCAGAGTGGGCGATAACTTTACATTCACCATACGTATGCAAACAATCAAATATCATTTCAGCGGCATAAGCAGAATTTACGGAGAAAACCTGCCTCAAGACGCTTATATTTTCGATATCGAAGGTTCGGAAGCCGCCAAGATTTGCGAAGAATATACCACAATACAAGAATTGTTTGAAGTAGGCGCCATATTCTCAAGAACATATTTTTCGCCTTACGCCGTGGACAGCTTAGAGCGGATGGTGGACAATACCACGCCCGTGGGACTTTACGACATACTCAGCAACGATGTGCAATTGGTCAACGATTATATTTTGGTCCACGATCCCGAATTGTCGCGCAAAAAGCTTGAGATTACCAGAAGGCCTCTTCCTGTAAGCTATATCGATAAAGAGAATAAAACGGTAACAAGAGAATACGGCGACGAGCTCCACAAGGTCAATTTCACATATTTGTCAAATGTCGGTCAAGGAAGCGGCTTGATGAGCTGGGACGCCGATTTGCCCCTTTCGCCCGACTTTGTTCCTCCTCAGTTTACTTTGGTGGCGGGCGCGGGCGACGATATTTACAGAGATTGCGGCATAATCGAAGAAAGCGCCATCATTGTCAATTTCTCCGACCTTGGCGTAAATCCCAATTATTACTTTACTTACTATGAATTCTATGACGACGTCGTCAATGATTTTGTACAGCCCAAGCTGGAAATAACCAAAGCCACTCTCAGCATAACGGTATTGAGCGAACAAGGACAGCCTTATTTGGAGGCCACATACGGCGATCCTCCCGCTTCAAGCTCTTATTATTTCGACTGTCAAGGCTTTAAGCTCAATCAAAATCAAAACACCGCCGCCGTAAGGCCGGTAACCTTGTATCTTCCCGCCGAAACCGTACTGATAGACGGGCAGGAAGTTACATTTAACGCTTCAAGCATAGAGTTGAGCGATTTGTTCCTTTCCGACGTGTTGAGAGTGAAATTGGATTTGCATGTAAACTGGAACAGCGACCTTCAGCAAGTTCAGCCACATGAAATAAGACCTTATCTTGCTTATCAAGGCGTCATAAGAAGACAGGCCGCCGACGGTTCATGGCATGATTACCATTTGAACGAAGAAGTGACGCTTGAGCTTACCAATTATTATATCGTTCCTCAAACCACCCAGTACTTGGTAAAGAAAAGACAGCTTGACGTTTGGCTGAAACTGCTCGATAGCGGCAATATGGGCGAACAAGCCACATTCAATATATTGTGGGACGAAACGCCGTATTTGGTATCCAAAGAGAGAATTCTTCTTGCCGACGGGTTTACCAAAGACCAAATCCTGCTTATGAACCACGATTATATGAACATAATCGAAGAAGCTTTGATTGCCCAGCGTTTGGATTTGGTGGAGCTGGCGCTTAGGTACGGAGGCAAGGAATATTTCCTCGATTATTATCAGATTGTGTATGAGGTAGAGGAAATAGACGACAAATACGCTCAGCTTACCCAAGAACAGCTGATGGCCGCCGCCGTCGAATATCCGTTCACTCCTGAACAATACGAGGAGATATATAATAACGATTTGACGCAAGACGATATAGAGTACATATATTCGATATTGGTTACTGAAACGCACATCAATTATATATATGAAGCGCAAGGGTACACCCAAGCCGATCTTGATGAAATTATCGATATAATTATGGAAAATTTGGACTATGACGACCAAAGGCTGCTGTTTGAGTATGTGTACGATTTCGGCGATTTGGCATACGGCGACACAATCGGAATCAGCGCTTTTGACGCCATAAATGTCAGCGGCATATATTTGGATTACGATATACACAGAGGGGAGAATAAATCCATAAAGGCCAACGGCGTAATAAGCGATAATTATGAAATCAATTATATCGCGAGCAAGCTCAATATTTACAGATACGCCGTATCCTTGGGCTATGACAATGAATTGCCCAACATTATGCTTACCGAAACCGACGAATTTATGGTAAGGGTGAATTATGTGGACGGCTCTTATGAGTATTTAAGCTTCAAGATGCCCAGAGCTTCCGATTACGAAAAACTGGTGGATTATAATTGCGAATTTGAATATGTGCAGCAATTCTCAATGGAAAATCTCAACGCCAATCAGACGGCGGGCATACGCTTTACCGAACAATTTTTCGGAAACAAGAGCTTTGTCATCGACTCCAAGCCCTTCCAAGTAAGGGTATTGAGAAAGGGCGACGACTTGTTGCTGTGGGGCAAAGACCAGCCTTTGGGCGACGGGAAAACGGGCGGCAGCTTTGTATCCGCCATAGACAACAAGAGCATAGGCGAAAAAATCGACGCCAATTATACTTATTATGTTGCCGACGGCCCCACGGCGGAAAACGCTTTGGTTTATAATTACGATATAATAAAAGCCGCCTTTACGCTCTTCCCCAAAACAAATACGGACAGCTATTACTTTGAGATTATCGTAAACGGAACGGTAAGCGAAGGCAATTATCTTGCTTTAAGGTTCTCAAGCGGAAGCACCCAACAGGTTACGCTTGTGGCGGTAACCGACAACTTTCCCGTCTACCATACCGTTGCCAAACCCGGAAATATCGATTTGTTTGACGGAAAGAGGCATGAAATCATAATTTATGTGGATAAACTGGGCACCCGTCAAAGCGACGCTTCGGGATATAAGCTTTTAGCAATTATCGATAATTGCTGCTATTTCAATTTCACCACGCTGGGCAAAGGATATGTTCCTACCGACTCGTCGGTGGCGGGCTTTGAAGCCAATAACTGCGTGGCCTATATTTCAAGATTCAATCTTTATCAGCAAGGTTTGATGTCCTCAAGAGCTTTGAAGGTCCTTCCTTCTCAAAACGCCAATTATATTCACAGCTATTCCGTAATTGACGGCCCCATTGAGGTCAATCTTGCGGACTTGATACAAGCCTTTACCTTCCATTCCTCTTCCTATTACGGGCTGCATTCCGCCGCTCAAGCGCCCTTCACCTATGATTTCATCCTCAACGGAGAAACGGTGGCCGAAAGGGTTGGCGAAGGTGCAAGCGTTTCGCAAATACTGCATAAAGGTTTATATTCGCTTGAGGTCATAATTTATTGCGACTCCGAACTTATGGACAGCGTCAATATGGTAATATCGGTATCGGATAAATATGCCAACGAAATATTGAACGACGGCTCGCAGGGTCAAACGCCGTATATGGCCAAACCCGCCACATACTACGGATATTTGCCGCATGAAGGCGACGAAAGCGTTATCGGTTATACCTCGCCCGTACAAATAGTGGCCGCGAACAACAAAGCGTATACTTTCTATAAGAGCGTGTTTGAGCTTGATTGGCCCACATATTCGGACGGCACTTATCCGGACGCCGACTTTGATCCCATTAACGACTTCATGCCCACCGACCCGAATAATTGGGATTATCCTTTCAGCGCGGCCTTTATCCTTAAGACCAACAACAGCAATATAGATTTGCGCAAATACGACCCCGTGTCTTCTTATCCCACATTAAACGGAATAGGGCTGTATGTGAGATACGACGGAAATACCTTCTATACCAGAATATTTATCCGTCTCGCGGGCTTGATAAGATATACCTCGGAATTCACAAACATAAATTGGAAAGGGCAAAACCGTACGGTTTTGGAGGCCGCTTTCGACGAAATAACCGGAACCATAACCATATATGTCAAGAATGACGGGGATATTCAAATAATATGTCTCAGAAACGGTTATTCGCTTCAATCGGGCGGCAGCTTGGATACCACCACATTGCTGCCCATAATCCAAGACAACAGCTCCACTTCCATGATTATGCTCCGCAACGCCAAAATAAGGGTTTATCAGGCGGAAACGGGCGTAAGAAAGGTACTTAACAACAATTATTATAATTTTGACACCAAACAATTGGTGGCCAATACCGACATCACAAGCTTCTATATGAACGACAGAATATTTATCGACAACGGAAGCGTAGCCCCCAAAGCTGACAGCTATGACACATATACCATTAAATTCAAGGGGCGGCCCGTGGACGATATAAGCTATCAAGGCGATTATTTGAAATTTATTGTGGGAACCAATAATCCCACCTTCCTGCATGACGGGCACAACCGAGGCATTTATATCGGATACAATAAACAAGTCCTTGGCGGACAGGATACATATTTGTTATACTTCGCTTTCTATAAAGCGATAGGAGGACAAATACGCTTATACAGAGAGCAATTCCTTGCTTCGTCGAACACAAGCATTCCCGGCCTTGAATATACCATGGAAATAGGGAATCTGCTTGACGGCGAGGAGCATACCTTGACTTTCAGCTTCACCAGGGATATTCACCTTATTGAAGACGCCTCCGTGGCTCATAACCGATTCCTTTGCAGCCCCGCAAATCCCATGAGCGTATACTTGGGCAGGGTATATTTGGACGGCGAGTTGATTCCGCAAGAAGTGTATATCCCCGTCAACAACGACTTGGCAAATTGGATGAGGAACGACGGTCAATATTACGGCGATAACGCTTCCGGTCTTGACTATGACAGCAAATTCTTGCCCAAATACTTGTATCCCGGACTGGAATTGCTGAGAGCGGATATCGATGTCATAGAATGGATATTAAACTAACCGCTCAGCCCGGCAAAAGGGAAGAAAACTAAAAACGGCGAAATAAATCCGTAAATATTAAGGCATACGCTTGCGCCCAATAAACAGTTTATGATATAATCGTTAATGCCGTGGCCCCATGGTCAAGCGGTTAAGACTCCGCCCTCTCACGGCGGCTACAGGAGTTCGAATCTCCTTGGGGTCACCAAACCACCGCAAGGTGGTTTTTTTATTTTTCATGTTTTTTCGATAAATTAGGCAAATTAAGCCAAATACTAATGGCATGCGGGATTTAACCAAAGGCAGCGTTCCCAAAATGCTTTTTAAGTTTTCCATGCCGCTGCTGCTGTCCACTGTAATTCAAGCGATAATCAATTTAAGCGACCTTATGGTGGCGGCGCTTTTTTCTCAAAGAGGGGGCATTGTGGCGGGCGTGGGACTGTCAAGCCAAATCAATTATCTTATCATTAACGCCGTTATCGGGCTTTCAACGGGCGGCGGCATTCTTATCAGCCAATATTACGGCGCCAAGAAAAAAGAAGATATGAATAAATCCATTCATGTCATGATAAGCATGCTGATTGTGGCCGCCGTGTTATTGTCCGCCATTACCATGGCGCTGTCCTCGCCCATATTGAAGCTTTTGAAAACGCCAAAGGAAGCTTTGAGAGAAGCCAAAGACTATTTGGTATATACCATGGCGGGGCTTATTTTTATCTTTTTATACAACGGAATAAGCGCCGTTTTGCGAGGGCTGGGGGATTCGGTAAGACCTTTGATTTTTGTGTGCGTGGCGGCGGTAATAAATATCGGACTGGATGTGGCGGCGGTGGCGCTTTTGAAAATGGGAGCGGCGGGTTTGGCTTTGGCTACCGTCATTTCGCAATTTATCGCCGCTTTGATGAGCGGAATCTGTTTGATAAAAAAAGGCAAAGAGTGGGGGTTGACTAAATATAAATTCTCGCTGAATAAAGACAAATTGAAAAAGCTTTTGAAAATCGGACTGCCCACATCCATTCAAAACACCGTGGCATCCCTGTCCTTTTTGGCGCTGACCTACATCGTCAATATCGTGGGGGCAGACAAAGCCGTATACGCCTTGTCGGCCGCAAGCATAGCCTTCAAAATAAATTCCTTTGCCGTTTTACCTTCCCGCTCCATGAATAACAGCATATCCGCCATGGTGGGGCAGAACAAGGGGGCGGGGGACAACAAACGAATAAAAAAGACTTTCGCTTACGGCTTGCTTTACGGGTTGTGCTTTGGAATTTTGTTTACCGCCGCAACATTTTTCTTTGCCCGCGGATTGCTTAAAATCTTCAAAGCGGACAACCAAACCTTAAGCTTTGGCATACCATACATTAAATCCTTTGCTTTTGATTATTTGCTGTTGCCTTTTGCGGTAAGCCAATACGGCTTGGTGGACGGGCTGGGAAAAACCAAAGTCAGCATGTGGGTTAACTCCATAGCTTCTTTGCTTTTAAGGGCGCCCGCCGCTTATGTTTTGGGCAAGCTTCTTGATATGGGCATGGCGGGCATAGGGCTTGCCATACCCTTGACTTCGCTTTTCAGCGCTGTTGTCATGTTTGTTTATATCAAAACTAAGGTATGGAAACAATTAAAAAAGCCGCTTGAAAAGCAAGCGGCTTAAGTCTGTTTTTTTGAATTGTTTATTGCCAAAACTAATCTTCTTTGGCGTAAATATCCAATATGTTCAGCGCAAGCTTAAGCCCTTCGCCAAAGCATTCGGGGTTAAGGTTGTCGGCGCTGTCTTTGCGTGTGTGATAGTAATACGCGGGAGCGGGGTCCATAGCCGCCAGCGTTCCCGCAGTTATGCCCGCCTGGGTAATGGCGGCGGCGTCGCTGGCTCCCAGAAAAATTGAGCCATGTTTAAGGGGCTTGCCGTAAACCTTTATGGCGGCTTTGTCTATAAGCTCTATGGCTTGGTCGCTGTGCCTTACCAGTCCGCTCAGATCTTTTTCATAATTGGTGATATGCTCGATATCCCTCAATGTTTCAAAGCCTATAAACATGGTGGGAATTTGCTTGCATTCCTCAAGATGCTTTTGGGCAAACGCCTTCGCGCCCCTCAATCCCGCTTCTTCCGAACCCGTTATCAGCGCCGTTACTTCGATATCGTCATAAGAAATATCGGCTTCTTTAAGATATTTTAAGATTGATACGGCGGCCAGAGAACCGGTCAAGTTGTCGTTGGCGCCTTGCACCACCTTTTTGTAGTTAGAGAAAAAGAACAGCGCGGCAAAACCCGGCAAACAGCAAAGCATGACAATAAGCTGCCACAACGAGTATCCTTTGACCATGGCGGTTATGCTCATGGCCGTCAATACAAATATCCCCAGTATGGCGTACGCCAGTCCGCCCAAAAACACGCCCTTACCGAATTTGTTAAAAAGCGTCCATTCGTAAGCCGCGTCTATGTGCCCCGAAAAGATAATCCTTTTTTGGGGAACTTTTGCGGCCTGCTTTACGGCAATAAGGTTTGAGGAAGTGGTTTTGGGGTAAAGCGGGTCAAGGAATTTTTTGTACAAGCCGAATTGGGCGATAAATATTATCAGCGAAATAACCACCATGGCAAGCGGAGCCCATAGAACTTTTAGCGCAAAAAAGATTATGCCTATGACAAGCAATACGGGGATTATCTTGCTAAAACCCATAAAAGCTTTGGGGGACACCTCAAATTCTTCGATAGTGGTTTTGTCCGCCCAACCGTTGTCCACGATGTCTTTCATTAAATATTCCTGCGCCATTCTTTCTCCCATGCTGCCCGACTCCCGCGGCGGCAGATTGTTGCAAATATGCTTAATGGCGTTCATGGAATATTCCACGCAATCGTTATGAATCTTATCGTTAATGTTCACGGTCCAAAATCTCCTTTTGCAGTAATAAAAAACCTTTTACAGTATAGCTTTGCGGGATTAAAATGTCAATAGCGTTTGAAAAATTGTAAACGCCGTTTATTTATGTTAATATTATATTATGCCTGAAATTAATGCAATTCTTAACAATTTGCCCGCCCAAAGCGGGGTTTATATAATGCTTGACGAAAATAAAAATATTCTGTATGTGGGCAAAGCCAAGAGCTTGAAAAACAGGGTAAGGCAATATTTTTACAACAACGCCCAAACCGAAAAGACCCTCGTTTTGGTTTCCAAAATCAAAGACATTAATTATATCGTTACGCCCACCGAATATGACGCTCTTATACTTGAGAACAATTTAATCAAGGAGCACAAGCCCCCGTACAATATTCTGCTTAAAGACGACAAGACATATCCTTATATTAAGATAGTGACCAAATCCGATTATCCTACCCTTGAGATAACCCGCAAGCTCAAAGCCGACGGAGCGAGATATTTCGGCCCGTATATGCTGGGAATTTCAGTAAGCGAAATAATTAAGCTAATTCAATCGGCCTTTCCCGTAAGAACATGCAAAAACACAAGCTTTTATCGAGCCAAAAGGGAATGTTTGAATTATCATATCGGCAGATGCTTGGCCCCCTGCGCGGGCAGAGTGTCCAAAGAGGAATACGCCAAAATTATCGATAAGGTAATAGAATTTCTTTCGGGCGACAACAAGGAAATCGAGCAAAGGCTCAAGGACAAAATGAACAGCGCCGCAAGCCGTCAGGATTTTGAGAGCGCCCTTTATTATAGGGATATGCTGCAAGCGCTGGACAAACTGAACAGAAAACAGGCCATTCCTTTTAAGATTGAACCCGACATAGATATTTTCACTTTCGCCACCAACGGAGAAATCGCCGTAATCAATGTCAGCGCGGTAAGGGGCGGCAAACTGCTGGGCAGCGAAAACTTCGCGCTTAACGACACTTCTTACCAAAACGCCATGTCCGCTTTCATTATGCAGTACTACGATAAAAACCCCGTTATATGCGATGAAATTCTGGTCAACGAGGAATTGGAGTTTGGCGGGGAATTAAACGATTATTTGTCGGGAAAAACAAAAAACAAAATCAATATCGTTTGTCCGCTGGGCGGGATAAGAAAACAGCTTACGGAAATATCTTTGACAAACGCCAAAATTTATTTGGACAAGCAAGCCGCCTTTCTGTTGAGAAAAGAAGATTTGACCTTGGGGGCCGTGCGCCAGCTCAAGGAATACCTTAATCTTGAAACCTTGCCCCGCCGCATGGAATGCTATGACATATCAAACATAAGCGGTCAGGATAAAGTGGCGAGCATGGCGGTTTTTGAGGACGGCGAGGCCTGCAAAAAACATTATCGCCACTTTAAGATTAAGACGGTAAAAGGCGCCAACGATTTCGCCAGCATCAAAGAAGCTTTGCAAAGAAGGCTGAAAAGGCTGGCAGAGGGCGATTCCGACATAAGCTTTTCAAAAAAGCCCGATTTATTGATAATCGACGGCGGCAAAGGACAATTGTCTTCGGCAATGGAAGCCTTGAAAAGCGCGGGCGCGGATATTCCCGTAATCAGTTTGGCGAAAAGGGAAGAAGAGGTTTTTATGCCGCAAGTCAGCGGCAGCGTTATTTTGCCTAAGGACAGCTTGGCGCTGAAATTGCTGATAAGAATCAGGGACGAAGCCCACCGCTTTGCTATCGCGCATTTCAGAAAGCTGCACAGACAAAAACAAACGGTAAGCGAATTGACCGAAATTGAGGGCATTGGCAAGGAAAGGGCAAAGCAGCTGCTTACGCATTTTCGCGGTATCGATAAGATTAAAAGCGCCGATGTGGAGCAACTGTGTCAAGCAAAAGGCATAAGCCGCTCCTTGGCGCAAAAGATATACGCTCATTTTCATAAAGACGACAACACAAAGGAGAATTTATAAAGGAAAATGAAGTACAAAATGATTGTGGCGGATTTTGACGACACATTGCTTAACAGCCAAAGGACTTATTCCCAAAGAATAAAAAATATCATAAAAAAATATGTGGACAAAGGGGGTAAGTTCGTTATCGCCACGGGAAGGATGACCGCCGCCGTTTTGCCTTATTGCCGCGATTTGGGCTTGAAAGGGGAAGTCATAACTTATCAAGGGGGCGTTATCGCCGATATCGAAAGCGGAGAGATTTTGGAGCAAACGCATATTAGTTATCTTGACGCTTATAAACTTGCTTTACATATAGAGGAAATGGGATATTATTATCATGTGTATTGCGGGGACACCTTTATTGTCAAAAACGCCACCCCCCAAAGCGTCAGATACGCCAATTTGTGCAATGTGGATTATGTGGAATTGAATTATGACATATCAAAATTTATATTTGACAATAAGATTTGCCCTGTTAAAATGATGATAATAACCGAAGAAGACAACGTAATGCCTTTGATTAAAAAATTGTCGGCAAAATATTCGGATACCTTCTTGTTCAACACATCCAAAAAATGGATGGTGGAAATGGTGCCCGTTTTGGTAAACAAAGGCTTTGCTGTAGCCCAATTGGCCAAAAAATACGGCATAAAGCGAGAGGAAATAATCTGCATAGGGGATTCCTTGAACGACCTGAGCATGATTGAATACGCGGGCTTGGGCGCGGTTGTGGCAAACGGCAGCGCCGAAGCCAAAGCGGCGGCGGATATAATCGCCCCGTCCAACGACGACGAAGGAGTGGCGTACATTATAGAAAAATACGGTTTTTTGGAGTAGGTTATGACCATGTTTAACAGCGATAACATTTATCCCGGAGTCAAGGTAACTCCCGAAGAATTTGCCCAAAAGTGCGATTTGAAGATTTTTTTCAACGCGGGCAAAGAAATAGAGCTGCATTCCATGATAGTCAATCGCCCCGGCTTAATGCTGGCGGGCTATAAGAATGACTTTGCCGAAAAAAGGGTGCAGCTGATGGGCAAAACCGAAATAGGTTTTTTGCAGGACAACGATAAGTATATCGAGGCCTTTTTCGCTAAAAATATCCCTTGCGTGGTGCTGTCCAGAGGTTTTTTGCCTTCTCCCAAGATGAAAGAGATGGCGGAAAAATACCAAAAAACCATATTCTTGTCCCATAAAGATACTCTCGTGCTTATTGAGGAAATCACCAATTATCTGAATGATTTGATGTCGCCCACCGAAGCCGTTCACGGCGTGCTCATGGATATATACGGAACTGGCGTATTGCTGCTTGGAAAAAGCAGCATAGGCAAAAGCGAAACCGCCTTGGAGCTTGTGTACAGGGGGCACCGCCTTGTGGCCGACGACTCTGTAATTTTGCGCAGAATAAATGACAGAGTATACGGCTCTTCGCCCGAGATAATCAAGAATCTGATGGAGATAAGAGGGGTGGGCATTATCGATATAAAAGCCATTTACGGAGCCGGTTCGGTAATTGACAGAAAGAGGGTGGAACTGATTATAGAACTGGAAAAATGGGATGAAAACAAAGAGTATGAAAGAGTGGGAAAGGTGGCAAAATACCAAACCATTCTGGGAATTGAGATACCCAAACTCGTAATTCCCGTTGACGCGGGCAGAAACCTTGCCGTGGTCATTGAGGTGGCCTCAAGGGATTTTCGTTTGAAGCAAAGCGGCTATTCTCCTTATAGCGTAGTGCACAGCAGAATGCAGGAAGATAAATAGCATAAGCGTTTATACCCGATAATATCATAGTATAAAAGTCGTATTGACTACTTCTTGATATGAGGGTATAATGAAATCCGAGAACGATATAAAATTTTGTTCGCTTTTCGCCGACAAGATTTCCACGCTGAGAGCCGGCGGCAAATTGCTTAAAGTATGCTTTCCGTCCTCCATGGCGGATTTGTTTATGATAAGCGATTACATAAAAGAAAACGGTTGCGACTACATAATAACGGGAAAGCTGTCCAATATCCTTGTGCTTGACGGAGGATACGACGGCGTCGTTATCAATACCAAGAACTTGAAAGGAATCGATATCGAAGAAAACTTGATTTGCGCAGGAAGCGGCGAAAAATTGGCAAAAGTAGTCAATATGGCCGCCGAAAGGGGGCTGAGCGGATTGGAAAAGCTGTGCGGCATACCTGGAACGGTGGGAGGCGCCGTTTGCATGAACAGCGGCTGTTTCGGCGCAGATATGTCCATGGCGGTGGAAAAGGTTTACCTTTTTGATATGAACAAGCAAGAACGCGTTGTCAAAGACAAAAAACAAATGGGCTTCGCATACAGGAAGTCCGCCGCCGCCAAAGGCAATTACGCGGTTATCGGGGCGCGGCTTGAATTGGAAGAAAAGAACCTTTACGACATAAAAAACACCATGAGGTCGGTTATCGCAGTAAGGAGAGAAAACCAGCCTTCGCTGCCTTCCTTGGGCAGCGTATACAAAAGGGTGGGCAACACCGCCGCCGCCATATTCATAGAAGGAGCGGGGCTAAAAGGATATCGCGTCAACGATATGGAAGTAAGCGCCGTCCACGCCAATTTTATCGTAAACAAGGGCAACGGCAAAGCCGACGATTATTTGACTATAATGGAGCATATAGAAGAAAAGGTTTACGCAAGGTACGGCATTAAATTGGAAAGAGAGGTCTTCGTTGTCGGGAAAAGAGCTTAATATACAAAATATCGCCAAAAACGAATTGATTGCCAAAAAAATCTCCAAGGATTGCCAAAAGGCTTTTTTGTCCGCCGTGGCAAGGGGCAGCGGCCAAATAGCGCTGTCTTCGAGGGGATTTGGCTTGACATTCGAGCATGAAAATAAAGATTTGATTAAGCTTTGCGTGAGTATAATCGACAGCGCTTACGGCTTTGAGGGCATAGTAGAAAACAGCAATAAAAACATCGGCATGAGGGCGCTCAATCTTTACAGAGTTACCTATGAGCAAGGGGCGGACAAGCTTCTTAACGAACTGCGCATAATGGACGGCTATGAAACTGTAAAGGGCATCCCCAAGGAGTTTACGCAAAAAACGGCAAGGGCAAAAGCCTATCTTAAGGGGATTTTTTTAAGCTGCGGCGCTCTTTCCGTCCCCAACGACAAAGACGCTCAAGCCTACGAGGGCAGGAAGGGCTATCACCTTGAGTTTAATTTGGGCACCGACCTTATAGTCAAGGATTTGATAACTTTGATATGCAAATTGAGCGGCATAGAGCCAAGGAGCGTAAAACAGCGCAAAAACAGCCCTTCGGTATACATTAAATCCGCTCAAAGCATAAGCGATTGCCTTGCCGCCATGGGAGCGGCCAAAGCCGTGCTTATGCTGCAGCAGGTCATGGTGAACAGAGCCATGCGCAACCATTTGAACAGAGGCAATAATTTGATACTCGCCAATATCGACAAAAGCGTTAACGCCTCAAGAAAGCAGACAGAGGCCATACAAAAGATATTTGACGCCAAAAGGCAAGACCTTTTGTCGGACAGCCTCCTAAACACCGCCCGGGCAAGATTGAATTATCCCGACGCCGCGCTCAGCGAAATAGCCGAAATGACGGGAAGCACCAAAAGCAAAATCAATCACCACATGAGAAAAATTATAGAAATCGCAAAAAATCTGTAAAGGAGAGAACAGTCATGTTGCAGGAAAAAACCATTACCAAAGTAAACGGCATTAAGGCCGAGGACAGCGCCGTAATAGCGCAAACGGCAAGCAGATACAAAAGCGATGTGTATATCGTCAAGGGCAACAAAAAGGTTAACGCCAAAAGCTTAATGGGCCTGCTTAGTCTTAACATGAAGTATGGCGAAAGCGTTTATGTGGTAGCCGAAGGCAGCGACGAAAACGAAGTTTGCAAAAAAGTGTGCGATTTATTGTAACAGCTTATTGATATATCGGAGGTTTTATCTTAATGAAAGAATTTGTGCATTTGCATACGCACACCGAATACAGCTTGCTTGACGGGGCGGCTAAGATAAAAGAGCTTGTGGAAGCCGTTAAGGCGCAGGGCGCTTCCGCCGTCGCCATAACCGACCACGGTAATTTGTACGGAGCAATAAAATTCTATAACGTCTGCAAGAAAGAAGGGATTAAACCCATTATAGGCTGCGAATTTTATGTTACCAACGATTTATACAATAAAACCTCCAGAAGAGGCCCCGACGGGGAGGACGACGAAAGCAATCCCCAATATCATCTTGTTTTATTGGCAAAGGACAACGAAGGCTTTCATAACCTTATCAAGCTTTCTTCAAAAGGGTTTGTGGACGGATTTTACGGCAGACCCCGAATAGACCTTAATTATTTGTCAAAGCACAGCAAGGGGCTTATATGTTTGACCGCCTGCATAGCGGGCGCCATTCCCAAAATCTTGCTCAACAGAATGCTGCCCGACAGATACGAGCAGGCAAAAAAATACGCCCTTGAGCTCAAATCGATGTTTGAGGAAGGCGATTTTTATATCGAGCTTCAAAACCACCATTTGGACGTAGAAAGGGAAGTAAACCCCCAGCTTGTCAAGCTTGCCAAAGAAATCGGCGTCAAGTGCGTGGCCACCAACGATGTCCATTACATAAAGGAAAGCGATTGGAAGATGCACGATGTCTTATTGTGCATACAAACCGCTTCCGATTACGACGACCCGAACAGATTCCGTTTTCCCTGCAAGGAATTTTATTTGAAAAATTACGACCAGATGTTCGAGGTATTGGGCTGGTGCCCCGAAGCGCTGGACAACACCTTGGAAATAGCCGATAAATGCAATCTTGAGATTAAGTTCAGGGATTACACCATACCCGTGTACCAATGCCCCGACAATATGAAGGACCATGAATATTTAAGGAAATTATGCTATGAGGGGCTGCAAAGGCGGTACGGCGAAATTACCAAAGAAATAAGGGAAAGGGCGGAAAAAGAGCTTGATGTGATAATATCCATGGGCTATGCCTCTTATTATCTTATAGTTTGGGATTTTATCAATTACGCAAGGTCGATAGATGTGCCCGTAGGGCACGGCAGAGGCAGCGGAGTGGGAAGCATTGTGGCCTACGCTTTGGGCATAACAAATGTAGACCCTCTCAAATACGGCCTTATATTTGAAAGGTTTCTCAATTCCAGCCGCAACACCATGCCCGATTTCGATATAGATTTTTGCGGAGACCGAAGGGACGAAATAATCGAATATGTAAGGAATAAATACGGCAGGGATAAAGTTACCCAGATTATAACCTTCGGCACCATGAAAACCAAACAGGCCATTAAAGATGTGGCAAGGGTGTTTAAGCTTCCTTTCTCCGAAGTCAATTTGCTTGTCAAGAATATAAAGACGCTGGAAAAAGGCGTTAAGATTAAGGACTTGGTTGACCCCGCGGGAAAATACAAGGTTCAAGAACTGCTTGATTTATATCAAAGCAACGATGTATACAGGGAGGTTATCGACCTTGCCGCCCAAATAGAGGACATGCCGAGGAACAAAGGCAAGCACGCCGCCGGCGTCATTATTTGCTCCAAGCCTTTGACTGAAAAAGTGCCTCTTTCAAGGAACGGCGAAGACATTACCACGCAGTTTGATATGGTGGAGTGCGAAGAGCTGGGCTTGCTGAAAATGGATTTCCTTGCCTTGAAAACCCTTACCGACATCAAAATGACTTCCGATTATGTTAAAAAATATAAAAATATCGATATAGATTTTGAAAAACTGGGTTACGAAGACCAAAATGTTTATGAAATGATTTGCAACGGGGAAACGGATACCGTTTTTCAGCTTGAAAGCTCGGGCATGAAAAGCTTTTTGAAGCAGCTTAAGCCCACTTTGTTTGAGGAAATCATAGCGGGTGTGGCGCTTTATCGCCCCGGCCCTTTGGATTTTATCCCCAATTATGTGTATAACAAACAGCATCAGGATATGATTGATTACCGCCATCCCAAGCTGGAGTCCATACTCAAAAACACTTACGGAATAATCGTTTATCAGGAACAGGCCATGCAGATTACGCAGGCGCTGGCGGGATATACCCTTAACGAAGCCGATAATTTCCGTAAATTCATCAGCAAAAAAATAGTGGAGGACATTCCCAAGCATAAGGCTAAATTTATCAACGGCTGCAAAGCCAACGGCATTGACGAAAGCTTTGCCGAGCAAATATGGAAGGAGCTGGAAACTTTCGGCTCATACGCTTTCAACAAATCCCACGCCGCCGCTTACGCCGTATTGTCTTACCAAACCGCTTACTTAAAAAGGTATTATCCCGTGGAATATATGTGCGCGGTAATAAACAACCGTTTGGGCAATCCCAAGGACACAAGCAAGTATCTTAAGCTGCTTAAGCTCATGAACATAGAGCTTTTGCCTCCCGACATCAATTATTCCAACGCCTTGTTCACTCCTCAAAACGACAAGGTAAGATACGGCCTTGCATGCATTAAGAATGTGGGCAGGCAGGCCATAGAAGCGGTCATAAAAGAAAGGGAGGAGAACGGGCTTTTTAAGGACTTCTCCGATTTCGCGAGAAGGTCCTCAAGCGCCGCCTTGAACAAGCGCATGATTGAAAGTTTAATTAAAGGCGGGGCCTTTGATTGCTTCGGGCACACAAGAAGAACGCTTTTGGCGTGCTACGAAGAAATTTTGGAATTGGAATCCGACACCCAAAAGCTTATGGCGGGCGGGCAAATGTTTTTGAATTTCATGGTAGAGGAAGAATACGATTATGTGGAATTGCCCGAATCCACAAAAGAAAAGCTGGCGTTCGAAAAGGAAGTGGCGGGCAGGTATATCACCGGGCATCCGCTTGCGGGCAGGGAAGAGGATTTCAAAGAATTTAATTTCAATCTGGGCATGCTTGCCCCCATAGACGAAGAAAGCGAGAATGAAGAACAAGACGAAGAAAGCGTAAAATACAATGTGGTCAACGGCCAAGAGGTATATCTGGGCGGAATATTGAGCGACGTGAACATAAAGTTTTCTCCCAAAAGCGGCAGGCATTGGGGGTACGCCACATTGGAAGACATGTATGATTCCATAGAGATAATATTCTTTAATAGGGTTTTGGACAGGTATAAAAAATATCTTGTGGACGACGCCATAGTAAAAATCAAGGGCAGAATAATGCTGGACAACGAAGATTATCCCAAAATAGAAGTAAGGGAGATTGCGCCTTTTGATTTGTCCGACGAGATTGAGGACAACAGGGTATTGTGTTTGCGCATAGACGGCGACGACAACGAAACCTTTGAAAAGGTGCAGGAAATATTGATGGCGCATAAAGGCAAGAACAAAGTCAAAATACAAAGCGGCTCAAAGGTTTATTTGCTGAATTACACCACGGGGGATTTGGACGAAATTAAAGAAGAGCTTATAAGCGTGGTGGGCTTCCGCAACCTTAAGATTTTTGAATCTTAAGATATGGCGGCGAAATATTTTTTTCTCTTGAAAACAAGCTGATATATGCCGTACAGCACAAGGAAAGAACCCAAATATCCCATAAGCGGGTAAAGCTTGTCGGTTAATTCCTTGAAGCCGAAAACGGAAACGACAAGCCCTATCGAGGTGAAAAGCATGGCTTTTTTCATGTCCGGTCCGGTTATTATATAGAGACTTCCCACCAGCGTGGTAAACACCGCCAAATATAAAATTATGCAGCCTAATTCTATAAGCCCCACCGCCGACGCGGTAAAAAGCATGGGCATGGGCATGTTGAAGCAATCTTGTATAAGCAAATAAATCAGCACAAGCAGCGAAGATATTATTACCGTAACTATCAGCGAAATATTGACGCTGTCCGAAGGCTTAAGGCCTTTGGCGAAAGTGGATATGAGGTATCCGCCCGAAAGGATGTTCATGCAGGCGTAAAGTATGGGGGTATGCAGAGCGAAGCTTTGAAAGGGCAGAATGGGGGGCTTTACTTTTATGTATAAAAAAACTATCAAAACAAACATCATGGGCACGGCTACCGCGTTGAGCAGTTTTAACTTGTTCACGCCCATATAAATGCATACCAGGCAAAAAACCGCGCTTATAATCGTTCCGCCGCTTATCCCCAGCAGTCTTTGGAATATGTATTCGCTTCCCGCAAGCATGGCGATATAAATTATGAGGTTGCTCAATTGTATAAGCGCCAAAAAAAACTTGGACATTTTCTTGAAAGAGTATTTTAATATATCCCCGTCCGAAATTCTTCCCAATTCTACAAAAACATAGCAAAAAAGCCCGCAAAAAACCCCTCCCAGCAATGGAGAAAGGGGAGATGTGGCGGCAAAGTACAAAGCGATTTCCCTGCCCGAAGCAAAGCCCGCCCCTATTGTGGAGCCAATAAAGGTGCAGGCGATTTTCAGGTTTTTGAATTTATCCACAATATATAATATTGAGCGGGCGCTTAAGCTATGCCTTAACGGTATTTTATGGCCGCATGCTGTATCAAAAAGCTTTTTTGATTATTTTTTCCAGAAAAGCCACGCATAAATACATGACGGCGGCAAGCGCGCAAAGTATGACCGTGGACGCCATTACCAAATCCAATTGAAAAACTTGAGAGCCGTATACCAGCAAATACCCTATGCCTTCTCTGGATACCAGATATTCGCCCATAATCGTCCCCACCCAGCTTAAGCCCACATTGATTTTAAGAACGGATACCAAAGTGGGGATGTTGGCGGGAAGCACCAATTTGAAGAGCGTTTGGAGCTTATTGGCGTTCATTGATTTCATAAGCTGCAGCTTTTCTTTGTCCACTTCAAGGAATCCCGTCAGCATAGTTATTATAGTGATTATTAAGCATATCATCAACGCCATTGTGATAATGGCGGGTTTTCCCGCCCCCATCCATACTATAATAATGGGCCCCAAAGCCACTTTGGGCAAAGCGTTCAAGGTTATTAAGTAAGGCTGGAACACATCCTTTGCCATGGCGCTGCTCCATAAAAGCACGGCTATAAGCGTTCCCAAAACCGTGGAAAGAACAAAGCCCATAACCGTTTCGTACAACGTGGCGAAAATATGATTGAAAAGATTTTTGTTGCGGTACAGACGGGATATTATTTTTATTACCCGCGAAGGGGAGCTTGTGATAAACGGGTCGATTATCTGCTTGCGGGCAAGTATTTCCCATAATCCGATAAACAGTATCAAAAGGGTTATTTGCAGCGTTCGGGTAATCCATATTCTTATGCGCAGCTTTTTTATAAATTTCTTATGTTCGTCCGACATTTTCAGTCCTCCAATTCATTCCACAGCTTGTCGAAATAACAAGCGAACCCGTTGCTTTCCCTCCGTTTTAAGGGGCTTTTGCTTTTGTCGATGTCGATATCGATAATAGTCTTTATTCTGCCGGGACGCTTGGTCAAAACAATTATTTTGTCGCAAAGCGAAATGGCTTCCGCAAGGTCGTGAGTAACCAGCAAAACGGTCTTTTTTTCCTGCTTGATTATGGAGTATACATCGTCGGCCACCTTTATCCTTGTTTGATAGTCGAGCGCGGAAAACGGCTCGTCAAGCAATAATATGTCGGGCTTGGTTACCAGCGTTCTTATAAGCGCCGCTCTTTGCCGCATTCCTCCCGACAGCTCGGACGGCTTCTTTTTTCTGAAATCGTACAGTCCGTATTTTTTTAGCAAATTTAAGGCTTCCGCCACCGTGTTTTTGTTCTTTTTGCGCTGCAGCTCCAGCCCCAGCGTAACATTTCTTTCCACGCTGCGCCATTCAAACAGCTGGTCCCTTTGCGGCATCAAAGCCGTTTTGTTGGAGGTTTGCTCAAGCGGCAGCCCTTTTATGCGTATCTCTCCCGAAGAAGGGGGCATAATCTTGGAAAGTATGGCAAGCAGCGTTGTTTTGCCGCAGCCCGACGGTCCGACTATGCCCACAAATTCCCCGTCTTTTACCGTAAACGATATATCCTTTAACGCCACGGTTTCCGATTTTATGCTGTGATATGTCAAGGATACATTGCTTAGCTTCAAAATCTCCATTTTGTCTCCTTTGTCAATCGTTTAACAGGCTTTGGGCGATGCTGTTGTCCACCATTTCGTTAAAGTCCACCCTTTCTTCTATAATCCCGCAGGATTCCAGAATATCCAGCATATGCTCAAAGCTTTCTTGGTCAAGTATGGGGTCGGACATATAGGCGTCAATGGATTTGTAGCTTGCCACCGAGCTTTTCAAAAGCTCCAAGCTGGTGGTGGGGAAAGAGGGAGCAAGGCTTGTTGCCACCGTGGCGTTGTCCTTTTGCATTACAAAATCAATGCCTTTAATGATGGCGCGCATAAACCTTGTAACCTTGTCTTTGTTGTTTTTGATGTAATTCTTGGTGGCCATAAAGCATGTGTACGGGATTTCGCCCGCTTCCGCCCCCACCGAAGCCACAATATAGCCTTTGCCCGCTTGCTGGTATTGGGAAGCCGCCGGCTCAAACATGGTGCAGTAGTCTCCCGTTCCGCCCTCAAAAGCCGCCGTAATCAAATCAAATTGTATGTCGTAATTTATGGTTACGCTGTCCAAAAGATTGTTTTTGGCAAGAGCGTATTCCAAATTCATGGCGGGCATGCCTCCTTTTCTGCCGCCGATTATCTCAAAGCCCGTCAAATCCGACCATTCGAAATCGGGCTGCGGATGTCTGCCCACCAAAAACGAGCCGTCCCGCTTGGTCAGCCTGCCGAAAATAACGGGATAATTTTTGCTGCCCTGTAGATTTACATAAACAGCCGCCTCCGGGCCCATTAAGCCTATGTCGGCTTGGTTGGACATGACGGCGGTCATGGATTTGTCCGCTCCGCCCCCGTTGATTAATTCAATTTCCAAACCCTCTTCGGCAAAAAAGCCTTCGTTTATCGCCACATATAAAGGAGCGTAAAAGACCGAATGGGTAACTTCGTTCAACCGTATTAAATTTTCGTTTTTATTTTTTTCGCAACCTATGAGAAAAACCGTTATCATCGCTAAGATAATAACCACAACGATTATTTTTTTCATTGCGTCGCCTCCGTTCAGAATTTTGATAATACATACTATGTGCCTAAATATCAATTAGTGCTTTGCCTTCCTTTATGATATTCCAATGCGCAAGGGAGCTGTCGACGATTTTTTTATCCTTTTGGGCGCATATAAAAATTGATATATCGCTTGGCTGTGTGTTATAATGTTCGTAGATTATGAAGCAAGCAACAAAAATCGGCATAAAATTCCTTATCGTGTTTGTCGCCGCGCTTTTGTTATCCGCGATGGCTTTTTTGTGTTTTGACCATACTCGGGAACGGGCGCGCGCTTTGGACGGCGTAGCCTTCGCTTACGCCCGATGCATGAATTTTGAAGGCCAAGAGGTGGACTATAATCCGCAAGCGAGAGTTTACGCGCGCAATATAAAGGTGTATTTTGAGGTCTTTTCGCCGTATTATATCATTGAGGTGTTCACCAAAGCGGGGACTCTCATTGAAAGCGAGCAGGCAAAAGCGCCCCAGGACGGATTGGGCGGCTATGAGGTCTCTTTGTCGGGAGAGCTTACCGTAAGGTGTTACGCCGCCGACGAAGACAAGGTGAAAATTTCAAGCGTATTTGAGGACATAAAAGTATACAGCGACAATCTGCCTCCCCAAGAAGCTTATATCAACCAAATGCAGAATTGGACGCGCAAAGAAGAAGGGTATTTGGTGGAAATCGTGCTGGGCGAGGACAACGGAAATTCGGGCATACGCAAAGCCGATATCGCAATAATGTATGAGGACCAAACCGTAATCAGATCAATAAACACCTCCATAACCAATGACTCATTCAGAATAAACGACGAATGCCACATAGTAATAACCGTGTATGATAACGCGGGAAACAGCTTGCTTAAATCATATGCTTTCAATAAATTCGACTCAACGCCTCCTACTGCTCCCGAAATCAGGCTTGTTCCCAATGTGCAGCCCGACGAAAGCACCAAAGGCTATGTGGGAAGTTATCAGGTTACCATAAATTTCGGCGAGGATTTGGGCGGATCGGGAATAAAGCAAGACAGCATGGTTTATTTGCTTAACGGAGAGCTTTTTAATTACGACGGCGGCTTTTATTTGAATAAACAAATGAATTATACCATTGTCGCTTATTATTCCGACAACGCCGGCAACATTTCGCCCAGAGCCGAGGTCGAAGTTACCAACATAGACAAGCTTCAGCCCCGCATTCATGACCTGTTCCTTATGGTGGATTTGAAATCGCAAACGCCCTATAAGATAAGAATAAACTGCAGCGACAACGAAAGCGGCATTAAAAGCATTACCGCGCAAGGCGTCAACGCCCAATTTACGCCAAAGGATTATAATTTTTACGAAGCCGATTTCGCCGTACTCGACAAGGATTCCATTGTCATAACCGTCAACGACAATGTGGGGAACTATAACACCGCGCATATTTCCACTTACCATTTCGGCGACCTTGACAAAGAGAACATCGCGAATATATATAATAGAAAATACTTTGAGCTTGTTCAAGAGGAATATAATTCCGACAATTGGCAATTGATACAGAATTTATATGACCAGCTCAGCATTTTATTTATGTCCAAAGACGCTACCTATCTTGATTTTGAAAATATGACCTCCCGAATAGACCAAGCGATAGAGGGCATGAATTCCTTTGTTTACAGAATAGAAAGCCCTCCCGAAAATATGAGCGCCAATATTAATTATCAAATTGATATTGCCTGCGTGGACGGCTTTAAGAAAGGCGACAAAATAGTTTTGACTCTTGACAAAATACTTTTGGACAACGCCGCAAGAAGAGAATATGAAGATATCGCGGGGCGGCTGAGCGGCTTTGACACATTCTTTATCGCTCCGTTTGAGTTGACTTTTTATCATAACGACAACCGAATTGATTACAGCCTTGACTGGGGCGCGCAAATAGAGCTCGCGGTCATGAGCGGCTATGAGGCAAGATACTACGCCGTGCTGGATTTGCAATCAAATGAGCTTTTGGACATAGAAGTAATAAATAACCTCATAACCTTTAACGTGGACGGTTCGGGCAGCTATCTTTTGATTACCGAAGGGGATATAATCGTTAATGAGCCCCCCCAAATCAAAGGCATTAAATTCTTCGGGAAAATTATCAGTTATTTGCATTTCGGATTGGCCTTGGGCGGCGCGGTTTTGTTCGCCGCGGCGGTCATTGTTTTGTTGTATTTGAGATATAAAAGACCCGATAATCGCAAAATTAAATAAATTCCACGATATATTTGACAAAGGGGAATTTTGGGGTTAATATCAGAAGATAAGGGAAATAGCCGTTTTTTTGTTTATTTGTTCAAATACAAGAAAACAACAAAGGCGGACGGAAAGCGTATTTGATAAAAAAGCAAGTTACTTAGGGGAGAAAATTATGTTGTCCACATTGAAAAGTTATGCTCTTGAAGGCATTAACGGTTATTTGGTTGAAATTGAGGTTTACGCCCAGTCGGGCATACCTTCCTTTGATATAGTAGGCCTTGCCGGCTCCAGCATAAAAGAATCCAGAGACCGCGTGC
>FZPS01000027.1_pt341 | contig 30165 bp, 23 predicted proteins | sample 1817821 | NCBI WGS metagenome assembly FZPS01 (sample SAMEA104158645, study PRJEB21678) | metagenome | place: Germany | collected 2015-04-21
AATATCTTGAATGAAGCATCTGAGCATTTACATTATCATTGGCTAATTTCTTTCCATATAAAGGATCACCATACACCGGATGACGTATATAAGCCATATGGACCCTTATCTGATGCGTTCTTCCTGTTTCAAGCCTGCATAATACATGGGTTGCCGATTTCATTCTAAAAAGCACTTCAAAATGAGTAATCGCTCTTTTCCCTTTTCCCGGAACTACCGCCATCTTTTTACGGTTAGCCGGGTGCCGTCCTATCGGAGCATCAATAATTCCTTTATCTTCACTGATAACTCCATGCACAATTGCCTCATAAACCCTCTGCATGCTGTGATTACTAAGCTGCTTTGAAAGTACCCTGTGAGCTTCGTTGTTTTTTGCGACAACTAAAAGGCCTGTCGTATCCTTATCAAGGCGATGGACAATACCGGGACGTATAATCCCATTGATATCCGACAGTGAATCTCCGCAGTGGTAAAGCAGTGCGTTTACAAGAGTGTCATCCCTGTTGCCCGGCGCGGGATGAATTACCATGTCTCTTGATTTGTTAATTATAATAATGTCGCTGTCTTCATAAACAATATCTAAAGGTATTTCCTGGGGTGATACGCTAAGTTGTTCAGGGGCGGGCATATCGACTGTTATTGTCATATCGCGGCATGTTTTAGTTTTGCTTTTTGCAGCCTTTCCGTCAATTAGTACACGGTTTTCCTTAATGAGTTTTTGGGCATAATTTCTTGATATTTCAGGGATGATACCTGCCAAAAACACATCAAGCCTTTCTCCTCCGTCATCCTCAACCCTGAATGTAAGCTCTTTATTTTTTTTCATTTTTACACTCACCCCAGTCTGCCTTTCACCAGAAATATAAGGTGAATCGGCAGCTTTCCGGGTCTAATTCAGCCTCCTTAGCTATGTCCATATCAGTATAACCGCAACGGGAATATGCTGTCAAGACAGAAGGGCTACGTAGCATTTTTGTGAGTTTCGACTTGCCCGAGCTGAACTGTATAGCTCTTGCAAATGAAGCTCTTTGTTGACGTTTTATACAACAGTTCAAAGAGCAGTGTATGAACACTATTCCCGCAGGTCCTTATTCAGGTGTTTTTTTATAATATATTGGTGTTGTCGTGCATAGCATTAAACAAGGAAAAATGCAGTGCAAATATTATGAATAGGAATGGTGCGAATGCAATATTTTTATGATGACAAAATGATTCTAAGAGCTCTTGATGAAACCGAATTCTGGAAGCTCCAGGAGGCGGAGCATACAGTAGTTATCCGAGTAATAGTACCGGGTCTGGAAGACGAATACGTAAACCAATTACATAGCTACGAGCAGATTTTTTCTCAAACAAGGGCTGCAGCCTCAAAATATATGGAAGCGGCGTTAAGGTCAGGCCTGCAAGCCGGTTCACAGTTGGAACAGCAAATAATGCAGTTTCTAAATATATGCATTCGGCAAAGCCGTGACTTTGTTGCATTCCTTAATATGGTTTCCACACAAAGCACCGCTGTCATGGATAATCCTGTGGCAGTTACCGTTGTCGATCATATCCGCAGGGAATCTGAGTATTATATTGAAATCATTACGGCCGTGATGCAGTTGGAACAACGTGCCTGATACCGCTGCGCCTGTTAATTAAAGCCGCGATGTAACGTCGCATTTGTTGACTGCTTTATTCAATGGTAATGCCGGTAAAATAATGCTTTAATATCTGTTCGTAGTCATACCCCTGCCGGGCAAAACCCTTCGCTCCTTCCTGGCTCATTCCGACACCATGGCCCCATCCTCTTCCGTTGAAAACATAAGTATTTGATGACATACTTACTTTGTGAACTCTATTGCCGCTTCCGACAACCGCAATGACAGCACTGCCGGAAGACAGCACACCAGTGCCAGCTGAAGAAACAAACGTACGCCCATCCAATGCCAGAGTTTTCAGAGTTCCATCCGATGCTTTTACAACCACATTTCCAGCGGACTGGATTGTGTATTTCTGGCTGTTCAAATTAAATATAAACCTTGTATCCTTCTTGTAATAAGTAATAGTGCCGTTTGTTCCCGTTATCCTCAGAGCGGTTACCCTTCCTGACGGCGAATATTCCTCGGCGCTTACCGAAACAATATCTCCAATTTCAACTCCGCTGACAAAAAGTATGCTCTTTATTTCTTCAGCCGTTAATGCCTTTTCCCATATATAATGGGAAGATGTTTCCGATTCGTAAGGGTCCGGTACGCTTATCAGATACGGTATTTCCGAACCCCAGACTTCTGCTATGTTGGCTGTCATTCCCCCGCTTGACGCAAAATAATAAACATGGGCAAGGCTGCCGTTATAAAGCATCTTTTTTCCCTTAGTTTCATCAACTGCCCGGTTTGCGGAAGCACGCTCCCCGTCATAGCCGCGGTATACCTGATCCTCGACTGTGTTTGCAAGATCAAAACCCCATTTATCGTTCTTTCTAAGATTTCGGTAAGTATATGTACGTGCGGCGACAGCCTGGGCCTTCACAGCCTCTAACGGCGCGTCAGCTTCGATTTCAGCCGGCACCACGCCGTATAAATACTGTTCGATATTCAAAATATTAATCAATGTAAGATCACTGTCGGAATATCTTCGGATTTCGAGATACCCCCTGTACCTCTTGCCATTTGCTGAAAATACATACGGGCTATTCTCCTGCTTCGGCCATACCTGCATGAAACCGTCCGCTCCGCCGTATATCATTTGAACATTAAAATTTGAATCATATATAACCAGTCTTAAACGATTGTCCTGCACAATTGAAACATCTTCTATTTCCAACAATTCTTTAGCTTCCGCACACCCTTTTTCAGCCGTATTCAGGTCATAATAAAACCCTGACCAGATTTGCCATCCGCCATCGTATGCAACATATGCATCCATTCCGGATTTTTTCACAGCGGCGGCGAAAGTCTGCGCTGCACTGAAATCAGGGAGGTTCTCTCCGATTTTCAAATGAATAGGTCCAATTACCGAGCCCTCATACGGTACTCCTTCGGTCGGTGAATATTCAAGCAAATGTCCCTGAGCAGTCAATACAAAATAGCCGTCTTTTCGTATAACAAATGAACTATTATCATTGCTTTCAACTAAAAGTTTAAAAGTTTCACCATCGGAATAGCCTATTTCAATTCCCTTTTCCGCATTAACAGATACACTGGAAACCGCATTGCTTCTGAAATTTAATCCAACCCTGATAATTTCGGGATATTGCGCTGCAAATACATTTTTAGCCGGAAACAGAAAAAAGCTTAGGATAATAGCTGCAGACAGTATAAATACACGCCTCATACAAAACCCCTCTTATCTTATGTTCATTTATATTTTTGTCTGAAATTGTCCTATAAGGCTCTCACTTAATTATATCGGTCACAAAGCGACATGTATATAATGCAAATATATCTTTCACATTATTGTCACTTAATTGTTATCTGTTTTTAAAATAATGAAAAATAAAAAAGAAAGGTAAGGATTCTTAGATACCTGATTCTTTCATTACTTTCCGAAGAGCCTTAACAGCCGCTGCAAATTTTGCAGGTCCGCCTTTTCCCATTGAGCTTATATCTATATCCGTTTCAAGCGCTTCAAGACCTTCAAACGAACCCAGATGCGGCTCCAGTGAAAGAAACATTTCTCTGTTAAACGACACGTTTATATCCGACAGAATCTCTTTTATCTTTCCATTCCCCATACCTGCCGGAACTACTTTTCCAGAATCGAATAAAGCGTCCTTTATATGCATGTATTCTATATGCGGTTTCAGCATTGAATATGCTTTGGGATATGTTTCAACGCCGCACTGTATAAAATTCGCAGGATCAAAAACCGCCTTGACATAACTACAATTCATTGACTCAATGATATCAACACATCTTTCCGCAGTATCACCGTATATTCCCTTCTCATTTTCATGCGCTAGTATAATTCCCGTTCCTTTGGCGGCTTCAGTAAAACTGTTAAAGCGTTCAAGAACTTCGTCGCGGAAATCCGCGGGATTTCCGCCCTCTGGTATATAAAAGCTGAACAAACGGATGTAGTTTGAACTTAATATCCCGGCAATTTCCAGTGTATGTTTGAATAAATCAAGATGGGCTTTAAACCGATCGGTTATACTAATCTTGCCTATCGGTGAACCTACCGACGAAACCGAAATTCCTTCACTGTCCAGCAGTTTTTTTATTTCTTTTACTTCGTTTATTGTGTATTCAACAATACCTTTCCCATAAACCCCTCTGATTTCCATATGGTTTATGTTATTTCTCTTAAGTTCGCTGATTTGTATATTCAGATCCTTGTCTATCTCGTCTGAAAAACCGCTTAATACAAATTTAACCATGGTTATCTCCTATTTTAATAAAGTAAATAATCACAGGGTTTATACCCTTTATGTTAAAATAATGGAATTACTTTCTTCTTTTATTATAAATATATACTTTACGATAATATTGGATTCATTTTCAAAAACATTGTAAAAATTTATATTAAAATTTTGAAATATTATACAAAGCCAATTATGTGCGAGTCAGGCAAGTTTTCCGCTAAAATCGATACCCGTAAATTAAAGCAAAGGAGATATTGTGCAATATAAAGAAACAAAAATAACGCTGTTTTTCAGATATTGCACAATATCTCCAAGGTTTTAACAGACACTTTACCTTTTTAAAATCATAAGAATTTAACACAAACAGGTGTCGGTACGGGATAATTCTGTACCTGATTCATTTCACCGTTTTTATCGTTAAAAGTAAATACGCTGACACAATCTGAATCCTGATTTCCTACCAATACAAAACGGTTGTCCGGCGAAAAAGTAAAATTCCGCGGAGTGTTTCCGCCGCTGGGAACATGCCCAAGGAATTTCAGTTTTCCGGTATGAGAATCAACAGCGTATCTGGCTATACTGTCATGGCCTCGATTGGATGCCAGTAGAAAACTCCCGTTTTTCGAAACGTGAAGGTCGGCGCAAATATTGTTACACGAATATCCAGTTGGAAGCGTGGAAACTTTTTGGATATCACGGAAACTGCCCCATTTGTTGTCCCAAGCCAGAACAGCCACTTCTGAGCTAAGTTCACCAATTAAATAGCATATCGGAAGGCTAGGGTGAAATTCACAATATCTGGGTCCAAAGCCTGGTTCACAGGTGTACGAAGCCTCAGTGAGCTCCTCCAGCCTGCCATCATCGGTTAATCTATATGCAACCACCTTATCCAGTCCCAGATCGGGTACATACAGGTATCTGCCATCCGGCGAAAACACCGCCGAATGAGCATGCGGTCCGGCTTGGCGGGCTTTGTTTACACTTCCGCCCTTATGCTGGATAAAAGATGTACACGTGCCAAGGCTTCCATCTTCCGCAGTATCAAATACGGCAACACTGCCCGTCATAAAATTTGAAACTATGACATACCGTGCTGTTCTGTCAACACATACATGGCATGGATCCTGCCCCCCGGTAGGTTTTTTGTTTAAAAATTTCAGTCTGCGCGTTTTTTCAATTGCGAAAGAGCTAACCGAACCGCATTCGCTTCCTTCGAATTCTTTTAACTCATTTACAGCGTAAAGATAGTCTTTTCCCGTTGATATCGCCAGAAACGATGGATTGTCAATGCCTTCTTCAACCGCAACAGGTATTAGCTCACCTGTGTCTGTATCCATTTCGTAAATATATATTCCCTTTCCCTTGCCATGCAATATTTCACCTGTACCAAAAAGAATGGGGCGCGTATATGTTCCTATATATAACGTTTCCCTGCTCATCTCGTTTCACCCTCATATTAATTTTTTCAGCGCGTGAATAATAAATTCATTGCGCTTTTTAGCCAATGACTCCATGTCCTTCTTTGTCCAATCATAAAAACCTTTTTTTGTTTTATAACCAAGCTCTCCCTTTTCAACAAGTTCCCTGAACAGCGGAGAAGCATCATGTCTGCTGCTGATAACAGGCAGTACCGAATCCTGCACTGAGCAGCAAAGGTCAACACCCACACCATCAACGTGCTCAAGAGGCCCCCATGCGGGAAAACGTATACCCATACCCATTTTTACCGCAGTGTCAACATCTTCAGGCGTTGCAAGACCCATTTCAACAATATTTACAGCTTCACGTATGACAGCCTGTAATATTCGATTGGCCAACTGTCCGGGCAGATCTTTTCTGACAAGAACCGGTGCCTTACCCCAATCGGTCAGACGTTCCTTCACCATTATCGCCACATTCTCATCAGTTTTGTCTCCCATAACCACTTCGACTAACGGCACAAGATGGGCTGGAAACCAGAAATGTGCTGTGAGGGTTCGCTCGGTATAAATCGTACGTGATGATATATCGGTTATTCGCAGACCTGACGTATTTGAAGCAATTGGTATTTCTTTTGGCAGCATCGAATCTATTTTCTCAAAAATTTCCTGCTTTAGTCCAAGATCCTCGTAAACAGCCTCAATTACAAGTGTTGCTCTTGCCATTGCTTCTTCCAGATTGCAGTCATATGATAATAGATCATTCGCACAATCAGCCTGCTGCTGAGAGGTAAGTCCATTATCAAGCCTTTCCTTTATATGTTCCTTAGCTAACTCAATACCAGATTTAGCCCGGTCGGCATCGACATCGAGCATAATAGTCTTTTCTCCGGCCAATGCGCTTACAGCTGCTATTCCGCTGCCCATCATACCACTGCCTGCTATCACAACTGCATCCCTATTCATCACGCATCTTCGCCTCCATTTGGATAAATAACCACTTTCATGACGTTATCCTTGCGGTTTACAAAAGTATCTATCGCATCTGCTATGTGCTCAAGATCGAAGGTGTGGGTCACCATACTTTCAACAGAGATGTTGCCGCGGCTGATAAGTTCCATTACTTTCCACCCTGTGTTAGGATTCGCTTTGGAACCAAGGATGGAGATTTCATTAGCTGTTGTATACCTGAGCGGAATCTCCTCCGTGACATTATCAGGTGCCACACCTAACATAACAACCTTGCCCTTACGACGGCACATGCGTATTCCCTGATTTATCGTACCTTTCGCACCCGAACATTCATAGCAGACATCAACACCCAGTCCACCTGTAAGTTCTCTCACCTTTTCCACCGGGTCGCACGCGGTAAAGTCTACCGCATCGTCACATCCAAGCTTTATCGCAGATTGCAGCCGAGAGCCACGTCCTATAACAATAACTCTGCCAGCACCAAGTGCCTTCGAGATCTTCATTGCCATTATGCCGATAGGTCCAGGTCCTATCACAGCCACCGTGCTCCCCGGCTTTTGGCATGCAAGTTCTATTCCATGAAGGGCAACTCCCGCAGTATCCGCCATAGCGCCCTCTTTATATGAAACCGAATCCGGCATCGGAGTTAACGACTTGATATGGTATACGTTATATTGGCAATACGCGCCGTTGTTAATAAATCCATAATGTCGCTGGCCGCTTTCATAATTGCCATAATTCAGGCAGGTGGTATAATGACCTTCAAGACAGTTGCGGCAGTGGCCGCATCCTTTATGGGCTTCTCCGCATACGCGATCACCAACTTTAAATTTTGTTACCCCCGGACCTACAGCAACAACACGTCCTGCCCACTCGTGTCCTGCAATAAAGGGGTAGTGCGGCGGCCATACTCCTGCGATATCCCCCCGAAATATCTCAGGATCACTACCGCAAATTGCCACCCCGCCAATACGGCAGAGAACTTCTTCCGGACCCGGGACTGGTACTGGAACTGTCTGAACCTCAAATTTACCGGGACCTGTTAACACCATCGCCCTCATTGTTTCGGGAATTTTGTATTGCATATTAGTAAACCTCCTTATTGTCTTTAGCCTTTTATACCTCCGGCGGTAAGACCTCCTGTAATTTTAGAATTTAAAAACAGATACACCACCAAAATCGGCAGCACAGATATTGTAACTCCGGCATAAATAGCTCCCTGATCCTGATAATCAGCTGCCTTGACAATTGCAATTGCCACCGACAGGGGAACCTTCGCATTTCTGGAAATAAACATCACCGGAGAGATATAATCATTCCAAACATGAACAAAATTAAAGATAGAAATTGTAAATAACCCGACACGGGAAAGGGGAATTATTATATTGTGAAATATTCCGATCTCGCTGTAACCATCAATACGTGCCGCTTCTATAAAACCATCGTCAATGGTACTTTCTATATATTGCCGAAGCCAGAAGAGTGTAGCCGTGTTAGCGACAGAAGGCAGTATTATCGGCCAGTAAGTATTTAACAGCTTCATCTTCGCGGAGGCCTGGTATATACCTAACAGGCTAAGCTGTGTTGGAATCATCATTGTTGCCAGTGCAATCGCAAACATTGCTTTACTGCCGCGAAAACGAAATTTTGAGAAACCGTAGGCGGCCATCGTCCCAAAATATCCGGACAGCAATGTGGATGGCAGTGATATTAATATGCTGTTTTTAAGTGAAACCATCATGCTTATGGTTTTATTCAGGCTCTTAATATTTTGAATAAGATTGGTGCCGGGTAAAAACGACACGGCTACCGATATTTGAGCATTTGTGCGGGTTGAATTTATAATCATAATATAAAACGGAATAATACATATAACAGAGAGCAGAATCAGCAAAAAATATTGAATGAACTTTATTAACATCTTTTCAGTCTTTTTCATTTATACGACGCCTCCTTTGCCTCTGTTATTTTCCCTGCCGTTAATTATTCGGAAAGTAAGGGCGCTTACCGAAGCTATTATAATGAATAACGCTACGGCATATGTTGCGCTGTAACCATATTGGAAATTTTTAAAATTAAGATTGTATAACTGCATTACCATTGTAAGCAGCGATTTATCAGGCGCTCCGCGCCCGTCTGTCAAAAGTGCCGGTATTTCGAAGTTCTGTAATCCACCTATGAACGATGTAATAAATACATAAGTGAATATTGGCCGTAAAAGCGGCATCGTAATCTTCCAGAAGCGCTTCCATGAATTGGCACCGTCAACAATGGACGCCTCTATTACATCACCGGGAATACTCAGAATGCCGGTGGTCAAAAGTATGGCAGCATAACCAAACCACATCCACCAAATAATTGCGGCAACTGCTGATTGAGCAAGTATTGGCGTATGCAGCCAGTCAATTTTTTCCTGAAGACCAAGCTTTGTTAATATCTGGTTTACAAAACCATTCTGGTAGTCAAGGGCAAGATAAGCAAACACTGCAATGGACGACGAAGTAACCAGGTTCGGGAAATAGTAAACAGCCTTAAAAAACTGTTTGCCACGCAAATGAGACTGAGCAAAAACAACAGCGCAAATTAGTGCTACTGCCAAACGGAAAAAGATATTTAAAACCCATATAAAAGAAGTATTAAAAATGGCTTTATAGAAATCTTTATCCTGTATTAACCGTTCGTAATTATCAAATCCTACAAAAACTCTGTCATTAAGGCCATCCCAGGAAAAAAAACTAAGGTTTATTGTATAGAACATCGGCAAAATCCTCATTATAAAAAGAGCAAGCATGAACGGTAAAACAAACATAAAACCTGTTTTGCCATAATTGGTTTTTGAAAATCCAGTCTTCTTGCGAATCTTCCGACCTGGTTTTTCCTGAGGAGATTGAGCCTTATTTACAACCCCAATACTAAAACGTGTCAACAATAAAACGAATTTTTTGTTCATTTTGTGCTAATTTCTGTTCTTGACAGCGGATAACAGGGTAATAGAGTCTTGTCAAAAAAAATGAAAGATAAGATGGCTTCAGTGAACAAAGAAAAAAGGCTTATGCTGTTAAGGCTTTACCTCTTCAAAACTTTATTGTAAAATAATTAGCAGAGATATTGGGATTATTCCATAAAATATTGCAAAAATGTTTCTGCTGCGGCAGACATGGTTTAAAGGTTCCCAGTAAACTACATGTCAATAATAGACTGAGTTGTGCGATAAGTGTGGATGAACCCTGCAATAAATACTGTTATATTTTATCGGGAGGATTCGCTTTACATGCTGTCTGTTTTTACTTCGGGTTTTCATTGCATAAAATCAAAAACAAAAAAACCTTTGGACTCTGTTAAATTTGATTTTCATCTGCATGACGATTATGAAATCTTTATTTTGTTATCCGGAGGCGTTCGTTACTTTATTGAAAAGACCTCATATGAACTTGTTCCCGGCGATATACTTCTGATTCGCCCGGGAGAAATTCATAAAGCAGCCTTTACATCAAATGAAACTTATGAGCGCATTGTATGCAATTTCCCCGGTGAGCTTATTAACATGCTTTCGGAAGAAGGGCATATACTTTCGGAATGCTATACTAACCGGCCCCATGGTGAAAAAAACAGGCTTGGAAGTACTGACGATGAAAAAAACGAGTTACTGGCTTTATTTGAAAAAATGATTATGCTTAAAACCTATCCGCAATTATGGAATCCCCAACTGCTGCTTTCCGTTTTCATTGAAGCGATGGTTAAGATAAACCGGATATTCTCTGATGAAACACGCTGCGCCCCGACGCATTTGCAGCATCGCAGACTAAAACCGATACTTGAATATATTGATTCGAACCTGAATATGGATCTCTCACTGAAAACTCTTCAAAGAAAGTTCTTTATTTCGGGATCATACCTTTGCCAAATATTTAAACAGACTACCGGTTCCACGCTGCATGAATATATAGTTTATAAAAGGATTTCAAGAGCGAAACAATTTTTGATGAGCGGGGAAAGCGCATCTAACGCTGCCTATAAAAGCGGCTTTTCCGACTATTCGAATTTTGTACGCGCTTTTAGAAAAGTTACCGGATATTCACCGCGAGAATACATTAAACAGGCTTTGCTATAACATACCTAAACACCTGAAGTAAAGTCGCGTACCTGCCGGAACGCGGCTCTGATTCGGGTGTTTTTCGGTTACGCCTAACGACATGCTCCAACGCCCTGCTGCTAACAGGCATCTGTGCAGCGGGTTAATGAACGGCCGTGTCTAAACAGAGTAACAAATTAATAAAAATGTAAAGGTTTATTTTGACCATATGTCTTTAATTACTGTCATTTTTCTGTTATACTATTGTCCTGCCGACAGTATTCAATTTATGTCGAAAAAATGATAGATTTATATTTTATATATTAATAAAATCATATTAATATGTGTATAAATATGCCGCAAGCAGACATTTTTTAGTATAGCTGCGGTAACAAGACCAGGAGCGTGTAAAGAATGACCAATCTAAAACAAAAGATAATACCAATTTTTGTTTCACTTCTTATATTAATAGCCGGAGGAACCGTATCTTTTGCGGAAGAGTTCGATATTTCCTCACCGGTAGCGATCCTTACAGAACTTGAAAGCGGTCAGGTTCTTTATGAAAAAAACGCTGATAAAAGATGGTCTCCCGCAAGTACCACAAAGATAATCACAGTACTTACCGCTCTTGAAAATGCCACGTTGGACACGGAAATGAAAGCCAGCAGCAATGCCATCAACAGTGTTCCGATCGATTACGGCATAGCCGGAATTAAGCCCGGTGAGATTCTTACTTTCAGGGATCTTCTTAATTTCGTTTTGATCATATCGGCTAACGAAGCGTCTAATGTTATTGGCGAAAACGTAGTCCCTTCGGGGAATATTAACGATTTCATAGATTTAATGAACAAAAAGGCGGATGAATTAGGGCTTAAAAATACGCATTTTACCAATACATATGGCCTTGACGAAGACAATCATTATACAACGGCAAGGGATTTGGTGATAGCCGCGCGCGAAGCCATGAGATATCCCATATTCAGGGAGATAGTAGCGTTAACCGAGGTTCCCCTGCCGGATACAAACCTTAGAAAAAAAGAAGGCTGGGACAGATGGCATATTGAATCAACAAACAGGCTATTAAAGAGTACGTCCGACTATTATGACAGAGTAACGGGAATAAAAACGGGATACACCGGAAAAGCGGGCAGATGCCTCGTGTTTTCTGCGATAAATAATGAAGGTCTCGAGCTGATCGGAGTTATCCTTGGCGCGGAAAATAATGATATTCTTTTCGCGGAAGCAAAAAAGCTTCTTGAATATGGATATATTAATTACAAAATTCAAACATTGGCTTCATCGGGTGAATTTTTCGGAAGATATGAGGTAGCCGACGCTGTTGACAATATCTCTGTGGAATTACAGACGTTAGGCACTGTAAGCCATCTTTTGCCTGTTTCACCCGAAAAACTTCAGTCGGAAGTAACCGTTAAGGAAGTATTGAATACTCCATTCTCGGCCCCTGTGGAAAAAGGTCAGATAATGGGCACTAAAACCTGGTTCTATAATGGCGAAGAGATTGGAAGCGTTCAGTTAATTGCGATGAATAGCATCGAAAAAACAATACATGCTAAAATACGGGATAAAATAGACGAACTGATTGAAAACAATACGATAAGAAATATTGCTATCATAGTTGGTATTATCATATTACTATTAATAATTTTAAGGGTAATACTAAAGGGTGCTTCGCGAAGAAGGAACTATTACCGAAGAAATTACAGGCTTTAATAATACCTGTTTACTTTATGTTTGGGTAAGAAAAGCTGTCAATATAATATGAAGACAGAAGTTGTTTTCTATTTACTTTCGGTTAAATTAGATTTTTTCAGAGATTTAATCAAATTTTCAATTCCGCTGTCCAAATTGGAATCGATAACCGGTTTGTATAAGTCGCCCTTTTGCTTCAGCCTGGACATAATATTAAGAAGCGTAAAATCTTCCGGTTTAATACCTTTTTCAACTTCTTCCCATAATACGGGAGCGGATATGTTTGCCGTTCTTGTAGCTCTTGGCGAGTAAGGCGAGATTATTGTTTTTCCTTTCCACATCTGTAAATAGTCAAAATACAAGAGTTTACCCCGGTCTTTTACTTTCCGTTCAATAGTAAACACCTTTGGGTATTTGCTTGAAAAAAAGCGGGCGAAAAAAAGGTTTAATTCTCTTGCGTGTTTATACCCAAGTTTTCTTCCAAGCGGAATTGAAACCTGCAGTCCTGTGGCTCCGGAAGTTTTGCAATAACTATTAATTCCTATGCTGTTCAGAGTTTGGCGAATAATAAGAGCTGCTTCCGCTGCCTGTGAAAAAGGCTGGTCTTCTGCAGGATCGAGATCGAAAACCAAAGCGTCGGGATTATCGGGGCTGTTTATCGGATTGAACGGAATGTGAAACTCAAGCGCAGCCATGTTGCCCATCCATAAAAGGCTTTCAACCGTATCGATTATTATATGATCTGTGCCGCCTATCACAATGTGTGATATGTAATCCGGCGCATGATCCGGAATATTTTTTTGATAGTACGATTTACCGTCCACACCATCTGGGTAATGTATTGTTGTTATGTTTCGTTCTTTTGTATATGTTAAAATAAACGGCGCCAGTTCATGCAGCTTTTTTGCATAATCTAACTTTGTAATACCGGCATCGGGAAAAAGCAGTTTGTTTGGATTCGATAATTGAAATGGTACGGTGTCACTCTTTATTATACCAGTTCCTCCTCTCCGTTGGCCTCCGTCGGCTTTCTTGCACTAAACCCTACAAGGACAGGATGCCTCAGCCCTCCTCGCGGTTCTCTTTCAAGGTACTGCACAATGGCGGTTAACACCGGGTTAAGCCAAATAACATCGTTGTAAGGCAGCTGTCCTTTTAAATCAGGCGGTTCGGGGAGCGCCAGACGGGAAAGCTGCTTGAATAGAAGCTGTTTATCACTATATGACAAGCCTGACGATACACTCCCTATAATCCTTAACCGGTTCTCCTCATATACTCCAAGCACCAATGACTTTATCTCATTGTTATTAACTTTAACTCCGCATACCACCGCGAGGATTTGTTTTTTTATCTTTGTTTTAAACCAATCCCTGTGTTTTTTACCGGCTATATAACGGCTATCAATACGTTTTGATACAATCCCCTCCATTCCTTTATCTTTAACTTTTGAAAAAAGGGCTTTGCCATCGATGTAATCCGTAACCATACGAATGATATCGCTTGAATTCAAAGTCTTATTGAGCAATTGTTTTCTATCTGCCAGCGGGACTTTTCTTAAATCTTTTCCATCTATTAAAAGGATGTCAAAAACCATGTAATGCACCGGATATGATCTTTGGTACCGCGGTAAAATTTCTTTTCTCCTAATTCTTTCTCTTTTCATTATGTTACGAAAAGAAGGCTTGCCGTTATCGTCAAGCACAATAAGCTCGCCGTCAAGTATGGCTTTGCTGCAGTTTAATAGTTTTCCCACCGCTGATATTTCGGGATACCACTCGGTTCTTTCTCTCCTGCTGCGAGTAAAAAGGCTAACCTGGCCGTTATCAACATAACACAGACCGCGAATTCCATCCCACTTAACCTGATGTATCCATCCGTCTCCGCTTCTGATAGTTTCTGTGAGAATCGGTTCCATCGGTTCTATCCATTCCATTTCTACACTGCTTTACCCGCTTTTTTCTTTTTTGTTTGCGCACCTTTGCGCCCGGTCTTCTCCTTTGTTTCCTGAAGGCTTGCTTTCAACGCTTCCATAAGGTCAATAACATTACTTTTTGGTACATCGGGAGCCACTCTTATTTCCTCACCTTCTATTTTCTTATTTATCAATTCGGTTAAAATGGTCCTGTATTCATTTGTATATTTCTCCGGTTTAAACTCGGCGGTAAGGCTGTCAATCAATTTGACGGCAATATCCAGTTCCTTTTCATCCGCATCCGCATTTCGCGGAAGGTTTGGAATCTGTTCGGAGGGTCTCACTTCATCGGCGTAGAAGAGTGTTTCCATAACAAGGGCATCCCGATATACCCGCAGCGCCGCAAGAGTTTGCTTAGTCCGTATTGTCACCCTCGCTATTGCTATTCTCCCCGTATCATCCATAGCCCGGCGCAGAAGGTTATATGCCTTTCCTTCAGCGTCCTGAGGCGCAAGATAATATGTTTTATCAAAATAAACAGGATCTATTTCAGACAATTTAACAAAATCAAGTATTTCAATGTTCTTCGCTCCGGACTCACCCTGTATTGCTTTAAAATCCTCATCTTTCAAAACTACAAAATGTCCGGGCTCGTATTCATAACCTTTCACAATATCTTCTTCACCCACTTCAACATTACATGAAGGACATACCTTTTTGTAATTTAACGGTGTACTGCAGGTTTTATGAATGTACCTGAACTTTATATCCTTATTCTCGGTAGCGGTAAACATCCTGATTGGTATATTTACAAGACCAAAGCTTATCGCTCCTTTCCAGACTGTATGCATATGGATACCACCTTTATCCCTGATAATGATAAAACGGCTGTTAGAGCCGTACCTCGCTCGTCCGCGTGTATGGAGGAATAATTCGTTCCGCATAAAAAAACGGAATAAATTGTTTCGGAAATCTTCCGCCTCATTATAGTATTGATTACTAAGCCGGTTTTTATGCTAAGTTTATGTTAATCTTCTTCGTATTTCCTGTTTTGAATAAAAAAAAAGAAATGAACAAAAAGCGCCTTTTTATCAATGTCTCCATTCACCGCCGGTTCCTATAGGCCAGCGGTGAATGAAGAAAGAATTAAAAACAGAGTAAAATGACCTGACACAAATTAATCCAATTTTCAACTGCGGCTCTTTCAATTGCAAGCCCTTTTATATAACGTTTCATAAATTCATTAAAGCCTTCGACATCACGCTGATCAGGAGAAACTGAATATGATGTACTTGCTGAAAATACCTTATTATTCAGGAAATCATCCAACGATTCGTTAAAAGACCTGTTGATCATATATGATGCAAGCAGAGCAATACCCCAGGCTCCGCCTTCACCGGCAGTATCCATTACCGATATCGGAGCGTTAAAAACAGCGGCCATAATTTTCTGTCCGACTTCCCTGGTTTTGAAAAAGCCGCCGTGTCCGGTCATTCTATCCACCTTAACCGATTCTTTTTCAAAAAGTATGTTAAGGCCGATTTTCATAGCGCCAAGCGCTGTAAATAAATGAACCCTCATAAAATTAGCAAGATTAAAATTGCTGTTTGATGAGCGCGCAAATAATGGGCGGCCTTGTTCGAAATGAGTTATGTGTTCACCGGAAATATAACCATACGCCAGCAGACCGCCGCAGTCAGGATCCCCATTCAGCGCCATGCCTAACAAAGTGTCATAAAGCTTCGGTTTGTCAACCTCCATGCCCAGCGATTTTATTACTTCGTCGAATAATTTCAACCATGCGTCATAATCAGACGTACAATTGTTCGAATGAACCATCGCCACCAGTTCGCCGTTAGGTGTGGTAACCAGATCTATCTCCGGGTAAACTTCGGATAGCTCTTTTTCGAGTACAATCATTGAAAATACAGATGTTCCCGCGGAAACATTACCGGTGCGTACCGACACGCTGTTGGTGGCAACCATTCCGGTTCCCGCGTCTCCCTCCGGCGGGCATAGGGGAATTCCGGGCTGTAGTTTGCCCGAAGGGTCCAGAAGTTTTGCTCCTTCTTCAGTAAGTTCGCCTGCTTTTTCGCCTGCTGACAGAACACTTGGAATGATATTTTCCAATTTCCACGGAAGATTCAGTGTACTGACAAGAGAACTGAATTGATCAAGCATTTTCGAATTGTAATTTTTGGTTTTTCTATCAACAGGGAAAACACCCGATGCTTCTCCAATCCCTAAAACTTTCTCACCGGTAAGTTTCCAATGAACATAACCTGCCAATGTTGTCATATAGTCGATATCATATATATGTTCTTCTTTATTCAGCATAGCCTGATAAAGATGGGCAATACTCCACCTTTGCGGTATTGGAAAGTTAAATATCCTTGTGAGCTTCTCGGAAGCCTGACCGGTTATATTATTCCGCCAAGTTCTAAAAGGCGTTAAAAGGTTCCCTGACTTGTCGAAAATTAGGTAACCATGCATCATACCGCTGATGCCAATCGCTCCTGTAGTTTGTATCTCCACTCCAAACTGCTCTTTTACATTGTCGGCCATCTTCCGGTAACTGTCCTGTATCCCTTTCCAAATACTTTCGAGGCTGTAAGTCCAGATATTATTTTCATAGCTGTTTTCCCAATCATGACTGCCGGATGCAATGGGTGTATTATCCTTACCGACCATAACAGTTTTTATGCGTGTTGACCCAAATTCAATGCCAATTGCTGTTTCACCTTTAATAATCGCACTTTTAACATCACTAAAATTAAGACCCATAATTTATTCCCCTCCATATATAATTTATTTATTAACAACAGAAGACAGGCAGTTTCAATTGCCTGTTTTATTATTGCCCGTAATAAGCCGCCGCTCCATGTTTACGCAAATAATGCCTGTCCAGAAGCGACTGATCCATTTTGCCAATCCCGGGTGAAATCATCATTGTATTAAAAGCCATTTTTGCAACTTCTTCAAGAACGACTGAATTTTCAACAGCTTTCATAGGATCCTTTCCCCATGTGAAAGGTCCGTGCATATTTACCAGAACAGCCTGAACCTCCATTGGATTTTTATCCCTGAATGTTTCTACAATAACATTACCTGTTTCTTCCTCATATTCCCCGTTTATCTCTTTTTCAGACATTTTCCTTGTACATGGAATTTCACCATAGAAATAATCACCGTGTGTTGTTCCTAATGCGGGAATGCCTCTGCCTGCCTGGGCAAAGCTCGTTGCCCACGGCGAATGCGTGTGGACAACCCCTCCTATTTCTTTAAAGTGCTTATAAAAAACCAGATGCGTCGGGGTGTCGGATGAAGGCTTAAGTGTGCCTTCCCGTATATTTCCTTCCAGATCGACTACGACCATATGTTCGGCCTTTAATTGATCATACGGCACACCGCTGGGTTTTATGACCACAAGGCCTTTTTCCCTGTCAATACCGCTGACATTTCCCCATGTAAATGTGACAAGTTTGTACTCAACCAAAAGAAGATTTGCTCTGAAAACCTGTTCCTTTAATTCCTTAAGCATAAAAACACCTCTCACAAAAAGAATATATAAAAACGATTTTTGCACATTATTACCGCGGATCCTGCTTCGGGTGTTTCGTTTCCTTAGACGACAAAGCACATACCGACAGCACGCTCCACAACAACGCCTGTTACGTATGATGTGCAGAATTCGCTTCGTTCGATTGCACTGGGCCGGTACTTGCACGTATAACAAGCTCCGGCTTAATTCTTACACTGACATTTAATCCCGGCTCCGACAGCATCCTCAGCATAATTTTAGCGGCTTCCATTCCCAGTTTTTCTTTTGGGTGCGCTACCGTTGTTATCTTTATTTCCGACGCTGTCGCCAAATCCGAGTCATCAAAACTGACCAGCGAAATCCGGTCAGGCACCTGAATATTTTTCGCCCTGATAATGTCAATCATCTTTATCGCAACCTGTTCATTATAACATACAATAGCTGTGCATTCATTAATAAGCTCTTCAACAGGACCGTTTTCCTTTATTTTATATGATAAATCTGCCGTATCAAACCATAAAGTATTGTTATCACTTACCGTCAGGTTATGCTCCCTGTGAGCCTTTATAAACCCTTCATACCTGGCGTGGCCTTGTATGTCGTCGATTTTAAATATACAGCCAATTTTTGTGTGGTTAAGCTCGATCAGATGTTTTGCCGCAATATATCCCGCTTCAACATCATCTTCGAAGACCGAAGCGGCTTTAAAACCCTTATAACTGCCGTGCATAAATAAAACCGGAATATTTCTTTTTTGAAACTCGTGGTATATATCCAGGTTGGGATTTGGCAGCGCGCTTTTTGTTGTTTCAACAATAAGTCCGTTGATATTTTGGCTTAAAAGGTTTTGAAGGCAGATACTTTCGGTGTCGAACCGGTTGTTCGTACAGCACAGCACAATATTATAACCATTCTCGGCAAGGACTTGATCAATTCCCCTGATTATCGACGGAAATATATAATCGCTGAGGTATGTGGTCATTACAGCTATAATACGGCGCTCCTTATGGTTATTTATTTCTGTATCGCGGATAAAAGTTCCTTTTCCCTGGGTTGTTATCAGCCAGCCCTCATTAACAAGCTCCCCTAACGCCTTTCTTACAGTATGTCTGCTTATATTAAACTTTGCGGAAAGAACATTTTCCGACGGAATTCTATCCCCTGACTTAAGTTCGGAATCTATTATCGTTTTTTTCAGATATTCTTTAAGTTTTTGATATTTTGGTTTATTGCTGTCCAAATATTATCACCTTAATCGGTTTTTATTTTTAACTGTAAAATATATAAATACGGAAAAACTTGTTTGATAATTTTAACACACCAACCCACATAAGAGAACAGTGCTGCAAACCTGTTCGAAATCTTTGATTTCGGTAACGGGTGAGGTTATTATACCATGAATTTTAGAAAATCATATGATTTTCACTTGGTGAAGCCAAGGGCAGCCGGGCATCGGCTGTATAAATTCATGATACAATGTTCTCGGGTACCCGTTCGAAATCTTTGATTTCGGTAACGGGTGAGGTTATTATACCATATTTAACTTGTACGTACAACATAGATGGAAATAATGATCGTATCGATTTAATCGATAACTCCATATTTGCGCCAGTAAAACAAACAATTTATATGGTTTTTATATTTTGCCCTGAAGCGGTTAAAAATGAATTGCAAATTTTTTGTATTATAAGTATAATAAAATTATAAACTTGTGCATACAATTAACATTCGGAATAAACTCCGTTATGGCGGAGAAAAAAATATAAGGGGGATTTTCGATGACACTTAAAACCTCGGTATTTTGGTTTGTCACAGGAAGCCAGCATTTATACGGTCCTGAAACATTGAAAATGGTTGATGAACATTCAAAAACCATAGCTGAAGAGCTTAACAAAAAAACATTTCCACACTGCAAAGTTCTGTTTAAACCTGTGCTGACAACACCCGAAGCTATCAGAAATCTAATCCTTGAAGCGAACTCCGATAATGACTGCGCCGGCCTGATAACATGGATGCACACTTTTTCGCCTGCGAAAATGTGGATTACAGGGCTGATTGACCTGAAAAAACCTCTCCTTCATCTGCATACACAGTATAACCGCGACATTCCGTGGGATTCAATTGACATGGATTTTATGAACCTGAACCAGTCTGCCCACGGTGACAGGGAATACGGCTTTATCGGCGCAAGGTTGAGGTTGGCCAGAAAAGTTGTTGTTGGTCACTGGCAGGATCCCGAAGTAATAAAAGAGGTTCAAACATGGATGAGTGCCGCCGTTGCATATAATGAGGGGAAAAACTTAAAAATAGCCCGGTTCGGCGACAATATGAGGCAGGTTGCCGTCACCGAAGGCGATAAGGTTGAAGCCCAGATACAATTCGGATGGTCGGTTGACGGGTTTGGAATAGGTGATCTTAACAAATATATATCTGATGTTACCGACAGCGAAGTAAACCAGTTAATGCAGCAGTATGACACATACTATGAGATACCCGGTGATGTGCGCAATAATTCCGCATTGCTTGAAGCCGTACGTGAACAGGCACGGATAGAGTTAGGGATGAAAAGCTTTCTTAACGAAGGCGGATATTCAGCTTTTACAACGACGTTTGAAAACCTTCATGGCCTTAAACAGCTTCCCGGACTTGCTGTCCAGCGGCTTATGGAGCAAGGTTACGGATTTGGCGCTGAAGGTGACTGGAAAACTTCCGGTTTGGTGCGCATTATGAAAATAATGAACAAAGGCCTTGATGAAGGAACTTCGTTTATGGAAGACTACACATACCATTTTGAACCAAACAATGAAATGATTTTAGGTGCGCATATGCTTGAGGTATGCCCTACTATCGCATCCTCTAAACCGCGCATCGAAGTTCATCCTCTTTCAATCGGCGCAAAGGCTGACCCGGCCCGTATTGTATTCACCGGAAGAACCGGCAAAGCTATTGCGGCTTCATTGGTTGACATGGGGGATCGCTTCCGCCTGATAATAAATGAAGTTGATGCAATCGAGCCGAAGCAGGATATGCCGAAGCTGCCTGTTGCAAGGGTATTGTGGAAACCGCAGCCTTCACTGCGCGATGCGGCCCATGCATGGATTTTGGCGGGCGGTGCCCACCATACAAGCTTCTCATACGCGGTAACCACTGATCATATGTCAGACTGGGCTGAAATGGCCGGGATTGAACTTGTTCTTATTAACGATGAGACAAATATCAAAGCATTTAAAAATGACTTAAAATTAGCCGACATGGTTTGGAAAAAGAGATAACAGGAAAGCGGCAGTAAAAGACTAAAATTTTAAAACGGGGGAAATTCTCAGGCAATTTCTCCCGTTTTTAACGTTTCAATATAATTTAAATTATAATCCCGCCTCATTACGAAAATTCCATTGCTTTTATAAAATGCCTGACAATATCCGGATCAAACTGTGTTCCTGAACATCGTTTCAATTCCGCAACCGCTTCTTCATGTGACACTGCATTTTTATAAACCCTGTGATGCGTCATTACATCATAGGCGTCGATTACAGAAATAATACGGGATAAAAGAGGAATTTCAAGCCCCTTTTTCCCCATTGGGTAGCCTTTTCCGTCCCATCTTTCATGATGAAACAGGATAAATCCGGCTATCCTGGATAGTTCAGGGGATGCCTGTGCAATTCTGTATCCCGATTCCGAATGTTTTTTCACTTCTATCCATTCTTCCCGGCTAAGTTTTCCGGGCTTGTTCAGAATATCCTGCCGGACGGCCACTTTTCCAATATCGTGCAGCATAGCCAAAAGCTTCAGTTCCTCCATGTCATTATCGCTGAGGCGCATATATTTCCCCAACAATGAAGACAAATAATCCATCCTGTCTATATGTTCCTCGGGTTCCTGGCACTTCTTATGCATTATCTCGCGTAATGCTGCAATGAATGTATTTCTGAAATAAGTTCTTTCCAAAAGCTTATTGCGGTACATCCTTTCTTCCGCTTTTTTCATCACCTGTCCGGTGTCTTCATCCTTCGACTTCTTTGCGGCGAACCCCATTGAAATACTAAGCTGTATTTTTGTACCGCGGGCGATTTTCAGTTTTTGCTTTATCGATTGAATCATTGATTCGGCACGTTTTTCACTTGTGCGCGGCAGCAGAATTACAAACTCGTCTCCGCCCCATCTTGCAACTATATCTTCCTTACGGCATACTTTTTTTAGCGTGTTGGCAATTTCCTGTAAAATTTTATCTCCTTCAAAATGTCCAAAAATGTCGTTTGTTATTTTAAGCCCGTTAACGTCGCCGATTATTATTGAAAGCGGATAGTACTTCTCCTCGTCAAGCTGCGCCAACATCGTTTCAAAATAAGCACGGTTGTACAAATCGGTAAGCTTGTCTCTTTGAGCCGCCCTTTGCACGTCATGAAACAACCGTATGTTTTCTATCGACGTCGCTAACTGGCTGCATAGCGGAGTCAGCATAAGCAGATAATTTTCAGGGATTGTATAACGGGAATAAAGGTTGTCAAACAGAACAAGTCCAACCCGTCTTGTATTTGTTAAAAGAGGAACCCAGTAACCTGTTTTTTTGCCGACAGCCATCGGCTCTTTAAGGAAATGCGGAAGATTACGCACTTCACCGACAAGCGATTCAGTACCCCACGAAGTAACACAATAGCCGAATTCTATTTTATCGTTATTTATATGATTATATACAAAAATAGTTATACGATCAAAATTTAGAAGAGAAACCGCATGCTTTGCAAATATTACAACAAGTTTCTCAATTGAGTCCGCAGCATTTAAAATATTGGACATCTCTATTGTTTTATTGAAAAAAGTGCTGTATCTTTGCTCATTTATAGAAGAAAGCATCTGCTGTATTCCTATTGCCACCAGGTTTCCCAGAATCTCAAAATAACGGACATAACCTTTTAGTGTTTTTTTACTTTTTACCAGTATCAGGCCAAGAAGCTCTTTATTATTGATTAACGGCACATATAGAATCCATATATTCCTTTCTTTCATCAGGATGGTCTTCTTTTCTTTCGCAACGCCTTCGGGAAGCTGGTATAAAGGTATAAGATCATCTCCCTGCGATATGCTTTTATAATTGCATATCACTTCCTCTTTAAGGACCCTTTGGTTTTCATCCAATATATATAATTGGAACTGAGAAATGAAACATCTCAAATTTTTGTAAAGGTATCCGCAAACACTTTCGTACGAAGCGTCCAATGCATTCGCTGATGTGAGCATTTCAACAGCCTTTATTCCTGTTTCAAGTATTATGCTTCCTTCTTCTTTATTCATGATTATCGAGTCTCCCACATCATGTTCAAAAGGTCAATTATGCCCTCGTCCAGTTTTCTTATTGTTTGATCGGCCAATGTGTCAGTATCCTCTTCTCCTCTGGAAAAAGACTCCCAAAAAAACTGTGCGATATGCTCCACAGTAATCTGCTCTATAGCGCGAATTAGAGGGTGGAAAAAATATGTAGCTGAATTCATATGTTCTTTCTTCAACGTTTGAATGATCGGGTTCGAGTCGTATTCAGACCAGAACCCCGAATCATATGGGGGTGTATACCCATTTAACGCACAAAGCGCCGAAAGAACGTCTTCCTCTGTAAGACATTCAACTAAATTCCATGCGCTTTCAGGATGTATGCACTGTGAAGAAACAGTTAGAACCGATCCCCCGCTGAAAGTTTTTCCGCTCGGTACCAGGCTGGGCACCGGATAAACATAAACATTCTGTTGTTCACGTTTGTTTAGAATATCCGATACAACACTTGTTGCGTTTCCAACAAAAAAAGTAAACTGGTCGGTATTTAAAAATCGTCTGTAGATGGAATACCTATCGGTATTAAGCGGCTTAATATCGGACTGTGATAGCCTGAGCAATTTAGAAAGAAAATTAAGAGTTTGTTTTGATACATCATTACAAAATATTTCATTTGTATCCGCTGTAATTTCAGGGAATTTCCATCCCGCTTTAAACAGCCATACACATAACCGATGCGTTGTTCCCATTTCAGGACGTATTGGATGGGCAAACGGAATATGTTCGGTATTGCCAATAGACTTATAATATTTATATACTTCTCCGCAAACTGATGAAAAACCATCCCAATCACTGATATCCTCAGCGTTTATACCTAAAATATCAATAGGCCTTTTCTTGGCTAACAGAACATATGTCTCAGACAAAAAAGGCACCGCGTAATTTGTTCCGCCGGATTCTATGCAATCTTTCATCCATTCTGCCAGGCACGGCTTTACCTTGAATGTTAGGGGAACCGGTGCAATATACCCAAGGTAATTCAGCGTATGAACCCATGTTGTGCCCAGAGAAAAAACATCGGGACCAACGTTGTTCTTAAACGCATCAATTATAGTGTCATATGCTCTGTTCCATGTGAGAAACCTTAGTTCTGCCCTTATATTCAGTTTTTCTTCCAATTTCCTGAACAGCTTCTTATATAACACTGATTCTTCGGCAACATTTGAAGATATTAACCATACCCTGAGTGGAATCCGCGCCAATAAAATCACCTACCCCCGGTTCCACAATTGCGTAGAAGAACACGTATTTATCGGCAAAATAACGGAGCTCTGCCTGAATGAGGCTCCCATATAAATATAATACCACCATTAAATGTTGTTGAACATATTATTATTTTTTTTAAATAATGGAAAAAACTGCTCAGCAATTTCAACACACAAGCTGCATATACAAGCAGTGAGGCGAGTCGGAACGATAACTTTATTTTTAACAAATTATCAATTATACAATTCAGGAAGGCGTTTCAATGATAACGGGCAATATCATCGGTTTACGCTTCGTTTTCTGATAAACGTAAGAACCCAGCTCATCTTTTATATTGTTTTTTACCGCGTTGTAGCTATTTTTCTTTTTATTCATGCTTTTTTCAATGGATTCTTTGGCTATAACCCTTATTTCATCCATCAGCGTTTCGGCTTCCTTCACATAAACAAAGCCGCGTGATATCACATCAGGTTCACAGACTACTTTACCTTTTGAGTTCAAAACCGCTACAATAACAATTAAACCATCTTCCGACAGGTGTTTTCTGTCCCTTAAAACAATATTGCCCACATCACCTACACCCAAACCATCGACAAGAATACTGCCCGATTGAACGGAACCGGTTATTTGGGCTTTCTTACGCGTTAATTCAAGAATTTGTCCGTTCTCTATTAAGAATATATCCTGTTCGTTCATACCCAGGGACTGAGCAAGGTTCGCGTGCTGTTTCAGGTGCCGAAACTCACCATGAACGGGCATAAAGAATTTTGGCTTAACTAAGCGGTGCATCAGCTTAAGTTCCTCCTGCTTTGCGTGTCCGGAAACATGGATATCCGCTAAATCTTCATATATAACATCAGCGCCCTGCTTAAACAAATCATTTATTACACGGGAAACAAATTTCTCATTACCCGGAACAGGACTTGCAGAAATAATAACCAGATCTCCTTTTTCAATCCCCACTTTTCGATGCGTTGCCAGTGCAATTCTTGTAAGCGCGGACATTGGTTCACCCTGGCTTCCGGTTGTAATCATTACTATTTGTTCCGGCGGGAGCTTTTGTATTTTCTCAATATCCATCAGCGTGTCAGAGGGAATATTTAGATATCCCAGCTTCATCGCCGTTTTAGCCACATTAATCATGCTTCTTCCGCTTAACGCAACCTTACGGTTGAATTTCACTGCAGAGTTAACTATCTGCTGTATTCTGTGGATATTTGAAGCAAATGTGGCCGCAATTATTCTTGATTTTGCGCTTTTAAACACATTATCAAGTGTTTCGCCAACCGTCTTTTCGCTCATTGTATAACCGGGCCGTTCAACATTGGTACTATCCGCCATAAGAAGAAGTACGCCTTTTTTCCCAATCTCAGCAATGCGTGCAAGATCAATCGGTTCACCTTCAATAGGCGTCTGATCAATTTTAAAGTCGGATGTATGCAGGATCATACCAACCGGAGTATCAATCGCAAGAGCCACGGAATCTGCAATGCTGTGAGTAGAACGTATGAATTCAATCTTAAAAGCTCCTAACTGTATAGTCTGACCGGCCTTTATGATTTTCAAAGTAACCTCGTTCTGCATCTGGTGTTCGGCCAACTTGTTTTCTATCAGAGCAAGAGTCAGTTCCGTTCCGTAAACCGGGGCGTTTACCCTTTTCAGAACATACGGCAAAGCGCCGATATGGTCTTCATGGCCATGCGTTACTATAATTCCCTTTAGTTTTTCACTGTTCTTCTCGATATATGTCACATCGGGAATGACAAGGTCTATTCCTAACATTTCATCTTCAGGAAAAGCTAATCCGCAGTCAACAACAAACATGTTTTCACCGTATTCAAAAACAGTCATGTTCTTGCCGATTTCTTCAAGCCCACCCAATGGAATGACCTTCAATGTATTCTTTTTTCTGTTTGCCACTAATTTTCCTCCATGTCTTTTTCTTATTTATCTGAACATATATTTTATTCTTTATCAATAAGGTAAAAATATTAATAAGGTAAAAATATACTAACTTCAAGATTATATCACAAACTATTGTTCAAATGCAATTATTTTCCATTTTGTGGAATGCTGTATATGAATTACACAACTATTGTACAATAGTTCAAAAAGTGAGCTTCGGACATTATTCCCGCGTGGCCTGCTTCGTGGGCCGAGGCATTACTGTCACATTCCGGCAGGTACACAGCTTTTCTTCGGGTGTTTCGTTTACTGTGTGTCCTGCTTGGCCAGTTCGTAAACTGCATGTGTTTTTTCGACAATAGCGCTCCATTTATACTTTTCATTTATCGTGTTCCACGCATTTTTTGTTATATCGATAACTAAGTCCGGGCTTGTCATTAGCTCAATAATGCAATCGGCCAGAAGGTCGGAACGTCCGGTGCGGAATTTCATTCCATTAAAACGATTTGTAACAATTTCATTAAAGCCTCCCGCTTCGGAAACCACCACCGGCAGATTGGCTACCATTGCCTCCAGGGCGACTATTCCAAAGGGCTCATAAAGGCTTGGGAAAACGGCAATATCCACGCATTTATACATTTTACACAGTTCCTCATCGTTTATATATCCGGTAAAATGAACCCTGTCGGCCACACCATTCTCGATAGCTTTTTTCTCTAACGTATCACGTTCTGGCCCGCTGCCCGCGATAATAAATCTTACATCTCTGTATCTTGACAAAATTATTGGAACCGCATCCATTAAAACGTGCACACCTTTTTCATTTACAAGCCTGCCGATGAAAAAAACTATCTTCTCATTATCCGCCGCATATTTTTTACGAAAATCCATATCTTTTGGAATAAGGTTTAATTTTTCCGGCTCGATACCATTCGGTATGACATGGATATTGTCCTCAGTTCTGTCAAAAAGCGTGTTTACCTCGTTTTTCATATACATGCTGTTTACAATTACGTGTTTAATGCCGTGAACCATTTTCTTCTCGACATTGTTGATAAATGATTGTATTTCATTATGAATACCCGCATTTCTGCCGTATTCTGTGGAGTGGATAGTACACACCTGTCTTATTGGATATACCCTTTCCATACCTTTTCCCGCAAAAGCGACAAGCCAGTCATGCAAATGAATTACATCAAACATTTCGCCATTTCTTATAATTTCAACGGCTTTCTCAAACATTGAAAAGTTCATTTGAAGCACGCCGTTTATAAAATTTATTGGTTTCACATAATAACTGCTTACACAATATATCCTTTCATTTCCTGATAAATAAAATTCTTCCTCGCCCTCAACGCTTGTTATTACCGTAACATTATGTCCTTGTTCCGACAATCCCCGGGAAAGATGATAAACAACCCTCGATATACCTCCAATTATTCTTGGAGGATACTCCCATGAGAACATGAGGATGTTCATAGTGTTCACCTCCGGTATATACTTTAAGTATAAAAAACTGTATAATCTATATTATGGCTATTTTTATACAAATTGTGAACTGGAATAACAGGGAATAATTACCGTCAGATATTTTAAGTTATATTTTGGACATTATCTAATTGCTCAATAACTTACTTTGGGGGAATAATTTTGTTAGCTATACCAAAAGAAGCAGAAGAAATCATATCGCAATTGGAAGGTTACGGTTTTGAAGCGTATCTTGTCGGAGGCTGCGTAAGAGATTTATTAATGGGCCTTACCGCAAAGGATTTCGATATCTGCACATCCGCCCTTCCTGAAGATGTTATAAGGCTTTTTACGACAACTTATAAAACCGGCCTGAAGCATGGAACTGTTACAGTGATAAAAAACGGTATTCCGTTTGAAGTAAGTACATTTCGTATCGATATGAAATATACCGACCACAGGCGCCCGGATAAAGTGCTTTTTACCCCTTCGCTTACTGAAGACCTAAAACGCCGTGATTTCACGATCAACGCTATTTGTTACCACCCGAAAAAAGGGATTATTGATCCTTTTAACGGGATTAAGGATATAACCGGCAGGTTAATACGAACAGTGGGAAATCCTGAAGAAAGATTCGGTGAAGATGCGCTGCGGATGCTTCGAGCTGTCCGCTTTAAGGCTTCTTTGGGTTTTGAGATTGAACCTGCGACAAAAAACGCTGTTTGCAGAATGGCAGGTACAATATGTCATATAAGCCGCGAACGTATTTTATATGAACTTAACGGAATCCTGTCCGGTATTTCGCCCGAAGCCTTTGAAGTCCTGTTTGACACAGGGATTATTAATTATATTTTTCCGGTTCCGGTTCCTTTAAAATATACATTTAAACCGCTGAAAAGTCTGCCGGGCAAATTGTCGCTTCGCTGGGCGGCTGCTGTCCGGCTTATGGGGTTTACAGACACAAATGAAGTAAAAGAGATCTGCAATTATCTTAAAATGAGTAAAAAACTTAAAGATTACATTTTGAATGTAACAGACATATTAAAAAAACCTTTACCTGAAAATAAATTTGTACTAAAAAAGGCACTATCAGACACGGGAATCGCTTTATTCTCAGACAGTCTTGAAATACTGCGGGCGTTGGGCTCAGATACTAACAAAGCTAAAGCCGTCAAGATGATGATTAATGATATTTATTCGAATAATGAATGTGTAAGCCGTTCCGCTCTCGCAGTAAAAGGCAGGGATTTGATAGAAAAAGGTTTTGTTCCGGGAAAACAGCTTGGTGAAATTATTGAGTTATTGTTTTTATGCGTTTTGCAAATACCTGAGCTTAACCATAAGGATACGTTGATTGAGATTGCCGAAAATATTCAAAAAGCTTTTTCCGCATAACATTTACGCGTCCGGTTTTCATATATTATTGCAGCTGTTATCTGCAGTTCTCCGGTATTTAAAAAAGCAGACGGTAAGCAAAAAGCTCCGTCCGCTTTTTATAATCAGTATTTTATAAACCGGCTGATAAGCCTACGCTTTGCCTGCACAGCCCAGAACATTATTAAGCTTATGCAAAACAAGCTTCTTTATTTCGCTTCTTGCCGGGCCAAGATACTTTCTTGGGTCAAATTCGCTCGGATTTTCAGCAAACATTTTACGTATTGTAGCTGTCATAGCAAGCCTGAGATCGGAATCGATATTTATCTTGCATACAGCCATCGAAGCGGCTTTACGGAGCATATCCTCCGGAACGCCTTTAGCCCCCGGCATCTGGCCTCCAAATTTATTGATTGTTTCAACATACTCCGGTATTACCGATGAAGCGCCATGCAGAACAATTGGGAAACCAGGCAGCCTTTTCTGTATTTCCTCAAGAATATCAAAACGAAGTTTAGCTTCGCCTTTGAACTTATATGCGCCGTGACTGGTTCCGATAGCAATTGCCAGTGAATCAACCCCTGTACGCTGAACAAACTCTTCAACTTCATTAGGATCGGTATACGCGGCGTCCGCTTCCGAAACATTAACCGCATCCTCAATACCGGCAAGACGCCCGAGCTCTGCTTCCACAACAACACCGCGTGGATGCGCGTAATCTACTACCTGCTTCGTCAGTTTAATATTATCTTCAAATGAAAGATGAGAACCATCTATCATTACGGAAGTAAAACCGCCGTCTATACATGACTTGCAGAGTTCAAAGGTGTCACCATGGTCAAGGTGTACCGCAATTGGAAGACCTGTTTCTATAACGGCCGCATCAATAAGCTTCATAAGATACGTATGGTTGGCATA